>OOIG01000318.1_pt1 | contig 42294 bp, 46 predicted proteins | sample 1692091 | NCBI WGS metagenome assembly OOIG01 (sample SAMN06348188, study PRJEB24527) | human gut metagenome | biome: human gut; feature: ankylosing spondylitis patient; material: feces | host: Homo sapiens | place: China | collected 2015-10 | reverse complement strand
TCTTCTTTCGTTGAAAATTCAACTGACTTGTTGATTCTATTATACTATAATATAGGCAAAAATACAAGGAGATTTTTTATGAAGAGAAGAATTATAGAAATCAATAAGGACAAATGCAACGGTTGCGGAGCATGTGCCGCAGCCTGTCATGAGGGAGCGATCGCCATGGTGGACGGAAAAGCGCAGCTGATGCGGGATGATTACTGCGACGGTCTGGGCGACTGTCTGCCCGCATGTCCCACGGGCGCGATCACCTTTGTGGAGCGCGAAGCCGCCGCCTATGATGAAGTCGCGGTCACGGCAAACAAGCAGAAAATGATGCAGGAAAAGATGAGGAACGAAGGGATGACTCTGCCGTGCGGCTGTCCGGGAACAAAGTCAAGAAGAATTGAGCATAACGAAAGCGAAAACGTCGTGGCGATGCCAGCGGGACAGGTCAGCCGTCTTTCCCAATGGCCGGTGCAGATAAAGCTTGTTCCCGTGAACGCGCCGTACTTTAACGGTGCTAAGCTGCTCATCGCCGCAGACTGCACGGCATATGCGTATGCGGCTTTTCATGAGCGTTTTATCAAAGGTCACATTACGCTTGTCGGCTGTCCTAAGCTGGACGGCGTGGATTATGCCGATAAGCTGACCGAGATCATCCGTGAGAACGATATAAAAAGCGTCACCGTCGTGCGTATGGAGGTCCCCTGCTGCGGAGGACTTGCGCAGGCGGCAATAACCGCTCTGAAAAACAGCGAAAAATTTATCCCGTGGCAGATCGTCACCATTTCCACGGACGGAAAAGAGCTTTCATGATCGCAAGCCTCATCGGTTTTTGGACCGCCGCTCTTTTGACCACCTGTTTTTGAGGACGGCACCCTTAAAACAGCCCAAACACAAAACACGCAGAATTCAGGAATGAGTTCTGCGTGTTTTGTTTGTACTCTCAATCGGCAGATTCAGATAGACGCATAAAAACATCCTTATGAGAAATTGGCCTTTGACTTTGTCCTTTTTTCATGCTCATTTCACTTTGCAATGCGTATTCACGTTGTAAATACGCATACTGAACCGTGTAATGATAATGAAAATCCAAAGCTGAAATATAGGAGGAACCTTATATGTTGATTGCAATTGACCATGGCAACTATGCCATCAAAACACCGCACCATTCCTTTGTTTCCGGTCTGTCCGAGCACACCGTCAAGCCGCCTATGTCGGATGAAATCCTGGAATACGACGGACGGTACTGGACAACCAGCGGAAAGCGTCTGAGTTACATGCGGGATAAAACGCAGGACGACCGTTATTTTGTTCTGACACTGTTCGCCATTGCAAAAGAGCTTGAGGATACCGGTCGGTACAGCCCCGTTGAACAGATTCAACTGGCAGTGGGCTTGCCGCCGGAGCATTACGGTGTACTCAAGGACAAATTCACCCGGTATTTCAAACGGGACGGCATTATCAAATTTGTTTATAAGGATAAGCCGTACAGCATTATGATCGATAAGGTCATGGTGTTCCCGCAGGCATATGCGGCCGTTGTTCCGAAAAGCAGCATGGTAGTCAATATGCTTCGGGTGTTCGTTGTCGACATCGGCGGCTACACGACGGATGTGTTGCTCCTGAAAAACGGCAAGCCTGATCTGCAGTTCTGCCGTTCGCTTGAAACCGGTATTATCACCATGAACAACGAGATCATCCGAAAAGTCGGTGCGCTTCACGATATGCGCATCGAGGACGAGCATATCAGCGCAGTCCTTTCCGGACACGATACGATTTTGCCGGACGATGTTAAGCAAACGATCTGCGGCGCAACCAAGCTTCATGCCCAGGACATTCTCAATCAGCTGCGCGAGCTGCAGGTCGATCTGCGTTCCAATCCGGCGGTTTTCATCGGCGGCGGAAGTCTGCTTCTCCGGCCGTTTCTGGAGGCTTCTCCGCTGGTCGCAAAGGCGGACTTCGTGGAGTCTCCCAATGCCAATGCGCTTGGATACGAAATGCTCGGCAGAGTGCAGCTGTCCCATCGTCCTGCATAAAGGACGGTGTGATAGGCGGTGAGAAAAGACGGAAAATATAGATTTACGCTGCAGTTTGGCGCCGACAGCGAAGATCAGATTCGCGTCGGTGAGCTGCTGGAAAAACTGGGCAACAGAAAAAGCATGATCATTGTTTCGGCATTGAGTGATTATATCAATGCTCATCCGGAGCTACAGTCCGGTTATAGTAGAATAGAGGTTAAGGTTGCTCCTGCCTTCGACCGCAATCAAATGGAACGGTTGATACGGAGCATCGTTGAGGAGAAGTTATCTGAACTTCATACTATAGCGGATACTTCAATGAGTGGACCTTCCGAGGCTTTGGAAGAAGATATAACCAAAATGCTCGACAATTTGGACATGTTCAATTAAGCGCAAATGAGTCTGCTGGTACTACAGGCAGACTTATTTGCTTTAAGGGTGGGATAAAACAAAGGAAAAATCCGAATATCACACTTATGGTGCGAGTATACAATTTATGCGCTCTTCACTTTCGCCGCGGAGTCCACTAAAATATGTTTAAGGAGATATGTGCAGTGGACTACAAGACTTTAGGACAAAACATTCGGCGGCTCCGTGTTACGCAGGGATTCCGGCAGGAGGATCTTGCTGAAAAGTGCGGATGCTCATCGAGCCACATTGGTCAGATCGAAAACGGTCGGGTAAAGCCGAGCCTTGATATGACAGTTCGTATTGCAAATGCTTTGAATGCGACTACGGATCAGTTATTGGCTCATGAGTTTTCCCACCCTGAAGAAATCTATCTGAAGGAGATTGCCGAACGAATTGAAAAATACCCAGTATCAAAACGGATACTGGCGTGTGAAGGGTTTAACACCTATTTGGATTCACTTGAAAAGTTCAGTAAATCATAGGGATAAGTGAGAGTGCATATGACGAGGAACAGACCCTAACAGAAGGAAGAAGCATAACTGTTTTAATATCAGTATACATATAGCCGAGCCGTTGGCATCGGTTTTATATTCACGCATGAAGCGACTGTATCACACAGAGGTGTGGTATGGTCGTTTTTTATTATACCCTTTGGAAGGAGGTGAATCCGATGTTCTGATCGCTGTGATAATCATCGTAACGACCAACCACTATTTTATTCACAGCATGCCATCATGGCATGTTGCGTATATCGCTGAAAACCGTGCCGTGAAACGGTACGGCTTCTCCCTGCTGTGGTGGCATGCCCCAAGGAGGCATGAAAATGGACCACAGACAGGAATATCCCGAACGGGATGAGCTACGGGCAAAGTTTACGCGATGGCTTGAGACAGTAATTAAGCGTGCGAAAATCGATTACCTGCGGAAATATGAAAATCATCCGGAAACCATATCCTACGAGGATATACCGGAGAAGGAGCTTATTGATCTGGCACAACGCGAGTTATGGCCGAGCAGCACAAGAATGCAGACCCCGTATGATTTTGAAGAGGAACGGCTGACAAAGGCTTTTATGGAGCTGCCATTAAAGCGTCGGCAGGTAATGGAACTGCTGTTTCTGGCAGACCTGAGCGAAACAGAAACAGCCAAAAGGCTCAACTGCTCGTTGCAGTATGTTAGAAATCAAAGGTGCATTGCACTGAAAAAGCTACGCTCCCGTCTGATGGAAGGCGGTGATGATGAATGAACGCATCTGAGTTCAAAAAGGCTCTGCAAGGGGCCGTTATGGGAAATCATCGGGATTTAGAGACCATACTGGAATTGTATACGCCGATGATCGAGCATAATTCCTATTTGTATGGCCGCTTGGATGAGGATCTGAAGCAGTACATTCTCATACATATTGCGCTTAATATCTCAAAATTTAAGATTTGAGGCGAATGCCGGTTTCGGAATATCTGAAGCCGGCATTTTTTTGAAATTTTCTTGTCGGCGAGTGTATGAGATGAGAAAACCATCCGTATTTACTTGTGTAAGGCACCCCCGTGCTTACCTGTACCTTGAAAATTGAACAGCTTATCCTCTACATCCCCGAACCGGGAAGCGGCTATCCGTCTGCGTGGCGAGCAGAATCAAGAGCACTGATATACGGGTGGCTCCCGTATACCGCGATGATCCGGCCGGGCACAATGGTACTCCCGTAACTCGCGGCCCGGCCACAATGAAGGCGGGGAGATGAAATTTCTGTGGACCTGTTCGCTGCAGGCGGAGGCAATGAGCATTTTGTTTTTGAATATACCAAGTAAATTATGGCAAAAATACAAGTTGTAAAGACGAACACATGGAGGTGTAATGATTTATGGAACAGTCTGAAAAGAACTTATCTGAGCTGGTGGATATCAGAGATGTCGTGATAGATAAAAGCCTGCCGCTGGAAGAGCGCGTAAGGTCTTATGTTGAACAGATCAAGGATCCGTATTGCTTTAAGGTCGGAGATGTCGTTGTCCGGGTATCATACGCAGACAAGGACAAATCCCTTACCGACAGCTTCACTTCCATGATCGCGTCAATGTAATGGTAATAATTGCTATGCGGATTTTAAGTGTAACGGCTGGATTTTCTCGGTTGTCTGTGCTATAATCAAATACGGACAAAATCAGCGATAACTCCGGCTGTTTATTCGTACTCGAATAATACAGATAGGAGTGGCGCTATGAATAAGATTATAGATCAAACATTCAAGGTTGCCATCTATCTTCGTTTATCGAAGGAGGATGACGACCTTTCGTGCTCTTCGGGAGCCAAAAGCGAAAGCAACAGTATCAGCAACCAGAGAAAGCTGATATATGACTTTATGAAATCGCATCCGGAGCTCGAACTGTATGACGAGTACAAGGATGACGGAAAAAGCGGTTCCAACTTTGACCGTGCTGAATTTCAGCGAATGATGAAGGACATTGAGGCGGGAAAGGTCAATTGCGTAGTCGTAAAGGATCAGTCCCGTTTCGGCAGAGATTATATTGATGTGGGAAAATACAAAGAAAAGATTTTCCCCAAACTCGGCGTTCGGTTTATCACCATAAACGAGGGCTATGATTCGCTTTCGGCAACCTCCTCGGATGATCTTGCCTTTACGATCAACAGCTTCGTTTATGATTTTTATATCCGGGATATATCCACCAAGATCCGCACAAACCTTACGGCAAAAAAGCAAAACGGAGAGTATGCCGGAGCATTTGTGGCTTACGGATATGTCAAAGACAGCAATGATAAGAGCAAGTTGGTTGTTGATCAATTTGCCGCAGATGTTGTAAGGGACATTTTCCGGTGGAAAATCGAAGGGCTGAGCCCGCAGAATATCGCCGTGCGTCTGAACGAACTTGGTATCCCCTCACCTGCAGAATATAAGAAACTGAGCGGAAGCAATTACAAAACAAGCTTTCAGACATCTTCAAAAGCCGTATGGAGCCATGTTTCCGTAAGGCGTATTCTGAAAAATGAAATCTATCTTGGTGTAATGATCCAAGGCAAACGAACTACGCCGAATTATAAGACCAAGACAGTGGTTACAAAAGCTGAAAGTGAGTGGCTTCGCGTGGAAGGTACACATGAGGCTATTATTTCCGTGCGTGATTTTGAGCTTGTTCAGGAACTGCTGAGGGATGATACCCATTGCCGTGCTGGAGATGTAACAGTACCGGTATACGCCGGCCGCATTTATTGCGGCGACTGCGGTGCTGCGGCTGTCAGAAAGACGGTATCCTACGCAGGCAAACGCTATGTATATTATGTCTGCAACGCCAATAAGCACGACAAAACGGTGTGCAGCAGGCATTCCATAAGAGAAGATATTTTGGGTCAGGTAATTTATCAGACGGTCCGGCACCAAATCGACCTGCTGCTGGATGTGGATAAGGCGCTCAGGCAATTTGAAAATCTGTCATGGGAAAAGCACAAACTGAAGCAGCTTGACGCAAGCATCGAAATACAGGAAGAAGTCGTTCGGAAAAACAACACGCTGCGCCTCGGAATTTATGAGGATCTGCGGGCAGGCTTGCTGGACAGGTCCGAATATGAGTCTCTGAAAAAAGAGCTTGCAGGAAGAATCGCCGAAGCAACTGCCGCCATCGAAAAGCTGAACAAAGAGAAACGGGAAATCCTCGACGGCGTTTCAAAGCAGCAGTCCTGGATTGAACAGTTCCGTCAGTATGAAAATGTGACCGAGCTCACGCGGCCAATGGTCATTCATCTGATAGAACGCATCAACATTTTTGAGGACTCCAATATTGAGATCGTGTTCCGCCATCGGAATCAGATCGAGGAAATATTGCGGTTTATTTCAGAGCAAACCACAGACAAAAAAGTGTTGGCTATGCCGATAAGGGAGGTGGGATAGTGGCCAGAGTATCACGGAAAAACGGCGTTTCCGAAGGTCTTCCGAAAGGCCAAAGGCAGGCCGTGTTTCGTACCGCGCTTTATGTCCGTTTGTCTGTTGAGGACAACGGCAAGGCCGATGCGGATTCGATTGAAAACCAGGAACTGCTCCTGAGAAACTATCTTGCCGAGCGGCCATATCTCGAACTGAAAGAGGTATATGCCGATAACGGCTACACGGGTACCGATTTTGAGCGCCCCGCGTTTCATCGAATGATCGAGGATGCGCGGAAAGGACGGATCAATTGCATCCTTGTGAAGGACTTTTCCCGCCTTGGCAGAAACTATGTGGAGACCGGTGAATATCTGGAACGCATCTTTCCTTTCCTCGGCATACGCTTTATTTCCGTCAGCGACGATTATGACAGCAGCTCTGCCAATGCCGGTGAAAAGCTCGCCGCCACTCTTAAAAATCTGATCAATGATATGTACGCAAAGGACATATCCAAAAAGATTTGCTCGACAATGAAGAATAAGCGGCTGCGCGGTGATTACATCGGCAATTATGCTCCATACGGCTATCTGAAGGATGAAAATAATCGGAGCCGATTGGTGATCGATCATGAGATCGCTCCAATCGTAGTCGAGATCTTTGAACTCAGAGCGAAAGGGATCGGATTTGACACTATATGCCGTATTCTCAACGAAAAAGGCTATCCCTCCCCTGGGCGGCTACGCTATGAGCGCGGCATTATAACAAATAATAATAAGAAAGGGAGTGAACTGCCCTGGAATCGCCATGTTCTGAAAGACCTGCTTGTCAATGTGGTCTATATCGGGAATTTGGCGCAAGGACGCAGCTCGCAGTGCCTGTATAAGGGCGAAAAATACCATTGGACAAAAGAGGCGGACTGGGATGTGGTTGAAGGTACACACGAGCCGATTATCAGCATGGAGCTGTGGAATACGGTGCAGGAGATCAACAAAAAGGTCTCAAGCAATGCGACGAAATCCTTCGGACGCTATGCGCATCTGCCCAAGCGTCCCAATCCATACGGTTCGGTTTTGAGGTGTGCCGACTGCGGGCGTGTCATGAAATATGTTCGCAGTTATTCCCGCCCGAAAAAGGACGGCGTGGTCACAGACTACTACAATTATAAATGCCCGACAAACATCGAGCTTGGAGACACGGCATGCTCAAAAAAGAGCATCCGCGCCGATGACCTTGATAAAATCGTGTTGAGCGTTATGCGAAAGCAGATGGACCTATTCCTTGACACACAAAAAACGCTGCTCGGCTTGATCGCTTTGGAGAAAGAAAAAGCAAAGCATAGTGTGCCGGCAAATCGTGTCAAAGAATTGCAGGATAAGCTGGACCAAAAGAAAAAGCTGTTTTCCCGGTTGTATATCGACTTCAAAGACGGCATACTGACGCAGCAGGAATATTTGCTTGCCAGAGATGTCTATCAAAAGGAAATTGCCGCATATGAAAGCGAATTGCAGGAGCTTCAGGCAATTAAGACAAAAACCAAGGTGACTGAAACAGGCGCCCGAAAATGGAATCGGCTCATTTCACGCTATTATAAGACGAAAACGGTAACCGAAGAAATGGTCGAGGCAATGGTTGATGAGATCCGAGTGAATACCGACGGCTCTTTGGATATTCGGTTTAAGTACATGCCTGAGTTTGAGGAAATGTTCAAGGAGTGCGAGCGAATCAGAAAGGAGGTTGCCTAAATGCCGAAAAAACAGCTTGCCGTGTATCTCAGGCTATCGCTTGAGGACACCGGCGCGAATGATGAGAGCAATAGTATTACGGCCCAGCGCGGCATCATCGCTCAGTTTATCCAAGGGCAGCCTGAGCTTGCTTCCATGAAGACGGTCGAGTTCGTCGATGACGGATATTCCGGGACGAATTTCGACCGTCCCGGTTTTAAGCGGATGATGGCGATGGTGCGCTCCGGTGATGTTTCCTGCATCGTCGTGAAAGACCTTTCCCGATTTGCGCGAAACTATATTGAAGCCGGCGATTACCTTGAGCACATCTTTCCATATCTCGGCATCCGGTTTATTGCGGTCAATAACCATTACGACAGCGATCAGTTTATCGGGACAACCGGCGGCATTGATGTTGCCTTCCGAAACTTTATGTATGAGATGTACAGCGTTGACATCTCAAAAAAGGTAAAAACATCACAGCACATGCTGATGAGAAGCGGCCGGTATGTCAGCCATTGCCCATATGGATACACAAAGATCAAAGGGCAAAAGCACCATATGGTGCCGGATCCCGAAACTGCACCCACTGTGCGAGATATTTTCCTGTGGGCTATTGAGGGAAAGAAATCCACGGAAATTGCCCGTATCCTTAACGAAAAGCATATTCCGACGCCGATGCAGCACAAAAAGCTCTCACGGCAAGGTATGGACAACGATGCGATGTGGAGTCATCAGGCGGTGATCCGAATCATACGGGATTATAAGTATACCGGAGCTATGGTTTCTTTCAAATGCGGAAATGAAACCATTCGGGCCAAAGTGCAAAAACGGTATGCGCCGGAGGATTATGTGATAAATGAGGGCATGCACGAACCCATCGTAACACACGATGAATACTACGCAGCGAATGATACCCTGCGGAAGGTGAAAAAGTACGATGTTGTCAGAACCGACCGCCGTGACCGTGTTTACTATTGCGGGCACTGCGGCCGCAGACTTCGCAAGACCTTTGGCTTGGACGAATATTACTCCTGCGCTACGCCGTTATATATAAGGGACGCTCCGTGCGCCGGCATTCATTGGAGCCGGACAAATATAGAGGATGTTGTTTTCACCACATACAAACGGCAGCTGCAAATTGTCAGCGAAGAATATCGCAGGACAGTAAATGAAAAGCAGCCGGATAAGCTTGCTCCTCTTCGGGCGCAGCAAAAATCCCTCCGCATTCAGCTCGGAGGGATCGGCGGTAAGGTTGCATCACTGTATGAGCAATTCCGTTCCGATGAAATATCCCGGAATGCTTTTCTCGAAAAGAAAGGCGCTCTTTCAGAGGATAGGGACAGACTCCAGACAGAGTTATCACGAATCGAGGATGAAATTGAAGGCCTGCTGCAAAAGCAGGAAGAAAGCAACACGGCAATGAATGCGATCAAAAATATCGCCGCTGCAGCAGATGAGCCGGACGATAAACTCCGGGAAAGAATGTACGACGATATAGACCGCGTCATTGTTTTTGACAACGAAAATCTGAAAATTGAATGGAAGTTTGATGTTGCCTTCCAACTTTCATGACCATGTAAAAGCCGGCTTTTCGCTGGCTTTTATGCTGTTTTTGTGTTATAATAACGCAAGGGTTGTTTTTGCGGAAAGTCCGGAAACCCTTGATATATAAGGGTTTTTAAAAATTTTTGGATTCCACTTGACACAAGCAGATGACCTCGGCAGAGTTGTTATTCCAAAGGAAATTCGCCGCACAATGCGTATTCGCGAGGGCGACCCGCTGCTGATAACATTGACACCGTTCGAAAAGTTCCGAATAGCCGTGGAGAAGCTCTCCTCACGGCTGGGAAAATAACAAAAAGGAGTCAATGGAAATGAAAGAAACACTATTTGAACGCATGGGCGGCACTTACCGCAAAGAGGGCGACTATCTCCTGCCGAATGTTGCCGCGCCCGAGCAGCCCACCTTTGGACCTTTCGGTCGGCGGCACTACGCCTATATCCGAAAACACGATAAAACGCTTTTCAGCAGTCTGTGGCTTTCGGGCGAACTGAACGCCTACATAGAAAACATCGACCGAAAAGCCGATGAAATGTTTTCTCAGCTTGTACGCGACATAGCGAAAAACGAAAATGTCACCGAGCGTCTAAAAGCCACCGACCAAATGGAATGGGTGCGCCGAATGAACAGTATCCGCCACCGCGCGGAGGAGATAGTCAATGAGGAATTGATTTTGAGATAGAGATAGGTTTTGCCATTAGAATACTGAATAACGAGGAATGAATGTATGAAAAAAATCATTAAAAATGCAATTCAATGTAAACATTGCGGTGAAATCATTGAATCAACGAGCGCACATGACTTTAAAACCTGTAAATGCGGCAAGGTTTTTGTTGACAGCGGGCACGAATATCTGCGAAGAGGCTATACAAACTCAGCCGAAGATGATTTCATAGACCTGAGCGAGACTATTGAAGTCGAAAATTAATAAATTTAGCGGAGCTTCGGCTCCGCTTTTCTTATGTTGATTATCAATCGGCAAAACGCAGCGGCGAATTGTCAAACATTTCGCCGTTTTACATTGACATTTAGCCGAAATATGGGTATAATATAATCGAACAACTGTAAGGAGAGTTTTACTATGGCGAATGTAATTTCTGTAAAAGAAGCAGCAATGCGTTGGGAATTAGCCGAAAGAACAGTTCGCGGACTTTGTATTGGTGGGAAAATCCCCGGAGCTATCAAAAGCGGACGCAGCTGGCTTATCCCTGCCGGCGCCGAAAAGCCGGTTGACAACAGAATTAAAACAGGAGCGTATGTTCGGGCAAAAAGCCGTCCGAAACACTTGCCCCTGCCAGTCGGTGTGTCTGATTATCGCTTAGCTTCAACTGAATATTACTATATCGACAAGACCATGATGCTCAAAGATTTCATTGATGAGCGCCCGATGGTTACTCTTTTTACGCGCCCGCGCCGTTTTGGTAAAACTCTCAATATGGACATGCTCCGCACTTTCTTTGAAAAAACAAACGAGGATACTTCAAAGTATTTCAAGGATAAAAAAATTTGGGAGCAAGGCGAATATTATCGCTCTTTTCAAGGCAAGTACCCCGTGATTTTTATTACATTAAAAGATGTAAAACACAATTCTTGGGATAACACCTTCGCCAATATCGGCTCGATTATTTCCAGCGAATACTGCCGGCATTCAGATCTTTCTAAAAGTCCAAAGTTAGATAAAAAGCAAAAAGATTTTTACGATAAAATGGTGTCCGAAAAGTTTTCGGCTGTTGACCTTGAGCGGTCGCTGCTGTATCTGTCTGAAATGTTGAAAAAACATTACGGTGAGGGTGCTGTTATCATCATTGATGAGTATGACACTCCAATTCAAAGCGGTCACACAAACGGTTTCTACGACGATGTTATCGCGTTTATGCGCAATCTTCTGTCCGGCTGTTTCAAGGATAATAAGAGTCTGGCATTCGGTTTCCTCACAGGTATTCTCCGCGTTGCCAAAGAAAGCATTTTCAGTGGGCTGAATAACCTTACAATCAATTCGGTCCTCGATAATAAATACAGCGAATATTTCGGATTTACTGCAAACGAAGTAAAAGAAATGGCGGCGTACTACAGTGCTCCGGATAAGTTTGACGAGGTTTGCGAATGGTATGACGGCTACCGCTTCGGCAAGACAGATATTTTCAACCCGTGGTCGGTTATTAACTATTTCAGCAACGACTGTGAGCCGAGAGCATTCTGGCTTTCCACCGGAAGCAACGACATTATCGGCGAGATTATTAAAGAAGCGGACAACGAAATCTACGAACGCCTCTCTTCTCTTGTCAACGGCGGCTCGTTTACAACTTATATCGACACAAGCGTGATTTATCCGCAAATTAAAAACAATCCGTCATCTATTTACAGTTTCTTGCTGATGGCAGGATATTTGAAAGTTGTTAAATCGAGCGTTTCTATAAGCGGAGATTTTATGTGCGAGGTCGCTTTGCCGAATAAAGAAATTTCACTTGTTTACCGCAAAGAAATCCTTCAAAAGTTGGAAAATCTCATTCCGCAAGCCACGGCTATTGCCGTTGAGGAAGCAATATTCTCCGGCAACGGTGAAAAGTTGCGAGATATCATCAGCAATTTTCTTATTCAGTCGGTTAGCGCTTTTGATGCTGCAGGCGAAAACTTCTATCACGGCTTTATGCTCGGTGTTTGTGCTCTGTTTGGCAATTCGTATGTAACCTCTAACCGCGAATCCGGTGACGGCAGATACGATATTGCACTTTCTCCGAAAGTCAATAATCTTCCCGGTATTATCATCGAACTGAAAGCCGAGAAAAACTGCAATGAGAACGAATTACAAGAGCTTGCCAAAACAGCACTAAAACAAATTAACGACAAAAAATACGACACCGAGCTGAAATCAAAAGGTGTAAAAACAATCTATAAATACGGCGTCGCCTTCAGCGGAAAACATGTTGCCGTTGAAGCGGAATGATGAAACAATCATTAAAGTGTCCGTTTTTTTGGGACAGTAAAAGGCGTATAATGATTAAAATTGATGCCTTGGCGAACAATGTTCGGTTGTAATTCAAGTAAGGCATAAGGAGGATGGAAAAATGAATATTACAAGCAAATGCGCAGATATGGATATTCCACTCTATGAAATATTCAATTTAAATCCCGATGACTTTATCGACGAAAAATATTACCAATTTACCGTTTTCTGTACAAATTCTTAATTGCATGCGAGGAAATGACATTATTACGCTTTCAGATTTAATCAAGTTGAACGCATGGGCGGCACTTACCGCAAAGAGGGCGATTATCTCCTGCCGAATGTTGCTGCGCCCGAGCAGCCCACCTTTGGACCTTTCGGTCGGCGGCACTACGCCTATATCCGAAAACACGATAAAACGCTTTTCAGCAGTCTGTGGCTTTCGGGCGAACTGAACGCCTACATAGAAAACATCGACCGAAAAGCCGATGAAATGTTTTCTCAGCTTGTACACGACATAGCGAAAAATAAAAATGTCACCGAGCGCCTAAAAGCCACCGACCAAATGGAATGGGTGCGCCGAATGAACAGTATCCGCCGCCGCGCGGAGGAGATAGTCCATGAGGAATTGATTTTGAGATAGCAACATAATCACTCCCCGTACTTCGCAAGAGATGCGGGGAGTGATTGGATATAAATAGAAGTATTTGATAGCTCGGATAGATATAACTCATTTTCGCAAAACACTATATATAGTATTTTATACTTGAATAAACACTAAATATGCGATATAAAATAAATATCTTCTATGAAGAAATAAGAATAGAAAGGAGAACAATATGGTGTTAAAACCCGGAAACAAGGCCCCGGCATCCGGTCAATACAGTGTCGTGGGACCGAGATGCGGAAGGATAAACCATGAGGTTACAGTTGTAAAAGGTGAACCTTTGCCGCCGACAAAAAAGCCCGGTCAGAGCTATATTATGGTTGATCCAACCAATAATAAATCTGGCAAAACAACTAAATAGCTCTATAACTGAGTCGTCTTAACAGACGACTCAAATTTATTATAGTAATCTGTCACTCATAATTGACTATTTCTAAATTCAATGATATAATTTAAATGCAATTTCGTAAAACTGAAAATTTTCACTTTGTTTGAAAACTAATTGACTGATCTTCTGGAATGCTATTATGAGGATCACCCTTTGAGGTTCATAGCAATAGGTCGCCCTATGGTCAGTTACATGCTTTTATGAAATTGACTTCATAATAGGAGGCAGTGCATCTTTCCGTTCAATGAAAAGATGGAACAAAAATTTATGGACCTTAACCGAGAGACTGCTATGCGAATCTGGAATAAGTCGTTTGGCAAAGAAGCAAAGGTTGCCGATTTTGCCGGACGGGTCATGGCAAAAGGGGCTTATAATGATCGCAACAGCGAATTCGGGTGGAATGTTGATCACATTCTGCCGCAAAGCAAAGGCGGTGTGACCGCCGACCACAATTTAGTATGCTGTCACATTTTGACAAACGATGAGAAGGCGGATAAGTTCCCGTGCTTTAACGCAAACGGACATTCGTTTGAGATTATCAAGGTGGAACGGCATTATGAAATCCGGCAAAAAAGCCAAAAGAAACAAACAGAACAAACGCATCAAAGCATAAATTTTTATGATTCTGCTGCGGGGATTCGACTTTTCAAGTCGTTGAAAGGAATTCAAAACAAAAAACGATTTGTCGGAACGGTATTTGTTTATTTGAAATCCTTAACGACCGGCGCAGTTATTGACTTTATCGAGAAAATATTTGATAAAGAAAATATTTTGTATAACGGCATTTCAAATCAGCTTATTTGGGCAAACAGCAGTGCTCATGATGTTATAATTACGATTACCGACTATGATATGCCAAATAAGTCAGATACGGATGAGTTGCTTGACAAATGCGTTTTGTTGAACACTTACTTATCGGGATATTTTTCCGTATGCGGATATATTTCAAAATATGATATATATTACCGTGGGGACTATTTTGAGGAGAAGTTTGACCTATTCGTCTCTCAGCCGATAAAAGGACCGGGTATAGTTTGTTCATATCGGGATTCTCTATTTATCAACGAATTAGTGCGAATAAATACTGAAGCCGAAAAGAAAGTTGATAAAAATGGGTTTTCGGAGTATACAGAATACAATTATATCTTTACAAAACTGAAAGAAAATCTTATAAAGGAGGCAAACGGTTAAAGATTGCAAACTGCCTCTAAGATGAAAGCGCGAGAGAATGGCGGGCGACAGCCATTCTCCTTTTTTATACCTATACTTTGCTTTTTGCAAAAAGGAATATTATATTTGAAACTTCGCTTTCTATTTACTTGATATTGTTCCTATTTTGTGATATGATTATGTTATGTTATTGTATCTATCTTTGGGAGGAAAGCCGAATGGAATATATCAGAGCCGCGAAAGCAGCTGAAAAATGGGGACTTTCTGCCCGCCGTGTGCGTATTTTATGCTCAGAGGGGAAAATTCCGGGAACAATACGAAAAGGAAATTTATATATGATTCCTGCCAATGCGGAGAAGCCACGCGACGGCAGACTTAAAAAGCCTACTGTTTTTAATGAAATTGAACGAAAAAAAGAGTTGCTTTCTTCCATGCGGCCGCTTACTCAAGGCGAGGTTGAGCGTCTGCGTGACGAGTTTATGGTTGAATTCACCTATAATTCCAATGCAATCGAAGGAAACACCCTCACGCTCAAGGAAACCGCAATGGCGCTTGAGGGTATGACGGTCGATCAAAAGCCGCTCAAAGACCACATGGAGGCGATAGGTCACCGCGACGCTTTTCTGTTTGTACTTGACATCGCGTCAAAAGAAATGCCTCTGTCGGAGAGCGTTATCAAGCAAATTCACTCTCTTGTGCTGATTGACCGCCCGGAGGACAAGGGCGTGTTCCGTCGCATTCCCGTGCGCATTATGGGTGCTTTCACCGAACCTGTGCAGCCGTATATGATAGAGCCTAAAATCACCGAGCTTTTGCTTGAAAACAAAAAGCGCAAGGAAACAATGAACCCGATTGAGCGTATTGCCCGTTTTCATTTGGAGTTCGAGGGCATTCACCCGTTTATCGACGGCAACGGCAGAACGGGACGGCTGATTCTTAACCTTGACCTTATCCGAAACGGCTATCCGCCGATAAATATAAAATTTGCCGATCGCAAAAGGTACTATGATGCGTTCGACGAATACTATAAAAACGGCAGCGCAGCCGCAATGACCGACCTTGTTGCCGGATATGTAAACGAGCGGCTTGATGATTATCTGAGAGTGTTGGAGGACGTTGCGGAAAATGGCAAATAAAGCTTTGCTCAGATTTTTTGAGAATATTCCGGTTTGCGCCGTTTGGGACGAAGAAAGCGCAAACTGGTGGTTTTGCGCTATGGACATCGCCGAAGCGCTGACGAAATCCAAAAATCCGAGAAAATATTGGAATACAATCAAAACGAGAAAATCTCAGTTGTCCTCAATTTGCAGACAACTGAAATTGAAAGCAAAAGACGGTAAGTTTTACAATACCGATGTGGTGGATGAAAACGGATTGAACACCGTAATTGCACTTATCCCAAGCAAAAAAGCAGATGTTTTCAGCAGGTGGATGAAGAATATGGAAACATCGCTTGACGAAAAAAGCAAGCAAAAGGCTTACGAGCTTTTGACAGTAGGTTTATTGATAACATTGAGGTCGGTACGGCAAAGGGACTTCAGCAGATCCACGGATATATTTTCGGTGGGCTTTATGACTTTGCAGGACAGATCCGCGCGCTTAATATAGCAAAGGGCGGCTTCGCTTTTGCTCCTGCTAAATATCTTGACGGTTCGCTCAGTTCCATCGAGGCAATGCCGGAGGACACCTTTGAGGATATTGTCAAAAAATATGTTGAGATGAATGTTGCACACCCATTTATGGAGGGAAACGGACGCAGCACCCGAATATGGCTTGACTTGATTCTCAAGAAGAATCTGAAAAAATGCGTTGATTGGAGTCAAATTGATAAATCAGACTATCTTGAAGCCATGCGAGAAAGTGTAGATTTCCCGGATAAGATTATGCAGTTTCTCAAAAGCACCCTGACCGACGATATCAACAACCGCGAAATCATTATAAAAGGCATAGATTATTCGTATTATTACGAAGCAGAAGATTAATAACATTGAAACGGGAGAAAGGATTTATTTATGGCAACTAATAACGCCGATATCGGCTTTGAAAAACAAATTTGGGATGCAGCGTGTGTGCTGCGCGGTAATATGGATGCATCCGAATACAAAAACGTTGTATTGGGCCTGATTTTCCTCAAATACATTTCCGATCGTTTCGAGGAGAAGCATCAAGAGCTGGTCGCAGAGGGCGACGGTTTTGAGGAGGATATCGACGAGTACACCTCTGAGGGTATCTTCTTCGTACCACAGGGCGCGCGGTGGGATGACATAAAAGACAAAGCACATACGCAGGAAATCGGCACGGCGATAGATGATGCCATGCGTGCCATTGAGAAGGAAAACAAGCGGCTGAAGGACATTCTGCCGAAGAATTTTGCCCGCCCGGAACTGGACAAGCGGCGGCTTGGCGATGTGGTTGACCTCTTTACCAACATTCGCATGATTGAGCATGGAAACGAAAAGGACATTCTCGGCAGAACCTATGAATACTGCCTTTCCAAGTTTGCCGAGCAGGAAGGAAAATTGGCAGGCGAATTTTATACGCCGTCCTGCGTGGTGCGTACACTGGTAGAAGTTCTGCAACCCTATCATGGGCGGGTGTATGATCCCTGCTGCGGGAGCGGTGGTATGTTTGTGCAATCAGCAAAATTTGTCGAGAGCCACAGCGGTAATATCAATGACATTTCGGTATATGGGCAGGATTCCAATCCCACCACATGGAAAATGGCGCAGATGAACCTTGCCATTCGTGGAATTGATGCCGACCTCGGCAAATTCAACGCCGACACCTTCTTCAACGATTGCCACCCGACCCTGCGTGCGGATTTCATTATGGCAAACCCGCCGTTCAACCTCTCGGATTGGGGCGCGGACAAGCTGGCGGACGATGTGCGCTGGCAGTACGGAATGCCGCCGTCCGGCAATGCTAACTTTGCATGGCTCCAGCACATGATTTATCACCTTGCGCCGAACGGGCGGATCGGTATGGTGCTTGCGAACGGCTCGCTGTCTTCGCAATCTGGCGGTGAAGGCGAAATTCGTAAAAACATCATCAACGCCGATTTGGTGGATTGCATTGTAGCAATGCCGACGCAGTTGTTCTATACCACGCAGATTCCGGTCTCGCTGTGGTTCCTTTCCAAGAACAAGAAGCAGAAGGGCAAAACGCTGTTTATCGACGCGCGCAAGCTCGGAACAATGGTTACGCGCAAGAATCGCGAGCTGACCGACACCGATATTCAAAAGATTGCCGACACCTACAACGCCTTTGCGGATGGCACGCTGACCGACCAAAAGGGCTTTTGCGCCGTGGCGACCACGGAGGACATCGCAAAGCAGGACTACATCCTCACTCCGGGGCGATACGTCGGCATTGAGGAGCAGGCAGACGACGGCGAACCGTTCGATGACAAAATGAAGCGTCTGACCGGAGAACTCGCCGGGCTGTTTGAGAAGTCGCACGAGCTGGAACAGGAGATACGCGAGAAACTGGGGGCGATTGGGTATGGAATCTAAAACTGATAAGAAGACAAATGAATATATAGTTGTATTTGATACAAATATCCTTTATCAAAAATATGATAAAAAAGCTGATTTTTTGGACTTTGCTTTTAATTCTACCTATGATAATGTTATCAGTCTTGTTTCACAATTAGATATTTACGAAAAAGTTAAGATTGCGATTCCTACTGTTGTCTGGAATGAAATGGAAAAGAAAATAATCGATGCACATCGACAAAAACTGATTGACTTTGAAAAATACATAGAAAAATGGCTTTTTCCTGAATATACGCTTTCAAAGAATGATATTGGAAATTATCAGGAATACATAAAAAGTAAAATATTATCTTATAAGAAACAATTAGAAACTGGTCTGTGTGAAGTTTTATCATTGCCAATACCTAATGAGAATAAATTTGGCAGAATAGTTGAAAGGGCATTTGCAAAAGAACCACCGTTTGGCGGAAAGGAAAAAAATTCGGATAAAGGATTTAAAGATGTTTTAATTTGGGAAAGTATTCTCGAGCTATGCGAGACATATGATTTTGCAAATATTCTGTTTTATACTGATGATAAAGGGTTCAAAGAGCAATTATATGTCGAGTTTAAAGCAATGTATCCTAATGCCCAACTTAATATTTGTAGTAAAGAAGACGAAATAAAGACATTATTAGAAGAATGGGCAAGGTCAATTGATCAATTTTCCTATATTCCCGTAGAAGAATCAAAAGACTATCCTGAATTAGAAAAATGGCTGGAATCGTCTGACTGTAAAAATCAGCTTATTGATCCCAAATGGGGACTGTACGACCAAAGCCAGATTATTGTAAGCGTTGTTTTGGATGTCCTTTCTTATGATAATATTGAGTTGATTGAGAATACAGAAACTGGTGAAATTTATTCATTGGATGCAGTAATTAGAGTAGAATATAAATTAAAAAATGAAACATCGTTTGAGGATAACAAAGAAGTTCATATGCTGGTAAATAGCATAGATAATACAGTTTTTTCTGTTGAAGATGCTTATTTTGACGATGAGGAGTCTTAGATTAAAGAAGATTAGAAAGGGTAAATTATATGGAAGAATGGAAAAAAGTTAAGGTGTCCAACCTTGGACATATAGTGACAGGCAAAACGCCTAAAACATCTGATATGGGAAACTACGGAGGTAATATACCGTTTCTTACTCCATCTGATGATATGTCTGTCAAATATGTAAGATCAACAAACAAAACATTGACGGAAAAAGGGCTCAATGAAGTAAGAAATTGTTTATTGCCTCCGAATGCTGTATGTGTAAGTTGTATCGGCTCTGATTTAGGAAAAGTAGTCATGACGTCAAAGCCAGCTGTAACAAATCAGCAAATAAATTCAATTATTGTTGACAATGATTGCTTTGACTCGGACTTTATTTACTATTCAATGGGTATCCTTGGTAAAGAATTGAATTATATTAGTAAAACATCAACCGCTGTCCCCATAGTTAATAAATCTACTTTCTCATCCTATGTGATTCTGTGCCCGACTTTAGAAACACAGAAAAGGATTGCTTCTATTCTAAATCGCATAGATGACAAAATTGAAATAAACAGGAGGATAAACGATAATTTACTTGAGCAAATGCAAGCCATCTACAAATCATGGTTTGTGGACTACCTTCCATTCGGAGGCGTAATGCCTGAGTCTTGGACTAAGACCGGTATTTATTCGTTAGCAAACATCATATACGGTGCGCCGTTTGCCTCCAAACAATTTAACACAGAAGGCAATGGCAAGCCAATCATTCGTATCCGCGATTTGAAGGATCAGCAGTTTGCAACATACACTACCGAAGTCCATCCAAAGGGTTACTTATTGCGCCCCGGAGATATAGTTGTTGGCATGGATGGTGAATTTCGTCCTTACATTTGGGGCAACGACGAAGCATGGCTAAATCAGCGAGTATGTGTGTTTGAGAATAAACGTCCGAAGGGGAAAGCATTCCTTTATTTCACAATTAAACCCTTGCTTTATGCGATTGAACAAACTCAGGTAGCGACGACGGTAATTCATATTGGGAAAAAGGACTACGATGCCTTTGAGATCATGTTACCGGACGCTGCGACATTAGATTCCTTTGACTCACTTACCGCACCTATGATAATGCGAGTTGTTTCAAACAGCTTTGAAAATAAGCGTTTGGCGGTGATGAGAGATGCTTTGTTGCCAAAGCTCATGTCCGGCGAGATTGATGTCTCCGCCATCCAGCTCTAAGCCGCTAAATTGGTATCGAAAAGACAATGTTTTAAGCAAGATGCGGTTAGCCATTGCTGATGCTATTCAAAAAGCGTCTTATGGTGGCGATAGAATTTCGGCTAAAAATGCGGCGCAGCGAATCGTAGCCGATATAGTAACACAAATCGGAGAACTGCAGAAATCATCGGAAGAAGAGCCTGTTTGATTATTCTGTTGGCAAGACAAATTATATCTTGGAGGGTTTATCGTGGCAAAGCCAATAAATATATATTTGCAATCTCGAATAAATGAAGAACTTCCTTTCAATCGTGTGGAAAAGCATTCTTCCGGGAAGATTGAGCTTTGCAGGATTCATGAGCACGAGATCAAATCCCTTAAATATATTGTCGACGCACTGATGAATATGGGCCTTTCCTTAGAAATGCTGGATGGATTTTTTTATGGATATCGAATTCCTCAGATCGGCAAGGAATTTGATCTTTTGAAATTCACAGAAACAGAATGCTTGAATATTGAACTGAAAAGCCAAGCCGTTCCCCTTGAACAGGTATTATCCCAACTGAAAAAGAACAAATACTACCTTGCACACTTAGGGAAAAAGGAAAACTTTTATACGGTAATTACCGATACAATGACTTGCTATATGCTCGACCAGGGTGATACTCTGCAATCTGTTGAATTCTCTGTTGTCGCAAATGATGTGAAAAACTTTGGATATCATTACCTAACAGCAATTGATCACATGTTTAGAGCATCGGATTACCTTGTATCCCCTTTGAATACACCCGATAAATTTATAAATGGAGAATACTTTTTAACGCCTGCGCAAGAGCAAATACAGAGAAAAATTATAAAAGATACTCTTGGTCATTCCGGTTACGGCTTTTTTAGTTTAACTGGAAAACCAGGAACCGGTAAAACTTTGTTGCTTTATGATGTTGCTAAGCAGCTTTCTGCAATCAACAAAACTTTAGTGATACATTGCGGAAAACTGTCCAAAGGGCAAGAACGACTTAACGAAAGTATTAAAAACTTTCATGTTATCGCCGCAGGATACTTGAAATATCACCCGGAGATTATTCGTAGTTACAACTTTATCCTTGTGGATGAGACCCATCGTATATATCCAAAGCATTACGATGAGATATGCGATTTGGTTATGAGAGATAATAAAATTTGCATTTTTTCATCTGACCCGGAACAAGTTTTATCGAGTGCTGAAAAGCGTAATGGAATTGTTCAAAAAATCAATTCATTGCCTTTGATTGACAAGTACGAACTGTCTGAAAAAATTCGCACTAATAAAGAATTAGCGTCGTTTATTATTTCCGTTCGAAATCTAAAGAAGAAACCTCATATTCCTATGGACTATGGAAATGTAATATTATCATATGCAAACAATTACGAAGAGGCATGCAATATGATTGAATATTTTAAAAAGCAGGGATATGTCTTTATCAATTATTCCAAGTCAAATTACAATTATAGTCCCTACGCAAAATACGAAGAAGATTTTGATACACATCATGTTATAGGGCAAGAGTTTGATAATGTATTAATGCTTATGGATGATTCATTTTATTATGATGAAAATGGAGTTTTACAAGGGGTACCACATCCCAATCCTGATTACTTATACCCCAATCTTTTTTATCAAGGAATTACGCGTGTCCGCGAAAAAATCGCATTAGTTATTGTAAATTCACCACGACTATTTGAAAAAATATCGTCGATATTCGATATTGAACAGGAGGCATAGTATGTTCACCGAATCTACATATGAAAATGCTGTTATACAGCTTTTTGAGGGTATGGGTTATACCCACATATATGCACCGGACATGGGGCGGGAGGACTTTTCCGATCCGCTTATGGATGGTGTTTTGCGTGACGCGCTGGTTCGCATCAATCGCGGATTGCCGACGGAGGCTATCGGTGAAACAATGGCAAAGATTCGGAATTTCGACGGCGGCAGTTTGATTGAAAAGAATCGCACCTTTACGGGATATCTGCAAAATGGAGTGGAAGTCAACTATGCCGTAGATGGCGAGACGCGTTCGGCTCTTGTCCGTCTTGTGGATTTTGAAAAGGTCGAAAATAACGAGTTTGCGGTGGTGAATCAGTATACCTACATCGAAAACGGCAACAATCGCCGCCCTGACATCATTCTGTTCGTCAACGGTCTGCCGCTCGTTTTGATGGAGCTGAAAAGTCCCTCGAAAGAGGATGCGGGGGTCGAAGATGCCTACAATCAGCTGCGCAACTATATGCAGGACATCCCGTCTATGTTCATTTACAATGCTATCTGTGTTATCAGTGACCTTTCAGCCAACCGCGCAGGAACTATCACATCGGGACTTGACCGTTTTATGGACTGGAAGACTAAAGACGGCAGATACGAAAACACCGCATATGCGCAGTTTGATACATTCTATGAGGGAATGTTTCCGAAGGAGCGGCTGCTTGATATTCTGAAAAATTTCATCTGCTTTTCAGGCGATGCACAGAAGCCGATTAAAATTCTTGCGGGCTACCACCAATATTTCGCCGTGCGCAAAGCCGTGGAAAAAGCTGTTGTTGCTACCGAGACAGACGGCAAAGGCGGCGTTTTTTGGCACACCCAGGGCAGCGGAAAATCGCTTTCAATGGTGTTTTATGCTCATTTGCTGCAAGAAGTGCTGCACAGCCCGACCATTGTTGTTATGACCGACCGCATTGATCTTGACGACCAGTTGTATACGCAATTCTGCAAGTGCGCTGATTTTTTGCATCAGACACCTGTGCAAGCCGAAAGCAAAGAGCATCTGAAAGCTTTGCTTGCCGGACGCGAAGCAAACGGCATTATCTTTACTACACTGTTTAAATTTGAAAAGGGAGAGAAGCCGCTTTCCGAACGCCGTAATATTGTTGTTATGGCAGACGAAGCGCATCGCGGACAGTATGGATTTGACGAACGCATAGTGATGTCGGAGGATGCCGATGGCAACAAGGAAGCACGTGTTGTAGTCGGCAACGCACGTATTTTGCACGACGCACTCCCGAACGCCACCTTTATCGGCTTTACGGGCACGCCGGTTTCCGTCAAAGACCGCAATACCCGAGAGGTGTTCGGCGATTACATCGACATTTATGACATGACTCAGGCAGTAGAGGACGGCGCCACCCGCCCGGTCTACTACGAAAGCCGCGTGATTCATCTGAAACTCGATCAGAACACGCTCCGTCTGATTGATGCGACCTATGACGCACTGGAGCAGATGTCCGACAGCGCCACCATTGAAAAAAGCAAAAAAATGCTCGGGCAGATGGAAAGCGTGCTCGGCGCGGATGCCACCATTCAGTCGCTTTGCGAGGATATTGTCACGCACTACGAGCAGAACCGTGCAAATCTTCTGACCGGAAAAGCCATGATAGTGGCGTATTCCCGCCCGATTGCCATCAAAATTTACCGTAAGATTCTCGAGTTGCGCCCCACATGGAAAGAAAAAGTTGCCGTTGTAATGACCGGCAGCAACAAAGATCCCGAGGATTGGAAAGACATTATCGGCACGAAAGCACACAAGGAGGAGTTGGCACGCCGATTCAAAGACAACGATGATCCGCTCAAGATTGCCATTGTCGTTGATATGTGGCTGACCGGTTTTGATGTACCGTCGCTTGCCACCATGTATGTGTACAAGCCCATGCACGGCTATAATCTTATGCAGGCGGTTGCCCGCGTGAACCGCGTGTTCAAGGACAAGGAGGGCGGGCTGATCGTCGATTATGTCGGCATCGCTTCGGCTCTTAAAGAGGCGATGAAAGAGTATTCCGCCCGTGACCGTCAAAAGTATGGCGATATGGACATCGGAAAAACCGCATATCCGAAATTTCAAGAAAAATTGCAGGTCTGCCGCGATTTGTTCCACGGGTACGATTTCAGTAAATTCTACATGGGAACGCCGTTGGAAAAGGCGCAGGCGATTACCGGTGGTGTAAACTTCGTTCTTGATGCGAAAGTACCGAAACGCAAAGAATTGTTTGCAAAAGAGGTGCTTCTCTTGCGGCAGGCGCAATCGCTCTGTTCCAGCATGACTACCGAAGAGGAACGGCACACGGCGGCATATTTTGAAGCGGTGCGCTCCACGGTGATGAAGATCACAATGGGCGGCGGAAACGGCAAGCCGCTGTCACTGAAAGAAATCAATTCCCAGATCAACGATCTGCTTAAAGCAAGTATCCAATCCGAGGGTGTAATCAATCTGTTTGAAAGCGCGAAGATGGGAGAGAAATTTTCTCTGTTTGACCCGTCGGTGTTGGAAGAAATCGCCCGCATGAAGGAGAAAAACATCGTAGTTGAAATCCTGCGGAAATTGATGGCGGAGCAAATCGCGATTTATAAGCGCACTAATGTCGTACAGGCGACTACCTTTTCGGAAAAAATAACACTGTTGATGAACACATACTACAACGGGCTGATTACCAATGAGGAAGTCATCAAAGAGCTTCTGAAAACGGCGGAAGAGATCAACGCCCTGCGCAAAGAGGGCGAGAAACTGGGCCTCACGGAAGAGGAACTGGCCTTCTACGATGCACTGACCAAACCGGAACACATCAAAGATTTCTACGAAAATGAAACCTTGATTGCTTTGACGCGGGAGCTGACCGAAATGCTTCGCAAAAATCGCACGATTGACTGGCAGAAGAAAGAAACCGCCCGCGCGGGAATGCGGAAGATGGTCAAACGGCTTCTCAAGAAATATAAGTATCCGCCGGAAAAGTGTGAAGATGCCGTTGAAACCGTTATGAGCCAATGCGAACTCTGGACAGACAATACAGAACTGGAAATATGAATATAAGATAAGACTCAAGTGGCTATTTTATAATCATTGCTCGATATAGTGCAAAACGGAACAGCCATAAAAAGCTGTTGCTACCAAGACACCGTATGAAAACAACATGATCTGTTTTTATGCGGTGTCTTAGATTTTTATATAAAAGAAGATATTTATATGCCCCCTCTCGTGCTGCGGCGCGGGAGGGATTTTTTATGCCGCTTTTTAAAGGCGTGAAAAATACTTGGCTCAAAACAAGTATTTTTCTGCCGCTTGATAAGTGGGGCTGAAAAGGCTACCAAGAAAAAAGTTTTACTGTGGGGGTTAATTTTTCGGCGGTTTTTCAGCAATCCAATATAGAGGGTTGAAAAGCTCGGCGGGTGAATATGAGCGTATGAACAAGTCGAGGGAATCAGCTCCGAAATGTTCTTTGACAACTGAATAATTGACCAAATGGAATGTGGTCGTGGAATTTCCTTTTACAAAAAGTGTGTGCGGAAACCTCAGAAAAAATGGTAAAGAAACAGTAGTTCGACAAAACGGCAAAGAAAAGCGAAGTAAAAAACTCATCATCTAAAAATATTTTTCTGAAAACTATGCATATTTTCTCCCGATTTTGACGTTAGGTGAGAGGAAGAAAGGAGTGGTGCTTATGGGCGACTGAAAAGCCGTGGCTATACGCGGCTGTAAAATGTGTAAGAATAGCGAGCATAGGTTTTGTATAGCCAAAACCGGAGCGCACATTCGTGCGAAAGGGGCGTTCTCGCCTGCCGGCTCGGTCAGCGCTTCTGCCTGCGGCAGAGGTGTCCACCGGACACCCGCGCCCCCTATACCCCAGTAAGAAAAGAGGTGATTTAAAAATGCGGGAGCGAACAAAACAAATAAATTTCAGAGTGTATCCGACCGAAGCCGAGGTTATAAAGCGCAAGGCGCGAAGGTGTGGGCTGAGCATTTCGGACTATGTGCGAAACTGCGCCTTAGAGCGCAAAATTGCAGAGCTGCCGAAAGAGGTGCTCGGAGAAGCGTACAGAATTATCGGCACAGTGCGGATGCAGCTTTCCGATTACGGCGGCACGGAAAAGTACACGGGTCCGCTTGAAAAGGCGCAAGAGATTCTTTTGGACATTTACCGCGGAAAGGAGGTGAATGCGAATGGCGGTGACGAAGATATGGCAGGTTAAGGGCAGCCTTGCCGATTTGGTAAAGTATGCAGGCAATCCCGAAAAGACAATGACGCATGATCTTGCGCGGGTCGTCGGATACGCGGTGGACGAGCACAAGACTGTTGACGAAAACGAGCAATTTTACGCCGTGACGGGCGTCAATTGCAATGCGAAAACGGCGCTTGCCGAGATGCTCGCTGTGCAGGAACGGTTCGGCAAAACCGGAGGCAATGTGGCTTACCACGCGTACCAAAGTTTTAAAACCGGAGAGGTTACGCCGGAGCAATGCCACAGGCTCGGCGTTGAGCTTGCGCAAAAGATGTGGAGCGACAAATATCAAGTGCTGGTTGCAACTCATTTTAACACGGGAACGCTGCACAACCACTTTGTCCTTCAGCCGGTGTGTTTGTGGGACGGCAAAAAATATGACTGCAATAAGCGCGAGTATTACCGCATGCGGCAGCTGTCCGATGAGATGTGCCGCCGCGAGGGGCTGACGGTGATTGAAAAACCAGGCAGGCGCGCGCCGCGACAAATTTATTTTGCCGAGAAAAACGGAGAGCCGACCAAATACAATCTTATGCGCGAGGCAATTGACGAGGCACTCTCCTGCAGCTGCAACGAGGCGGAGTTTGAGACTGCGCTGCGGCAGCTCGGCTACCGCGTATATCTCGGATTTAATGTGAAGTATGCGACAATTCGTTCGCTCGGTTCAAAATGCGGAACACGGCTTTATAGGCTCGGAGAAGAATACGACCGATCGGCAATTTTTAAAAGGCTCGACGAGAATCTGCAATATGGCCGACTGAACACCAATCAGCGGTACGAAGCCCGATTTTATAAGTTTACCTATACTTGGGTGGATGAGCACCCACCGCCGCCGGAATATAATTTGCGGAAAGCGTTATACAGCTTTAATGTTGACCGCGCGTCGCTCATCGAAATTTATGCGGTGCTGTTTGTGCTGATTTTGGATTTGACCGTTCAGACGATCAAGTCGGCGGTGGAGCTTCTCTTGCCCGAAACTAAGGTGCCCGAATGTGTTATTGCGGCTTGTATGAAACCGAAATCGCCTGAAGTGCGTGAAACCGTGCGGTTTGCCGAGAGGTACACACGTCAGCTGATGCTGCTCTCGCAGGAGAAATTCGGGAGTATAGACGAGGTGCGGGCTTATATTTCCGACCGCGAGCTGAAAATCGCCGAGGTGCAAGCCTATCGCGAACACTGGAAAAACAAGCTGAAAAGTGCCAAAACGCCCGAACAAGCTGCTGAATACACTAAAAAGCGAAACCGCTGCACCGAAATGCTCAAAAATCTGCGCTTTCAAAAACAGGTCGCAGGAACGCTCGTTACCGATGAGACGAAAATCAAACAGCTGCTGAAATCCGAGCAGAATATTCAGCGCGGCAACGACCCATACGAGTGGGCGAACGGCTACCGTATGCGCGATGCAAAAACCGACAAAACACTGTCAAGATAAACCGAAACTATCCGTTTCAAATTCAAATTTTCGATTAACATCTTCGGAAACGGCTGACGGAATAATCGTCACGGTGAATGAAATCACCAAATTTAACCAATAATGAAAATGTGAGGAGTTTGATAAAATGGAATTTGTAATGGATAACGAACTGAAGCTGGCAAAGGTGTGGTGCTCCCACGCCGACCAAAGGGACGAGGCAAAGCAGCAAAAGCTAAAGGAGTTTATTGCCGATTGCAGGAAAAAGAAAATCTTCGTCTGCGTTTACGAATCGGGCGACGGCAATCTTTTGGAAAACACCAAAGAGCTGCTTGCCTACAATCTTAATAACCCGACACCGCGCGCAAAGACTTCAAAATCGCGCGACGCGAGGTAAATTGGAAGCGGCAGTCTGCCGCGTGCATAACTCTTAACATTTTTAAATATCACTTTTCGTTTGGCTGTAAGTCATAGAGTTAAAAATAGGGAACATTTGCGTGGATTTACCCTATCAAATGTTCCCTATAAATTTATTTATAACACTCGGAAAATGCGGGGCGCATATCCTCAATATCCGCGCGCGAGATCCCGTATTTTGCCGCTAACGTCTCCCAATTGACCCTTACGGTGTCAAGTATGCCGTCGGCAATTTCTTTTGCCTTTTGGCTTTCAATGCCGAACCGCGGTGCGGTTTCTATTGCCAGCGGCACCGAAATCATATTATCGGTTTCGTTGACATTTAAAGACAGCTCGTCGCCGTAAGGCACGGGGTTTACATCATACAGAGGAGAAAGCTTCCATCCGCTTTTACAGTATATAAAAGCGTGATTTCGCAGATGATCGTCTGTGTTTGAAACTGCCATGTTGAATACGATTCGTTTCCACAGCTCAATTAAATCGTCTTTCGGATTGCTGCCGTTTGATTTGATAAACGACGCAATATCAAGGTAGCTTGTTCCGTCGGCGGCGGAAGCGCCGTCTGTCTTTTTAAGCAGGGTCATAGCCGAGGCAAAGTGAATTCTTTTCTTTTCATCACGATCAAAGCGCTTTACAAGAAATGTGCTTCCGTATTTTGAGAACTTCTCGACCTTGGATTCAGGGACATTCAGTCCGCAAAGCCTCGCCAAATCGGATGCAACCTTTTCCCACGCACCTGTGTTGTTCTCATCGTTTTTAGACGGGAATTTCGCAATCCATAGCTGCCCCTCGGTGTCGGTCACCGTCGCTTTCGGTCTTGCGCCGCCGAGCGAGGAACCGGGTCTGAGCAGCTGATTCAGCCATTTTTCGTTTAACGAGTCATCGTTTTCAAACTGACGGGAAGCCTCCTCCAATGTGCGCAGCGTTGTCCATGGCGGTGCGGCGATTTCCCTGTCGCAGGATAAAAACTCTCCGTCGAGGTCTGTTTTAAAGCGAATGCCGCCCATTCGTGTCTCATCATAAACGCCCAAAAGGTAATCGCTTTCAAGAAGCTTTCTCGGCTTGCGCTTTTCGCGGTCGGCAAGTTTGCGCTCCTTTTTATTCATCAAAACCCGTCCCCAGCGGTCGGGCGAAGCATCGGAAAAGACGCCGAAAATGCTGTTTCCATTCGGAAACTGTCTTCCGACAAAGGGAAACAAATCGGGGTCAATGCTCGTGTTCCCGTTATTCTGTTTTAACCATTCTTCTGTATATTCAAAGGAATAGCTTTCGCCGCCTTTAATGACATCGACATATAAATTACCCATATGCACGGGCGTGTCGCCCGAAAAATCATCAAATACATAAATCGTTTTCATATGCTGCCTCCTTACCTTTTATTTTTGCCCATCAAATCCATATCCTGCAGCTTTCTGCCGAGTTCGTCGTCGCCTGCGATTTTTAAGAGGTCTTTATCCATATTGTTGAGCGCGTGCAAAACAGCGGCATAAATGCCGACGGCAACCGACGGATTGCCGTTTTCCACCTTCCACAGCGTTGAGCGGCTGATTCCCGCACGCTCGGCGACCAATGTTGCGGACAGCCTTCTTCTGAGCCGTGCCATTTTTATTTGCTCGCCCATGGTTTTAAGAATATTTTCCGTATCTGGCATAATATTATACGCTGCATTTTTCATTTACACTCACCTCTTGTGTTTTCTATTATAAACAATTAATGCTGTTTTGTCAATAGTAGCGAACATAAATGACTTGGCAACAAGATTCCTCTTGATACGTATTGACTTTTTGCTTCGATTGTATTACAATGTTGTTAGTTAGAAATACAGGAAGGAGAAACAAAGTTGAAAATTGACGGATATGCCCGAATTTCGGTGGATTTGCAGGAAGACAGCCACGAGAATACCAGTATAGAAAACCAAAAACGGATCATTCGCGACTTTGTGGCAAAGGAGTTTCCCGACGCGGAGCTGACGATATATGAGGACCGCGACCGCAGCGGCTACACCTTTTCTCAGCGCGAAAACTATCAGAAAATGCGCAAGGAGCTGATAAACGGCGATGTGCGTATCTTAATAGTCAAGGATTTCTCCCGTTTCTCGCGCCGCAACAGCTTAGGGCTTTTGGAGCTTGAAACGCTGCGCGACGCGGGTATCCGCATTATTTCGATAGGCGACAATATCGACTACCCAACGCGTGACGACTGGATGCTTATTCAGTTTAAATTTCTGATGAACGAAATGCCGGTCACCGACACCTCAAAAAAAATCAAGCAGATGATAGACAACCGACAGAAAAACGGCCAGTGGATCTGCGCCGTGCCCTACGGCTACCGCATTATCAACACCAAAGAAATGACATACGAGATCGACCCGCCTGCGGCGGAGGTTGTGCGTGAGGTTTTCAGACTTTACAACCTCGGTTGGGGTTACAAAAAAATTGCCAATCACCTGACCGACAGCGGCGTGCCGACCCCGCGAGCAAACGAGATTGCCCAAAAGGAAGCTGAGGGCAAGGCAACCAAGCTTGCCGCACGCAATGAATGGAGCATTATCACGGTGCAGGCAATTCTCAAAAACGATTTTTACATCGGCACGCTCCGCCAGCGCAAGTACACGCGCAAGGGCATTAACGGCAAGGATGTAAAGCTCGGCGATGAGGACAATATCGTGATTGAAAACGCGCACGAGCCGATTGTGGACGGCAAGACCTTCGCCTACACAAAAGAGCAGCTCGAGCTGCGCTCAAAGGGAAATTATCGCGGCGAGAAGAAGTACGCCACCGATTATTCCGGCTTTATGTTCTGCGGCGACTGCGGCAGCCCGATGTTCTCCATGTCCCGCCCCGACCTCTCGCCCGCCTACACCTGCGGTACATACCACAAGCGAGGACTCAAGGGCTGCACCTCGCACCATATCCGTGTGGATGTACTTGATAGACTTCTAAAAGAATTTATCCTCCGCGTGCGCGATAACTGCAAGGGTATGATTGACGAGCTGCAAAAGACGATTGACGAGCAGCCCGAGCGCGAGGAACAGCTCGGCGCGACGGTTGAAAGCATTGAAACGCAGCTTAACGAGGCAAAAGCAAAGCTCAAAGCGCTGTATAAAGAAAAAATGCTGATTGATGCGGGGCTGTCCGACGCCAAAAGCCGAACCAAGGCGGCGCTTTACGACGAGATGGAGGAAGAGCTGCTCACCCGTATTGAAATGCTCGAAAAGCAATTCGGCGATGTCAACAATATGCGCAACAATATGATTACCGCCAACCGAAAGGCGAAAACGGTTATTGAGGTCTTTGATGGAGTGCTGAAAAAAGAAAAGCTTGACAAGCGCGACATCGGCTTGATCGTTGAGAAAATCACGGTGTTTGAGGATCATTTGAATGTCAAGCTCAAATCCGATGTGGACGAGCTTTTGTTGCTTGAGGATACGGAGCACACCGTAAATTTTAAATCAGGCAGTAAGGATATCTCAGTTACCCAAAGGTCCGCGAACCGCGCGGACAAGGTCTTTACTGTCAATGTTATCAGAGAGGGCGACCCGCTGGAAATTTACACGAATGCCAGCGGGGAGGTTATTTTTAAAAAATACTCACCGATAGGCGAATTATCAAGCGTTGCCACACAGTATGCCGAAGCGCTTAACGACGCTACCGACCTGAATGTTCTCATATGTGACCGCGACCACTGCATAGCGGCGGCGGGTGTTTCAAAAAAGGAAGTGCTTGAACGCAGGGTTACGCAAACGGTTGAGGATATAATGGAGGGCAGACGGGTAGAGGTTTTCAAAAAAGGGGAACACAGCCCGGCTATTGAGGGCATAGACCAAAAAATCGCGGTGGCGGCGCCGATACTCATTTCGGGTGACGTCAGCGGCGCGGTGGTGCTGTCATCGGATAAGGGCAAAATACCGAGCGACAGCGATATAAAGCTGGCTTCGGTTGCGGCATCGTTTTTGGGAAAACAGCTGGAACAGTGAAAAAATACAGCTCACGGTAAAGCATTACCCTGAGCCGTATTTTTTTGTTTCGATACTTGTTTTTTGCTGAATAATATGGTATAATCAGGTAAAAATTATAATGGGGGAGAAGTTGGATTTGAATACAGGAATTACAAGAGAAACGGCTGTCGGGCTGCTCCTCAAATACAATAAAGAGAAGTTTCACATACAGCACGCTGTTACGGTTGAAAACGTTATGAAGGACTATGCCGAAAAGCTCGGCTACGCAGATGAAGCCGCAGAGTGGGGAATAGTCGGGCTTTTGCACGATGTGGATTTTGAAAAATATCCCGAGCAGCACTGCATAAAGGCACCTGAGCTTTTGCGCGAGGTAAACGCGAGCGACGAGCTTATACACGCAGTGTGCTCACACGGATACGGAATTACGGTTGACATAAAACCCGAGCACGAAATGGAAAGGGTACTTTTTGCCTGCGATGAGCTTACAGGACTTATAGGTGCGGCGGCGCTTATGCGACCATCAAAGAGCGTTTCGGATATGGAGCTTAAAAGCCTGAAAAAGAAATTTAAGGATAAAAAATTTGCCGCGGGATGTTCAAGAGAAATTATTTCAAAGGGTGCTGAAATGCTGGGTTGGGAGCTTGATAAGCTGCTCGGTGACACCCTTGAAATAATGCGGAGTGCGGAAAAGGACATTGCAAACGATTATAAAGAGCTTACGGGTGAAGAATTATGAGAAAAACGAAAATAGTATGTACGTTGGGTCCTGCCTGCTCGGATAAGCAGACGCTTATTGAGATGTGCAGGGCGGGTATGAATGTTGCGCGGCTTAATTTTTCGCACAACACGCACGCCGACCACGAAAAGCGGATTGCGCTTATTAAAGAGGTGCGCGAAGAGCTGGGGCTGCCCATAGCGATAATGCTTGACACAAAAGGACCTGAATACCGCATTAAAGCCTTTAAAAACGGCAAGATAACTCTTAAAGAGGGCGATACCTTTACCTTTACCGCCGATGAGGTTGAGGGGGATGAAACCCGCGTTTCGGTGAATTATAAGGGACTGCCGCACGATCTTGAAAAGGGAGATATTATTCTTCTGAACAACGGACTTTTATCCTTTGAAGTGACCGATAAAACCGATACCGACGTTCTTTGCCGCGTGGTAATAGGCGGCGAGCTTTCAGACAGGAAAAGCATGAGCTTCCCCAACAAAACGCTGAAACAGAAATATTTAAGCGATCAGGATAAGCAGGATATTAAGTTCGGAATAGAGCACGACATTGACTTTATCGCCTGTTCGTTTGTTTCCTGCAGGCAGGATCTTCTGGACGTTAAAAATTATCTTTCGGAATTGGGCGCCTCGGGTATCGACCTTATTGCGAAAATTGAAAACCGCTCGGGCGTTGATAACATTGAGGAAATTAGCGGCGAGTGCGACGGAATAATGGTGGCGCGCGGCGATATGGGGGTTGAAATCCCCTTTGAGGAGCTGCCCGCGATACAGAAAAAGATTATTACCAAATGCCGCATGCTCGGCAAACGCGTTATAACCGCCACGGAAATGCTTGAATCCATGATATACAATGTGCGCCCGACGCGCGCGGAAATATCCGACGTTGCCAACGCGGTTTACGACGGTACAAGCGCGATTATGCTCTCGGGCGAGACCGCTGCGGGAAAATACCCCGTTCAGGCGGTAAGAACAATGGCGCGGATTGCCGAAAACACCGAAAAAAATATACACTACGAAAAGCGCTTTTTATCGTCCGAATTCAAAATAAAGAACACTGTTGACGCAATTTCACACGCAACCTGCGGCATGGCGATTGATATTGACGCCAAAGCGATAGCGGTTTGCAGCCTTTCGGGTATGACCGCGCGTATGGTTTCGCGTTTCCGCCCGCCTGTTGATATTGTGGGGCTTACAACAAGCGAAAAAACCTGGCATAAGCTCTCGCTTTCGTGGGGGGTTACCCCACAGATGTGCGAAAATTACCCCTCAACCGATGTGCTTTTTTACAATGCGCAAAAGCTTACAAAACAGGTTTTGGGACTTTGCGACGGAGATAAAATAGTTATTACCGGCGGCGTTACAAACGGTAAATCGGGCAATACCAACCTTATTAAGGTTGAAAGAGTTTAAAATAAAATTTTTTAACGAAGCGGCAAAACCGCTCCGTTAAGGGGAGATAAATATGATAAAGCATATTATTTTATGGCAATTATCCGATGAGCTTACGGCAGAGGAAAAGCTTAAAACCGCCCTTGCCGCAAAGAAAAATCTTGAAGGACTTAAAGGGAAAATAGATGGTCTTGAAGATATTGAGGTAATAACCGGAAAATTGAACGGCTCAAATGCTGATATGATGCTCGACAGCACCTTCACAACCGAAAAAGCGCTTGCCTATTATTCGGTAAATCCGCTTCATGTTGCGGTTGCGGATACATATGTCCGCCCGTATATAAAGTCGCGCAGCTGTATGAATTTTGAAGTATAAAATAGCATTTACTTTATTACAAAAAACGACGCACCGTAAAGCACAGTTCAGCGCTTTACGGTGCGCTTTTTTATAAAAGCCTTTCTATAACGCCGCAGGCAATTTTTTCACCGGAATTTCCGGAGGGCTGCGTTGCAAAATCATCGGGCTTTTGGTGTATTATAACGGTTTTGCCTATTATTTCTTCAATGCTGAATCTGTCGGTCATAAAAATTAAAAGCGCGTTGCCGTTTACACCGAAAAGCGGCGGCATATCGCCCGCGTGGTAAGGGTGCTCGCAGCCGTATGGATTGTAGTGCATACCCGCATTTTTGAAGGGATCCTCTGCGTTCCCCGAACATTCTCCGCCCGAGTGAATGTGAAAGGCAAAAACAGGATTTGCGCACTTATCTTCGCTTTGCGGCAGACCTGTAATTTCCGCGCGCACCAGCACAGAGCTGCCTATGCTGTAAAATGCCGCTCTTCCGAATATATCGGGATATTTTTCACTGCCTTTAATATAAGCCGCAGCTTTTGGCGGCTGATTTAAAATGTTACATAATTTTTCCATAATGCACCTCTTATATATAATATGTGTAATTCTAATTTTTGTCATACGGAATACCGATTTAATTACATATAATAATTCGGGGTGAAGAAAATGAAAAATGAAAAAGAAAAAATCAAGCCTGTTATAGATGTATCGTCTGTTCCGGTTACCGGAATGCCCGAAACCGCGTTCGATATGGTAAACCGCTACGGCACATACAATATACAGTCTACCGCCGATACCGAAAATATGTATCCCACCGTTGCGCACGGCTTTAATGAGGGGATTATTGAGACCGATTGCGATGAAAATACGGACGGTGATAAGAAAAAGAAGTAAAAACTTGACAAATGCTCCGAAAAGCTTTATAATTTCAGTATGACTTAACTTTTTTGGAGGAATTAAAAAATATGATTAGTGCCGGAGATTTCAGAAACGGAGTAACCTTTGAGGAAGACGGCAACGTTCTTCAGGTAATTGAATTTCAGCATGTAAAGCCGGGTAAGGGCGCCGCATTCGTAAGAACAAAGGTTAAAAACGTTATTACCGGATCGGTTGTTGAAAAGAGTTATAACCCTACCGCAAAATTCCCGACTGCCTTTGTTGAGAGAAAGGATATGGAATATTCCTATTCCGACGGCGATCTTTACTACTTTATGGATCAGGAAAGCTATGAGCTGGTTCCGATAAACGGCAGCGAGCTGGGCGATAACTTTAAGTTTGTAAAAGAAAATATGGTTTGCAAAATCCTTTCCTATAAGGGTAAGGTTTTCGGTGTAGAGCCGCCCACATTCGTTGAGCTTCAGGTATCCGCTACCGATCCCGGATTTAAGGGCGATACCGCTACCAACGCCACCAAGCCCGCAACGCTTGAAACAGGCGCTGAAATTCGCGTTCCGCTCTTTATAAACGAGGGCGATATGATAAGAATTGATACCCGCACAGGCGAGTATATGGAACGTGCATAATTAAAAACGGAGGTTTGCAAAATGGATATTTGTGAGAAAGTAGCTTATATTAAAGGTCTTGCCGAGGGTCTCGCACTTGACGACAGCACCAAGGAGGGCAAGGTTCTTGCCGCTATTATTGATGTGCTGGGCGATATTACAAACGAGATTTGCGAAATAGAGGACGGCTGCGACGAGCTTATGGAGCAGCTTGACGCTGTTGACGAGGATCTTTCCAATGTTGAGGATGTTGTTTACGGCGACGACGATTGCGACTGCTGCGATGACGACTGTGATTGCTGCGACGACGAGGATCTTTATGAAATAGAGTGCCCAGCCTGCCACGATACGGTTTATCTTGATGAGGATATGCTCGAAGAAGACGGGATAACCTGCCCGAACTGCGGAACAGAGCTTGAATTTGATTTTGACGGCTGCGACTGCGGCTGCTGCCACGGTGAAGACGATACCGACGCAGACGAGAAAGAATAACTTTTTAAAGCGGAATTCGGAATGTGTAATGCGGAATTTTAAAATGAGTAGGTATTAATTCCGAATTCATAATTCCGCATTCCGAATTTATATCTCTGAAAACTGCAAAGCTCCCTTATATCGGGAGCTTTTTTGATAAATAAAGACCGAGGTTTTATATATGCTCGAAACGGAATTTAAGCTTGAATACGAAATTGAAGAATTGCCGGCAGACGGCGGCGTGCCCGTTATAGTGGTGGCGGCAGGCTCGTCAACGCGTATGAACGGCATAAACAAGCAAACCGCGCTGCTTTGCGGTGTTCCTTTAATAATAAGGACTCTTATGCAGTTTGAAAAGTGCAGCAAAATATCAAATATTATTCTCGTTGTAAAGCCGGATGAGCTTTTCAGTATGCAGCAGTTAGCAGACGGGTATAGCATAAAAAAGCTATCCGATATTGTATGCGGCGGGGAAAGCCGCCAGCAATCGGTTAAAAACGGATTGGAGCGCCTGCCCGAAAATGCCGAAACCGTGCTTATTCATGACGGCGCGCGCCCGTTTGTGACGGATGAAATTATATGCGGCGTTATATCCGCCCTCAGTACCCATAACGCCGTAACCTGCGCTGTTAAGCTGAAAGATACGGTAAAGCAGGTTGACGAAAACGGAAACGTGCTGTCAACGCCTGACAGAAATACGCTTGTAGCTGTGCAGACTCCGCAGGGCGTGAATGTTTCCGATTACCGCGCGGCGCTTGAAAGCTCGGTGGATCTCGGCAGGTTTACTGATGATATGTCGGTTATGGAGGCGGCGGGGCATAAGCCGTTTACCGTGCCGGGCAGCTATGAAAACATAAAGGTAACCACGCCCGAAGATATAGCGCTTGCGGAATATCTTATTTTAAAGGATGAAAAGGAATGAGAATAGGTCACGGCTATGATGTCCACCGCTTTGCGGAAAACAGGCGGCTTGTTATAGGTGGTGTGGAAATTCCGTTTGAACCGGGGCTTTTGGGGCACTCCGACGCGGACGTGCTGCTCCATGCCGTTTGCGACGCGCTGCTCGGCGCGGCAGCGCTGGGGGATATAGGCAAGCATTTCCCGGATACCGACCCCGCGTTTTGTAATATTGACAGCCGCATACTGCTCAGAAAAACCGCGGAGCTGCTGCGTGAGCGCGGCTTTGTGCCGGTTAATATAGATGCAACGGTTATAGCCCAAAAGCCAAAGCTTGCGGCTTTTATTCCCGAAATGGTGAAAAATATAGCGGCTGACTGCGGCATTGACCCCGATTGCGTTAATGTTAAGGCTACAACCGAGGAGGGCTTGGGCTTTACGGGTAAAATGGAGGGCATATCGGCGCACGCCGTTTGCCTTATTGAGCGAATATAGGCACTGACCCCCGCATATTATTTACGGGGGAGTAAATATGAAGCTTTTTATAACCTTTTCAAAAAGAAGTCTTGCGGCGGTGCTGCTTTCACTTATAGCGGCGCTTGTCGTTTTAAGTAGGGTCACGGCGCTGTCGGGCGGCGGTATTAACGGCTCTACAAACGCCGAACGGGTGGATTATATGAACAGCCTCGGCTGCAATGTAGAGGAAACGGCGATTTCCTCAAAGGAAACGGTAATTCCACAAAGCTTCGGCAAGGTGTATGAAAGGTATAATTCATTGCAGAAAAAAGCCGGATTTGACCTTGCGCCTTTTCACGGCAGGGAAGCGTGTGTTTACACATACCGACTGGCAGATGAACCGAATACGGTTGTAAATCTTATTGTTGCAAACGGCTGCATTATCGGCGGTGATATTTCATCAACCGCGCTTGACGGATTTATGCTGCCGCTTTCGAGTGAGAGTGTAAAGAAAATTGAGACTTGATAAATTTATTTCTTCACAGCTTAATATTTCCCGCAAGGACGCCCGCACCGCGATTTTAAGGGGCAGGGCGGCGGTAGGCGGCGCAACGGTTAAAGCCGTGGATTTTAAAATAGACGAAAACGCTGATACAGTCACCCTAGACGGACAGGCGTTAAGCTATAAAAAGTATATTTATATTGTTATGAATAAGCCGCGTGGGGTGCTTTCGGCAAGCGAAGACACGCGGCAGAAGACGGTTATTGACTTGATTCCCGAAGACCTGCGGCGGAACGGACTTTTTCCCGTGGGGAGACTGGATAAGGACACTACAGGATTACTCATTATAACTGACAACGGGGATTTTGCCCACAGGGTTTTATCACCCAAAAAAGAAATTTTTAAAACCTATATCGCGGTATTGGACGGCGATATAACCCCCGATATGCCGGAAAAATTTTTAAACGGGGTGATTTTATCAGACGGAACAAGGTGCCGCAAAGCATTTTTAAAGCGTGTGGATAAAAACACCGCGGAAATTAAAATCTGCGAGGGAAAATATCACCAGATAAAAAGAATGTTCGGCACGGTAGGACTCGGAGTAAACGCGCTTAAAAGAACGGCGGTGGGTAATTTACATTTACCGGAAAATTTGCCCGAGGGTGCGTGTTCAGAGACCGATTTGGAAATGCTTGGAAGTATATTTTCCGACGAATAACGCCCGAATATGCATATTAAACAAAACATTTCTTTTAACATTGGATATATTTTGCATAGCATTTTTAAAGGCATTTTGGTATAATAACAAAGTAAACTCAAGCAATTTTTTTAGGAGGCTGCAATATGGCAAGTTTGTCTTTGCGTAACGTATACAAAAGATACCCGGGCGGCGTTACGGCTGTTTCGGATTTTAACCTGGAGATTAAGGATAAAGAGTTTATAATTCTCGTTGGTCCTTCAGGTTGCGGTAAGTCCACTACCCTGAGAATGGTAGCAGGTCTTGAGGAAATTTCCGACGGTGAAATCTACATCGGTGACAAGCTTGTTAACGACGTTGCTCCGAAGGATCGCGATATAGCAATGGTTTTCCAGAACTACGCGCTTTATCCTCATATGACTGTTTTCGACAATATGGCTTTCGGTCTTAAGCTTCGCAAAACCCCGAAGGATGAGATTAAGCGCCGTGTTGAAGAGGCTGCCCGTATTCTTGATATTTCACACCTGTTAGAGCGTAAGCCGAAGGCTTTGTCCGGTGGTCAGCGTCAGCGTGTTGCTTTGGGACGTGCAATAGTTCGTGAGCCTAAGGTATTCCTTCTTGACGAACCGCTTTCCAACTTGGATGCTAAGCTCCGTGCACAGATGCGTACCGAAATTTCTAAGCTTCACCAGCGTTTGGGTACTACGTTTATTTACGTTACCCACGACCAGACCGAGGCTATGACAATGGGTACCCGCATTGTTGTTATGAAGAGCGGTCTTATTCAGCAGGTTGATACCCCGAATAACCTTTACCTCTATCCCTGCAACCTTTTCGTTGCCGGATTTATCGGTTCTCCGCAGATGAACTTTATCGAGTCTAAGCTCCTTAAAGAGGGCGAGGATTATCTCGTAGAGTTTGGCTCTGAAGATACAAAGACCCGCGCCGGTGTTAAGTATAAAATTAAACTCCCGGCTTCTAAGAATAAGGATAACTGCCTTGAGGCTTATGTCGGCAAGGAAGTTATTATGGGTATTCGTCCTGAGAACGTTCACAACGAGGAAGACCTCATAGCTATCCATAAGGACGGCTTAGTAGAGGCTGACGTTGAGGTTACCGAGCTTATGGGTGCCGAGACTTACCTCTATATGAACTGCGAGGGTCAGTCGATTAACGCTCGCGTTAGCCCGACAAATACCGCTCGCCCCGGCGATAAGATTACAATTGCATTTGAAACCGCTAAGATTCACCTGTTCGATAAGGACACCGAGCTTACAATCTGCAATTGATTTTAAAATGATTAAGCAAACAGGCAACCGAAAATCGGTTGCCTGTTTTTTGTGATTATTAAATTTAGCTGTTAAATCACGGCTTTAGTGTGCTGTCAATTCATAGGCTCCAATATACCCTTCAGTCAGCCATACGGCTGACAGCGTCTCGCTACCCCTCGGTTGGTGCTTCTTCTTTGCAGAGGTGTCCACAGGACACCCGCACCCTCGTCAGAGGGAGCGTATGGGTGCAAAGCAACCCAGCCACACCGTGGGGAGCAACCTCGCTAGAGGGAGCCTATTTTATTTTGTTTCCTTTTAGCCTATAATTCCTATTATAAATATTGCAAGTATAAGTATGGGCAGTACGATAATAAAGTACCATTTCATCCATTTAGCAACCTTTAAGCCCTTGCCGGTGTTCGCTTCTTTTCTGTAATTATCAAAGCCCCAGCCGAATTTTGTAACGCAGAAAAGCAGGTAAACCAGCGAGCCCAGGGGCAGCAGAATATTGCTTACAATAAAATCCTCGGTGTCAAGAATATCTCTGCCGCCTATAAGGTGAACATTGCTCCATAAATTATAGCCCAAAACGCAGGGAATACTTGCTATAAGAATTACAACGCCGTTTATCAGAGCGGCTTTTTTTCTGCTCCAGCCGAGCGTATCCATACAGGAGGACATTATGTTTTCAAACACCGCTATAACGGTTGAGAACGAGGCGAATGTCATAAACAGGAAGAAAAGCGCGCCCCAAATTCTGCCGCCGGACATATTAACGAATACATTAGGCAGTGTAACAAAAATAAGCCCGGGCCCCTGATTTACTTCAATTCCGTAGCTGAAGCAGGCGGGGAAGATTATAAGTCCCGCTGAAATCGCCACAAAGGTATCAAGCCCGCAAATGCGCGCGCCCTCGCCCATCAGCGAGTGCTCCTTACCCATATAGCTGCCGAAAATTTCCATTGCCGCAATTCCAAGGCTTAAAGTAAAGAACGATTGATTCATAGCCGCGGCTATAACATTGCCCAGCCCTACTGATTTAACGTTTTCTATGTTCGGCACAAGGTAAAATTTAAGCCCTTCACCCGCGCCCGAGAGGGTAAAGCTATGTATTGCCAAAATGAGTATAAGCACGAAAAGCGCGCTCATCATAACCTTGCTTACTCTTTCAAGCCCCTTTTGCACGCCTATGCTGCAAATGAGTATTCCGGCAATAACCGTTATGGCCATCCAAAAGCCCATTTCGCCGGGGCTTGCCAGCATATCGTTGAAAACCTTGCCCGCGTCCTCATATCTGTAAGAGCTTAATACCGCTTCGGGCGTGCTGCCCGAGGGGAAAGTGCCGGTTAAAAACTTAAAGAAATAGTTCAGCATCCACCCCGAAACGGTGGTGTAGTACATCATAAGCACATAGCAGCCTATTATTGCAAACCAACCGTGAATGTGCCACTTGTGCCCGGGCTTTTCAAGCGCCTTGTAAGACAACACCGCGCTTTTGCGGCTTGCTCTGCCCACAGCCAGCTCCATTGTTAAAACCGGCAGACCCATTATAACCAGCATCAAAAGATAAATAAGAACAAAAATGCCGCCGCCGTTTTGCCCCACAATAAACGGGAAACGCCAAACGTTGCCTATGCCTATTGCGCAGCCCGCACTGACGAGCAGAAAACCGAGCCGCGATTTGAAAGATTCTCTCTCCATTACATAAACCCCTTTTTAATTTTTAATAAAAATATTATATA
>OOIG01000308.1_pt1 | contig 42752 bp, 38 predicted proteins | sample 1692091 | NCBI WGS metagenome assembly OOIG01 (sample SAMN06348188, study PRJEB24527) | human gut metagenome | biome: human gut; feature: ankylosing spondylitis patient; material: feces | host: Homo sapiens | place: China | collected 2015-10 | reverse complement strand
GAATCTGTTTGTAATAATTATGGATTAACTATAAAAATGATTTCTACAAATTATGCTTTTTCCACGTATTATAAAAGTGAGTGAAGAAAAGGCTTTGATTTGGGATCAAACATATTGGGAATTGTTCAGTCTGTATTTAGCGTATTTCACAGATTTAAATGCTATTCAAAAGAAGATAATTGTGTATGATGAGAGTTCTGTACAGCAGAAAATATTGATTCCATTTGCATATTATTTAGCATTAATTGTTGAAGATAAAGGAGAAGAAAATGTACTTGATCAAGACGATAAAAGGTGATATTACGAAAATAACAGATGTGCAGGCAATCGTGAATGCAGCAAACAGCTCTCTTCTTGGAGGAGGCGGAGTAGATGGTGCTATTCACAGAGCCGCAGGACCGGAACTTCTGGTGGAGTGCAGGACACTTCATGGATGTGATACGGGAGAGGCTAAAATCACTAAGGCATATAATCTGCCATGTGATGATGTTATACATACTGTCGGACTGATATGGAATGGTGGAAGAAATAGAGAAGAGGAACTTCTTGCTAACTGCTATTTTAATTCTATGAAGTTAGCAATGGATAATGGAATAAGGTCTATTGCATTTCCTTCCATATCAACGGGAGCATATGGTTTTCCGGTTGAGTTGGCAGCAAAGATTGCAGTACATACAGTAAACAGGTTCTTGCAAGATAATCCGGACAGCTTCGATTTGGTGGAATGGGTGCTGTTTGATACTCAGACTGAATCGGTGTATGAAGCCGAGGTTGATAAATTATACGACAAATAATTGTATTAATTATAGCAGACTTTATATATGACAGATATTTGAGACACATACACCATTAAAAATAGAATATAAGGATGCGTAAGGAACGATAAAATGAATTCATGCGGGAAAGGCATGGATTCTTTTTTTTGCTTCGAACGGAAGTCCTATCTGTAAAAAATATTTAAGTATATTAGAAGCAGATGCAAATGTCGTGTTAACACGACAAAATTGTCGCGTAAACACGGTCGGTAATTCATCCATGACAATATACAATAAACATGTGCTTGAGAGAGCACGTCACGAGAGTGAAGGCGCCGGAGCTCTCCAATACGAAATCGTAAAGGAGATAATTTATTATGAGTAAGAGAAAAATATCACATGCAGAGGAGTATGGATGTTAATTGATGGAGGTGGCAGAAGTGAGCAGAACTAAATTTGATCCATATGTGATTGGAAATAATATAAGAGATTTACGTGAAAAAAGAAAAATGACACAGATGAAGGCGGCTGAGGAAATGGATATGAGTTTATGTCATTATGCACGAATTGAGGAAGGCTCAAAGGGAATGAGTATTCAGATGCTTTTTAGATTTATTAATTTTTACAAAACTGATGCAAATACGATTTTAGGAACATATTTAGGAGGGATGGTGTAAAATGGATAAAAAGGATTTAAAAGACGAAAAGCTTTTGTACAATGTGCGTGAGACGGCAGCGGTATTAGAGGTGAATGGGCATCTGGTATATGAGTTGATTAACAGAAAACTATTATCTGCACTTCGATTAGGTAGTCTAAAGGTTCGTAAATCAACATTGATAGATTTTGTTGAGAGATATGAAGGAATGGATTTGTCTGATTTGGACAACATAAAAGAATTGCAACAGGATATGAATTAGTGACCTTGTTTTATTAGTATATTTCATAAGCGTTAGTATTGTAAAAAAAGATGGTGATGATATAATAAAAACGTGTTAGACACTTGATGTTATGTGTAGTGTGATTATGTCAGAATCAGGCAAAGTCAACGACAGGACAACATTGTAGAAAATAACATATTTCAAAAAATAATATTGGTAGCTTTCCTTTTATATGACAAAACAACAACAGGCAACTAAACCATTCACCGTTTAGCTGCCTATTATTGTTTAAAGAATTCATTAAAATCACAATTAAAAATCTTGGTCAATCCAATCAGCATATCTACCGTTGGGTTATTATAACCATTTTCCACCTTGCTGAATATGCCGGTAGTTACATTGATGCCATCACATTGGAGCTTCGCAATGACTTCGGTGGCTTTCAAACCCTGTTCTTTCCGCAGTCTCCGGATGTTAGAACCTACCAGTGGATGCAGGTGTTGATTAATTCTTTCTGACATATATATCACCTCGTTGAGAAAATAATATCCAAAATGGAAGAAAAAAGTGTCCAAAATGGAAGTTTTGTAGTATAATCGAGAAAGGAGTTTATATAAATTTACGGAAGGAGAAAGTTTGATGGCTATTCAGGAAGTGATCAAATATGAAGGGGATAATTCAACTCTTATTTATAAGCATCCCGCAGAAGACTTTAATACGCTGTCACAATTGATTGTGCATGAGTCGCAGGAGGCAGTATTTTTCAGTGACGGACAGGCACTGGATTCTTTTAAAGCAGGTCGTTATACCTTAGAAACGAAAAACATTCCACTTATTTCCAAAATAAGAAATCTGGTTTCGGGCGGAGTAAGTCCGTTCCATGTGGAGGTTTATTTTATTAACCTTGCGACCATGATGGATATCGCATGGGGAACACCAAGTCAGGTGACAGTTCGTGATCCGAATTACGGCTATAGTTACAGTGCCGGTGCCAGTGGTTCTTTCGGACTGAAAATAGAGGATGGAAGAAAGCTTCTGATTAATCTGGTTGGTACCGAAAAAGCAATGACCACCAAAGATATTCAGAAATTTTTTAAAGACCTTTTAGTTACAAGAGTAAAAAATTGCATTGCAGTAGAACTCAGCAAATATAGCTACAATGTTTTCAACCAGCATTTGAATGAAATTTCCGAGAACGTTGCCGGTCAGGTGGAAAGCGACCTTGAAAGCTATGGTATCCGGATTTTAAATTTCTTTGTGTCTGCAGTTACCATTAAGCCGGACGATTTGGAAGAGCTTAAAAAATTAGATAACAGCATGGCACAGAAGCGGTTTGAAGCAATGGGAAATCGTGATGCTACCGTAATTGAAGCAGAAGGACTTGCCAAAGCGAGAGAACTGCAGGGATATACCTGGCAACAGGAGCAGCAGTTTAATGTCAGCAAAACATTTGCACAGAATGAAGGATTTGCTGCAAACCCGGCAAACATGATGGCGCAGATTCCGCTGGCGTTTTCCATGGGAGATATGATGAAAAATAGTGTGGATGCATCTATGGAGGCAGTGCAGGGACAGCCAGCTGCAGGTCAGTCAGTTGCAGGGCAGCCGGCAGCACCAGTAGAGCCTGGTATGTCTGCACAGCCGGCAGAGGCTTCTTTAGCTGGCCAGGGAGATGGAATTACCTGTGTAAAATGTGGAGCTGTATTGCCCAAAGATGCAAAATTCTGTTTCCAGTGTGGGGAAAAGGTTGAAGTCCCACAGAAAATCTTCTGCAGCAATTGTGGAACGGAAATGCAGCCTGAAGCTAATTTCTGTACAAAATGTGGAACACGGAGGGAATAGAAAATGATGAAATTTATATTTTGCATAATTGCAATTCTGATACAGCCTTTTTTTGCCTTTCTTGTATATCGGAAACAGGAGAAGCAGAAAGCAGCATTGAAAATGCCGCTTTTATATCTGAGCGTATTATATCTTGTGATACAGATTGTTGTATTCCTTAAAGTATGTATTAAGATACCGGATGATTATCAGATATTTTCCTATATGATACAGGCTGTAATTCTTGTGATATTTCTGGTTATCGAAATTGCCATGGCAGGCAGTAACCGCTATATTACAAGAGTGCAGCAACAGGAGCAGACATCAATCAGTGATTTTAAAGGACTGATTCAGCAGCTTGAAATCTGCAGGGTAAATGTAACGGATGAAACTAACCGGAAAGAACTTGACAGGGTACTTGAGAAAATGCGTTATTGTGATCCGGTAAGCTCACCTGCAGTAGCAGAAGAAAACCAGAAGATACAGTTTCTTATTGCACAATTATCTGAAACAGCAGAACAGAATGCATTTGCAGAAATCTGCGCAGAGATAATAAAGCAGCTGGATATCAGAAAGATTAAAAATACAAAGGAGCAGGGTTAATTAAATGGAAGCAATCAAATGCCCGAACTGTGGCAGTGAGAAAGTAAGAAAGATTACAGAAGAGAAATATGAATGTCTGGCATGTGACAATCTGTTTCTCGTACATAATCTGTCAAAAGAATTTAGACAGACAGACGAACATATTGAAAATGTACATCAGGATTTAAAGAAAACAATTGAGCATATGAATTTTGCAGCTTCCGGTGGAAGTGGAAAAGACGGACTGGATAACAGATATAAGAATGCAATGACTTTATTGAAACAGGGCAATATATCAGCTGCCCAGCAGGCTTTCAATAAAATCAAAAATGATTTTATCTGGAGTTACAAGGGATATTACGGACTTGTGCTGTGCGAAATACAGAAAGACCGGCCGGAATGGAACGCAGTGGGCGAATATATACGGAAAATAAATCTGTGTGAAGATATTACTCCGGATATAAAAGCTGAGATGGAAAAAGTTTTGTCAGATGGAAAACAGAGTGCATTAGGACAGCTTGGCAATGCACTGAATGCGGAAAATGCGAAGCAGGCAGAGCTTAGCAATAATATTAAGCAGCTGGATGAAATGACTAAAATTCAGGAGAATTCATTATCAGAGAAGAAAGAAGAATTTTCGGCACGTTGGGAACATACTTCAGCAACAGGTAAGGCTGTTTCAATTATTGTAGCTGTTGTTTGTGCCATCATAGGAATTGTCAGTGTAATTTTTCTGTTCCGCTGGATTGCAGATGTGAGATATCTTTTCTCAAATGCAATGAGTTATGGCTTTTTTGCTGGAATTGGCAGAATTCTGTTGGGGTGTGTGCGGACTATTCTTCGTGTGGCAATTTCGGTTGGTGTTGTTTTTCTGATTATCATGTTTTATTTCTTGGTATTTGGAATTATTACAGCAAATCCACAGAAAGATTCGGCACAACAGAACATCGATAAAATAAATGGACAAATGCAGGTGATGCTTGAAAGACGGAATAATCTGCAGGCGGAACTTAACGTGTGTCAGAATAATATACAGAATATCAATCGTATTGGAAGTAACTTAGAACAGTTACAGAAGATAAATGTAGAAGAGATAATTCCACTGTTGATAGCAGCTGGTCAATATTACTAGAAAAGGAGAAAAAGTAAATGGGATTAATGAAATCATTATTTGGAAACAGAGGAGCACAACAGGTAGCAGAGAATAAGCTGGTAATCACCGAGGTAGGACCAAATCCGGCACAGGTAATTGCAATTGCGCAGAATTACTTCCCGGAAGACCCTACGGGAATTGCTACTGTGCTGAATGATAATATATTAGAAGGACAGTCTACTATAATTACACTTCCAGAGACGGAGAGTCTTTATGAAATGCAACAGGCACTGGATAATGCCGGAGCGAGCACTTATATCCAGAAAAACTGGCAGGATGAAGAGGATGCACCGGCATTGGCTAATATAGTTATTTACTCAATTGGCGAACAGAAGGATGCGGTAATAGAATGTTATCATAATATTCTGGGCTTTGACCGAAGAGACCTGGAATTAAAGCTTCTGACAGGTGTTTCAGATGATAATGGATTTTTTGTTTCTACTACAAAAGAAAGAGCAGAGACATTAAAAGAAGTATTAGATGAACTTGGTGCAGATACAGAACTGGAAGTGACATGGGATATAGAGGCAGAGGCTTCTCTGATTGTTCTATCAACAGGAAGAATGGATAAATACGATTTTTGTGTAGCATGCAATATGGGATATAAAACCAAACTTATGACTAAAGAAATAACATATGATAATTATAAGGATATATCAGAGGATGCACCGGTTATTCTGGATGGTATCTGTGAGGATCTTCTTCTTGCAAAGAAAAAAATAGAACTTTTTGGTGGAGATGCATTTATTGTATTTGATACTGATGAATCAGTAGGTGCAGCTTTATTGATTATGGATGCAGGTGCATCCGGTGCAGATACCTTAAAGGTTATGCTCAATTATCTGGATGTAAATATGGCAGAAGCAAACGCTCAGGTGAATGAACTGGCAATGGGAAAGAGTCAGTTGATTAAAGGCTCACTTGGTCTGCTTAAGAGAATGAAAAAAGAGCTGGATGCGGTTCATGTTACAAGTGAACTGATGCTGGATATGGATGAAGACGAAACAGAAGAGGAAGCATATGACGATACCTATGAAGAATCAGCAGCTGGACTTCACTGCATGAATTGTGGAGCAGAAATTGCACCTGGATCCAAATTCTGCCCGAAATGCGGCACCAAAGTTGAGGAAGTTCAGAAGATGTTCTGCCCACAGTGTGGAAATGAAATTATGCCGGGTGCAAAATTCTGCACAAAGTGCGGAGCAAGATGCATGTAACAGATACAAAAATAGAAGTTGAAAGAAATTGAGATGGAAAACATCTGCTTATCCGATTAGGGGGCAGATGCTTTCTTTTTTTACTGACATTTTCATTTCATCATGTTATAATGCAATCAAAGCTTGATATTTCTATATACATTTCAATGGCACATAGCCTGTCAGAAGTATACCGGTATTCTATCATTTCGCCGGGTTCACCACATAACCTGATATGATAACAGGAATTTTCAAAGCTTTTATTTCACATTAAATGAAGCGGAGAGAATTCTTTCAGACAAAGGTTGTTGCGGTTAAGTGACATTGCAAAAGTATACTCTCCAAGACAAAAGAAAGGAGAAGAAATGTCAGGAAAAACAGAAAAATTACAATGGCATCCGGCGTTTTGTGCAGCAACAGAACTGGAACTGCGACAAGATCTGGATGTACTGGAATTAATTCCGGAGTATAATTTGAGTAAGAAACCACTTCAGATTAATCTTGTGATTATTAAAAAGATGGATTGGAAGCGGACGTTACAAAATGAAATTGGTCATATTATGAGGGGACACAATATTTTAGAGTATAAGGGACCGGGAGATGAATTGACGATAGATTCCTTCTTTAAGGTAATTGGATACGCCAGCTTATATAAGGCGCAGGGGATAGCAGTCAATAAAATTCCAGCATCTGAGGTGACCGTATCCTTTTTTCGGAATGCTTATCCGAAGGCACTTTTTCAGGAACTGAAAAAAGAAGGATATATCCTGAAAAAAATGTATCCTGGAATTTATTATGTAAGAGGAAAAGTTCCGTTTCCAGTACAAGTTGTAGTAACAAGTCAGTTGGAAAGAAAAGCTCATTGCAGCCTGCGGGTATTGACTACACAGGTAGAGATGCAGGATGCAGAACTATTTTTGGAACAGATACATTATTTGGAAAGTAAGAATGAACGGAGCAATATTGATTCGGTACTTCAAGTAAGTGTAAATGCAAATAAGCAGGTATATAGTCTGTTAAGGAGGCAAAATGAGATGTGTGAAGCATTGCGTGAATTAATGAAAGATGAAATTGAAAAAGAACTGGAAAATAAATTACAGCAGGGACGAAAACAAGGTCTGGAACAGGGTTTGGAAGAAGGCTTGGAGCAGGGCGAAAAACTGCAACTAATTCGTCAGGTAATCAAGAAACTGCAAAAAGGCAACTCCGTAGAAGAAACATCTGATATGCTGGAAGAAGAGCCGGAAAATATCAGGAAGATATATGAAATTGCAGCAACTATGGCGCCGGATTATGACGTAGAAAAAATATATCAAAAACTGTAGAAATTCAAATGGAAATATACCCAAGTAAGGCCCTGAGAAAAATTGTAGGGAAACACTTGACAAACATATTTCTATAAGATATAGTATAAAAGTACTAGCTATTAAGCTAATATAATTTTTCATAACTCATGCCTCTCGGGCTCTTCGGAGTTCGGGAGGTACTCCCCGAAAATATAGTCAGGATTTTATCCTGGCTTTTTTTATTTTGCAGGAAATTGCTTTCCTGCAAAATGTGTTTTCTATAGTTCCAAAATGCTTGTAAGAAGCTAGTTATGGTATGCCTGGCAGGTTATGCAACAAGGAGGATGTTTTTATGAAGTTACTCTATGCAGAAGACGAAGAAAGCATGGCAGAAGCTGTTACAGATATTCTTGTATTTCGTAAGTACCAGGTTGATACGGTATATGATGGAGAAGAGACATTGGAATATGCAAGAAAAGAAATAACCTGGACGCTTATTATGCTCTCGGAAGGACAACAAAGTGTAAAGCAACAGAATGAACTGCCGGTGCAGCCGGATGGAAACACCAGACAATAAGGAAGAATTGCTTGAAAAAGAAAAAACGGTGGTGTACTATAATGCTATGAGAAAATCAACAGAAAGGGAATATGAGTATGGATTTAGAGCAATGCTACAAGGAACTGGAGGGAGATTATGCAGAGGTCATGCGCAGACTCCGGAAGGAAGAGCTGGTACACCGTTTTTTGATAAAATTCTTAGAAAGCGATGAAGTACAGCGGATTGATGAAGCTTTACAGGAAAGGGATTATGAGAAAGCCTTTGATCTGGTACATACCTTAAAGGGAGAGACCATGACGCTCGGGTTGGGACGGCTGAGCAAATCAAGCATAATTCTGTGCGAACAGCTCCGCTATAAAATATACGGAGAAGAGATGCTACAGCAATTTAGGAAAGTCAGAATGGATTATCAGAAGACAATTGATATTATCCGGAAATACAGGGATTCACAGCCGTAATTTATGCAGGCAGCCCGCCAAATTGCAAAATGTGTTTCTTGTAGTTTTATGTTATTGTTATCAGTGATATAACCATAGGTTATTGTATAAAAAAATATTATTACTTTAAGCCATTTTAGTATTGACAAACAGAACTGATATGCTAGAATAACTGTAATGTGAATGAAAGAAAAAGGATGGTTTTCACATGAGAAAACAGGCATTATCTATTTTAGTAGAGAATACCTCAGGCGTATTAAGTCATATCTCAGGACTTTTCAGCCGGAGAGGATATAACATTGATAGTTTTTCATCTGGTGTAACTGCAGATCCAAGATATACCAGAATAACTATAGTAGCAAGTGGTGACGAGCAGATTTTAGAGCAGATTGAGAAGCAGTTGGCAAAGTTAGAAGATGTGCGCAATATTAAGAAATTAGAGCCGGGTACATCCGTTACAAGAGAACTGATTCTGGTTAAGATTAAAGCGAAGGATACAGAACGTCAGGCAATCTTAAGCGTTACCAATATTTTCCATGGCAAGGTGGTTGATGTCACCAACGATTCCATGGTAATTGAACTGACAGGGCATCAGGATAAATTAGATGCATTTATGGATCTGTTACAGGGCTATGAGATATTAGAGCTCGCTAGAACCGGTATCACAGGTTTGACCAGAGGGTCTGCCGATGTTACATATTTAGATTAATCATTAAAACAGGAGGCTGAAAAAATGGCAGCAAAAATTTATTATCAGGAAGATTGTAACCTTTCCTTACTGGATGGTAAGAAAATCGCCATCATTGGTTACGGTAGCCAGGGACATGCACATGCATTAAATTTAAAGGAATCAGGCTGTGATGTCATTATTGGACTTTACAATGGTAGCAAATCCTGGGCAAAAGCAGAAAAACAGGGATTCAAAGTATATACAGCAGCAGAAGCTGCAAAACAGGCTGATATTATTATGATTCTTATCAATGACGAGTTACAGGCAGATATGTATAAGAACGATATCGAGCCAAACCTTGAGCCAGGAAACATGTTAATGTTCGCTCACGGATTTAACATTCATTTCGGATGTATCAAACCACCAAAGGATGTTGACGTAACAATGATCGCTCCTAAGGCACCAGGACATACTGTACGTTCTGAGTATCAGGCTGGAAAAGGAACTCCTTGTCTGGTAGCAGTAGAGCAGGATGCAACCGGTAAAGCACTTGACCTGGCATTAGCATATGGTCTTGGAATTGGTGGAGCAAGAGCAGGACTTCTTGAGACAACCTTCCGTACAGAGACAGAGACAGACCTCTTCGGTGAGCAGGCAGTTCTTTGTGGCGGTGTTTGTGCGCTTATGCAGGCTGGTTTCGAAACACTTTGCGAAGCTGGTTATGACCCAAGAAATGCATACTTCGAGTGTATCCATGAGATGAAACTGATTGTTGACTTAATCTACCAGTCAGGATTCGCTGGAATGAGATATTCTATCTCTAACACTGCTGAGTATGGTGATTATATCACAGGACCTAAGATTGTTACTGCTGAGACAAAGAAAGCAATGAAACAGATTTTAACAGATATTCAGGATGGTACTTTTGCAAAAGAATTCTTACTTGATATGTCACCGGCAGGACGCCAGGTACACTTCAAAGCTATGAGAAAGCTTGCTTCTGAGCATCCATCAGAGAAAGTCGGCGAAGAAATTCGTAAGCTGTATAGCTGGAACAACGAAGAAGATAAGCTGGTTAACAACTAATCTGATACTTCAAAAAGATGATAAAAAAGCTGTCGCGATTGCGGCAGCTTTTTTTGACGCGAGAAACTCTTAAAGTATGTTTCTCATATCTGTCAGGCATTTGTAAGAAGCTGGCAGTGAGGCATCTTATTCGCCCGGATGAAAATTCTGGTAGAAATCAATAAATAATTCCAAGGATTTCGAAGGCTTTAGGGTGTTTTTATAAGCGAAGCCAATTTCACGCTTGTGAATTGGAAAACCAAGTGGAATCTCTAATAACTCTTTATTTGCAAGTTCGTTCTGGACAAATTGGCGGATGACGCAGGCAACACCCAGGTTGGTTTTTGCAAAGTCAATTAAGAGGTCCATCGTAGAGACTTCGATTAAATCTCTGGTCTCAATTTTATTTTCCTGTAAATAATCATCAATATACTGACGGGTCATGTTATGCTTATCGAGAAGCATCAGCGTAGAATTCTGTAAGATTTCATCGGAAGAAATGCCCCTTGCATTCAATACGTTTAAGTAAGCTTCCGTTGCAACAAAAATATCTTCAATTTCAGCCACATTGCTGAAATTTAAAGTTTTCTGGTTTTCCGGCCTTGCAATCAGACCGATATCAATTTTGTTTTCTTCTAACATCTGTAAGGATTCGTTGGTAGACTGGCATACGATAGAAATATTAATATGCGGATAGCGTTTTGTGAAATCCTTTAAATAAGGCAGAAGCATGTATTTGCAGAGTGTGGAACTGACACCGATTTTTAAGTGGCCAACACCAAGCTCTAAGGAGTTCTTTAATTTATCTTCCCCTAAAGTCAGGGTTTCGAAAGCGGAACTGACATGAGTAAAAAGAAGTTCGCCTTCTTCGGTCAGCAATACGCCGCGGGAACTTCGGCGGAATAGTTCGCAGCCCAGGCTTTCCTCTAGTTTCTGTATGGATTTACTGATGGCAGGCTGGCTGATATAAAGCTCTTTGGCTGCCTTTGATATATTCTGTGTTTTTGCTACGGTATAGAAAATACGGTAACTGGATAAACTCTGCAACATTTATAGATCCCTCCGTGTTTATAACTAAAAATCATAATAAATATGTTTAATATGTATTTCCATTATACCACTAGCTGTGCTATAATAGCAACAGTATAGAAAAAATGATTTAATTTCAGGAGGAATTTCAAATGGGAATGACAATGACACAGAAGATTCTTGCGGCACATGCGGGACTTGATTCTGTTCAGGCTGGCCAGTTGATTGAAGCAGATTTAGACTTGGTATTGGGAAATGATATCACTTCACCGGTGGCTATCCATGAGATAGAGAAAATGAAAGTAGACGGAGTGTTCCATAAGGATAAAATCGCACTGGTTATGGACCACTTTGTACCAAATAAAGACATCAAATCTGCACAGCATTGTAAATGTGTCAGAGAGTTTGCATGCAAAAACGAAATCACCAACTACTTTGATGTAGGAGAAATGGGTATCGAACATGCACTTCTTCCGGAAAAAGGACTGACTGTTGCAGGAGATGTTATTATCGGAGCAGATTCACATACCTGTACATATGGAGCATTGGGAGCATTTTCCACCGGTGTTGGAAGTACTGATATGGCGGCAGGAATGGCAACCGGAAAAGCATGGTTTAAAGTACCATCCGCGATTAAATTCAATATCACAGGAAAACCAGCACCATGGATTAGCGGTAAAGATGTTATTTTACATATCATCGGAATGATTGGTGTGGATGGAGCATTATATAAGTCTATGGAATTCGTAGGTGATGGTATCCGGTATCTTTCCATGGATGACCGTTTTACCATTGCAAATATGGCAATTGAAGCCGGCGGAAAGAACGGAATCTTCCCGGTAGACGAGAAAGCAGAATCATATATGAAAGAGCATTCCAAACGTCCTTATAAAGTATATGAAGCAGATGAGGATGCCGTATATGATGAGGAGTATACCATTGACCTTAGTACACTTCGTCCAACTGTAGCATTTCCTCATCTTCCGGAAAATACAAAGACCATTGATGAAGTAGGAGATATTGCTATTGATCAGGTAGTAATCGGTTCCTGTACGAATGGAAGATTAGATGACCTTAAGATTGCAGCTTCTATCCTGAAAGGAAAGAAAGTAAAGAAAGGTTTACGTGTCATCGTAATTCCTGCAACCCAGCAGATTTATCTGGATGCTATGGAAGCCGGATATATCAGAACCTTTATTGAAGCAGGTGCTATTGTCAGCACACCGACCTGCGGACCTTGCCTTGGTGGCTATATGGGAATTCTTGCTGAGAATGAAAGATGCGTATCTACAACCAACCGTAACTTTGTAGGACGTATGGGACATGTGGATTCAGAAATTTATCTGGCAAGCCCGGCAGTTGCAGCAGCAAGTGCAATTACAGGAAAGATTTCCAGCCCGGAAGAAGTATAGGAGGATTAGAACATGAAAGCAGCAGAAGGAAAAGTATTTAAATTCGGTGACAACGTAGACACGGATGTTATTATACCGGCAAGATATCTGAATTCTTCCGACCCTAAGGAACTTGCCTTACATTGTATGGAAGATATTGATAAGGAATTCGTAAATAAAGTATCTGCAGGAGATATTATTGTAGCGGAGAAGAACTTTGGATGCGGTTCATCCAGAGAGCATGCACCAATTGCAATTAAAGCCGCTGGTGTAAGCTGCGTCATAGCAGAGACTTTTGCACGTATTTTCTATCGTAATGCAATCAATATCGGACTTCCGATTATTGAATGTAAGGAAGCAGCTTTGGAAATCAAAGCAGGAGATGAGGTAGAGGTAAATTTTGATACTGGTGTCATTACCGACAAGACCACAGGAAAGAGTTTCCAGGGTCAGGCATTCCCACCATTTATGCAGAAGATTATCGATTGCGAGGGACTCGTAAATTACATCAATCAGAAATAGCAGAAAGTGTAGAAAGATAATTGATATATTTTGGAGAGATTTTAAGATTAGTATAAATTTCTGCATATTCTCTAGCGGATAGCTCTGTAATATAGTTTTCTTCAAAATTCTTATGAATACCGGCTGCCTTTGCCAGATCAACAGCTTTGTTGTAGGCAATGGCAGCTTTTTCTTCGGAAGAATAAGTGCCAATGGAATAATTGCCATTGATATGGATAAAAGCCTGATAACGGAGGAGTCCGTTGTATTCTGTTTGGGCAACTCCACGGTAGCGGTTAATGACAATAATATTGGCGTAGCTGTAATCGAAGGGGTTACCATTGGCGAAAGTGTAATCTACATCCAGTACCGCATGATTACGGACTCCATAGCGGGAGAGAATCCCGGTCTGCATGCCGTATTCATTTACAAAAAGCCGGCCACCACGCTGCATAATCTTGTGGCTGGAATAAAAGAATAAATCATCAATATCAAATTTATATTCCGTCTGTGGTGCGAGAAAATAGAGAAAATAATTCTGCTTCAGATAAATCGGATTCTTGATATAGACGCCGTTGTCACGGAAATTTAAAAGTGTAATGGCTTTGGCAAAATCTAAAAGTTTAATATATGCGGTATAATTTTCCAGTGTGATTTCAGACTCAGAAAGTAGAGAAGTCCCCTCTTTATAGGCAAGATGGGCTTCTTCTTCCGTTGGAAAGCTTCCAAGACTAATATGTTTTCTTTTATAGGTAAGGCTGGAACGGTAGTAGATGGTTCCGTCTTTTGTTTTGGCTGAAAAAGCACCGGAAAGCATGGTAAATCCTCACATTCTAAAATTCTTAGTTACAAATCATCTGTAAGAAGCTGCCGGTGGCGAGTTCTTACGGTAAGCGTCACTTTGAGTATAACATTTTTAGGAAAGCATGAAAACAGGAAAATATCTTAAGAAAATATCAAACTTTTGAAATGAAAAATATGCTATGATGCCAATATATATTGGAAATTGCAAGGATATAAAAATTCGTGGAAATATCAGGAATATTTGGCGGCGTTATTGGAATAGTGATATGATTGCAGGTGGAAAGGAGCAATTCGTTGAAGCAGGAAAATACAAGAAAGAAATATCAATTAAAAAACTGGCTAAAAGCAGGGATGATTCTGTTACTGGTATGCCTTGGAGGGTTATATTTTTTCAAGACATCCGAACGGTTTCAAAAAAGTGATGAAGTAAAGATAACATTAAAGCATGATAATTTCTTTGATGACAGTGTGGCAGGGATATTGGAGGATCTGGATAATGAAATCGGGCTTCCTAAGAAAATTTATCTGGTGAACCATTTTAATGTGACTTTCTATGCTACCGGAGAGATTGCTGCAATAGATACGTTTTTCTATGGTGAGGATGAGAATGGAGAAACCAGAACCTATCTTGTGGACTATAACCGGAAGAAAAGCAGCAAAATGACAGTTTACATCAATAATTATGCCAAGACAGATTATGAAGAAGATATGTGCCTGACACCGCTTTTTGAACTATTGGGAAATATAAAGGTGAAAGAACGTGTAGATAGTTGGGCAGAAGAAACAAAGAGCCATACCTTTGGAATAAGTTATTCTGGGAAAAGAGCCTTTTCCAGTGCAGATAGCCTACAGGTGATAAATGCAGAAAATGCAGATATAGATGAAAATGAAGATATAGATGGAAATGCAGATACAAATGAAAATTCAATTTTAAGCCAGTTGGAATATGGCGGAGAAGTTACAGGTTTTGCAGTTACATTTTCTACTGGTGGCGAAGAAAATACAGGTGAAATTATAACTTATATCATAAATCCAAAATATACCAGTGCTGCAGTGTTAGCCCAGCAAAACCGGCAGGAGCAGATTGATGAAGCAAAAAACGGTGCTGGAAATGACACAACGGATAACAACGGGAATGCAGACACCAATGCCGTAGCCGGCAATGATGGCAATGATGAGGAAGAGAGCGGAAATGGCACTCCGTGGACGGAAAACAGGGAAGATGGAAGCGTATACTTTTTCCTGGACAGCAATACCGGTTATCGTCTGTTGGTGGCGGATGCAGCTGCCGGCAGCCGTTTTTATGAGCTTGAAATGACAAAGGACGGCGGGCAGAGCTGGAATCAGCAAAATGCAGATCCGTTTGATGGAAATATTGGTGTGGTAGAAGGAATAGAATTCTATAATGAAAATCTGGGCGTTATCGGATTGGCTGGAGCGTCAGGTGATTATTCCACACTTTATCTGACACAGGATGGCGGGAAAACATTTTCCATGATTGAACTTTCCATGGATGAAGTGACAGAACTTCCGGACACGGCAGCAGAGTATGGATTTTCCATATCAGACTATGATTATTGCAAGATGCCACAGCAGAAAGATGGAAAACTTATAATAAAAGTAATATCTGCTATGGGTGAAAACGATGGAATTCTTTTTGAATCCATAGATAGTGGGAATACATGGAATTATTCTGGGATAAGTTATTGACAGTAAACTGCAGGTTCTTATATAATGAAAGACAGAACAAATTTTATGCAGAGAGCAAAAGAGGGACAAAAAATGGATTTGATTTACACAAGTACAAGAAACTCAGATGAAAAGGCAACAGCTTCACAGGCAATTTTAAAGGGGCTTGCAGGAGACGGTGGTTTATTTGTGCCGGATTCATTACCAAAGCTTGACGTTGATATGGATACCCTGTCAAAAATGAGCTATCAGGAGACTGCTTACGAGGTAATGAAGCTTTTCTTAACAGACTTTACAGAAGAAGAATTAAAGCATTGTATCAATAGTGCATATGATTCTAAATTTGATACAGAAGAGATTGCTCCGTTAGTAGATGCAGACGGTGCATATTATCTGGAGCTTTTTCATGGAGCTACGATAGCATTTAAGGATATGGCATTATCCATTCTGCCTTACCTTATGACAACTGCTGCAAAGAAAAACCATGTAAAGAATGAAATTGTTATTTTAACAGCAACTTCCGGTGATACCGGAAAAGCTGCTTTAGCAGGCTTTGCAGACGTTCCTGGTACTAAGATTATTGTATTCTATCCAAAGAATGGTGTCAGCCCGATTCAGGAGAAGCAGATGGTTACCCAGAAAGGGGCAAATACACATGTAGTTGGTATTCATGGTAACTTTGACCAGGCACAGACCGGCGTTAAGAAAATGTTTTCTGATAAAGAACTGGCAGAATTAATGGACAAAGCCGGATATCAGTTTTCCTCTGCTAACTCCATTAATATCGGACGTCTTGTTCCTCAGATTGTTTATTATGTATATGCATATGCAAAATTATATGAAAATGGTGCAATTGCAAAAGATGAAAAGATTAATGTTGTAGTTCCAACCGGTAACTTCGGAAATATCTTAGCAGCTTTCTATGCAAAGAACTTAGGACTTCCGATTGCAAAATTAATCTGTGCTTCCAATGAGAACAAAGTATTATTTGACTTCTTCTCAACCGGAACCTATGACAGAAACCGTGAATTTGTACTAACTTCTTCTCCATCCATGGATATACTGATTTCCAGCAACTTAGAGCGTCTGATTTATCGTATTGCCGGAAATGATGCAGAGAAAAATGCTGAATTCATGCGTGCATTAACAGAAGAGGGCAGATATATGATTACCGATGAGATGCGTGCCCAGCTTGCTGACTTCTATGGCAATTACACCACAGAGGAAGAAACAGCAGAAGTAATCCGTGACCTCTATGAGAAGACCGGCTATGTGATTGATACACATACTGCTGTAGCAACCGGTGTATACCACAAATATGTAAAAGAGACCGGTGATAATACCAAGACTGTTATTGCATCAACAGCAAGCCCGTTCAAGTTTACCAGAAGCGTAATGGATGCCATTGATAAAGAAAAATATGATTCCATGACTGATTTTGAACTGGTAGATGAGTTAAGCAAGATTGCAAATGTAACAGTTCCACAGGCAATTGAAGACATCCGCAGTGCAGAAGTACTTCATAAGACAGAATGCGATGTAGAAGATATGCCTAAGACGGTAAAAGCATTTTTAAATATCTAAATGCTTATGTAAAACATAGAGAATCTGCTACCGGCAGTTTCTTATGGATACAAGGTAACAAAACCCTGTCAGAGAAATCTGACAGGGTTTCGTTTATGTAAATAAAATGTAAAGGTTTAAGATTAGATTTCCATCAGGAAGTGAATGGTTCCAAATGGGAAAATAATTGGAAATACATAAATCTTAGTGGCATTTGTAAGTGTTTCTTCCTCATGAACTTCCGGAGGACATAAGTTTAATTCCAGGGAAAATTCATTAGACATATTTACATTAAATAATCCGTTGTGAAGATTTAAGAAATCTTCGATAGAAGCTTTTACATACTCATCGAATTCATGGAATTCTTCTTTGGCATAACGGGATGCAAAAGCAATTGCAACAGATTTACTCATGTCTACACCAGAATTGAAAGAAAGTAAACCTTCATCTTTCTGGGTAACACAATAGTTGGTCATATACTCGGATTTCATCAGTGGATTTAATGGTGTAAAATCCTTTCCGATGAAACGAACGATATCATTAAAGAGAAGATTAAGGTATGCAACAATCTTTCCTGACATATCAGAATTATCAAAATGGAAGAATTTATGAATCAGCTTTTCAACCATATCATTCTGTTCGTTAGCAACATTTAAATCATCAATTTCATTACTTGCCTGATATTCTGCAAGTAATTCCTCAAACTGACTGTTGGTAAGCAGTCCGTCTTCAATCAAAATCTGACCTAAAAGCAGGTAGTCTGGTTTCTGCGAGGAGAGTAATTTGTCAACCTGTTCCTTTGTAAGATATCCGCCTTCGATTGCAATTTCACCAAATTTCTTGTCTTCATGGGTCTGACGGCATACAATAGCGTCAACCTGGGAAGCATTTAATAATCCGGCATGAATTGCCAGAGTACCTAATTTCAGATAGGAAGAGGACTGCCTCTCTAATGCATCTACCAGTTTATCCGCAGGAACAGCACTTTTGCTTAAAAGAAAATTACCAAAAAACTGTGTATACATAATTATCTCCCTTCAAAATAATTCTTCAGTACCCGCTCAATCTGTTCAACATTCAACGGTTTCTGGATAAAGTCCTTTGCACCGGCTTCAATTGCATTCTTTAACTGAGCCTGTGTACCAACAGAAGATACGATAATAATAACCGCTTTCGGGTCAGATTCTCTAATTTCTTTTACAGCGGCAATACCATCTTTTACAGGCATAACAATATCAAGAAAAACGATATCAGGTTTATCGGATTTGAATTTGTCAATTGCTTCCTGACCATTTGCTGCCTCAACAAAAGTTGTACCACCATACTGCGCAATAATGTCTTTCAACTGTTTTCTCGCCAGAATGGAGTCATCTCCAATCAGGATTTTTGCTTCGTCTAATTTCATATATAATCCCTCCAAATACAACTAGAATAATTAGAACATATTAATATACTACAATAGTTGACCAAAAGTTTCAATGGCTTTTTCGATAAAATTCGTGGTTTTGCATAAAAAACAAATAAAAATAGAAGGTTATATGATAAATATGTTCACATAGCAATGTAAAGTGTGGTAAGATAAATCAGAATCAGGAAAAAAGAGTAAAAGAGGTTACATATTATGAAAGTAAACTGGAATTTAGTAGTAGATGTTGTGGTAGCACTGGTAGGTGTCTATGTTCTTATGAATGGCATATGGATGAAAAGTACCGGAAAGACAAGCAGCCTTTTGGCAACGCCGGAGGAATTAAAAAAATGTAAACATCCGGAGAAGATAAGAGAAGAAGTAACACCGAAAATGCTTCTTTGCGGAGCACTGGCATTAGTATATGGCATTGTGACGGCATTGGGTGAGACCATCTTTAAACTGCCGATTATTATTAAATCAGGAATCCTTCTGCTGCTGGTGTTATCCTGTCTTTTTTTGGTCAGTACATTAAAGAATGCCAGAGAGAAGTATTTATAAAAAATATTTACTTATAATAATTTATAAAAAACTGTAGTTTATATCTGGAAAAGATACCAGATAAGAACTACAGTTTTTTGTGTCTAAGCATTCCATAAGAAGCTGCAGGCGGCAGAATCATGCGGTTTAACGTTTGTCAATCGGAACATATTCTTTGCGTTCACCGATGTTACGATATGCAGGACGCATAATTTTTCCATTCTGGGAAAGCTCTTCTAAGCGGTGGGCACTCCAGCCGGCAATTCTTGCAATTGCAAAAATCGGTGTATAAAGCTCTAATGGAAGGTCAAGCATATGATAAACAAATCCGCTGAAGAAGTCTACGTTCGGACTTACGCCTTTATAGATTTTACGCTCTTTGGCGATGATTTCCGGTGCAAGACGTTCTACTAAAGAGTAGAGTGCAAACTCTTTCTCATAGCCCTTTTCCTGGGAAAGTTTTTCCACAAAACCGCGGAAGATGACTGCTCTTGGGTCGGAAAGAGAATATACTGCATGACCCATTCCATAGATAAGACCGGCATGGTCAAAAGCTTCTTTATGAAGAAGTGCGGTAAGATATTTACCTACTTCGTCTTCATCTGTCCAGTCTTTTACAGTGCGTTTCATATCTTCAAACATCTGAACCACTTTGATATTGGCACCACCATGTTTCGGACCCTTCAGGGAACCAAGGGATGCAGCAATAACAGAATAAGTATCGGTTCCGGAAGAAGATACCAGATGGGTAGTAAAGGTAGAGTTATTTCCACCACCATGCTCCATATGTAAGATTAATGCAATATCTAAAAGTTTTGCCTCTAATGGGGTATATTTACTGTCTGGCCGCAGAATATGAAGAATTGTTTCTGCAGTAGATAATTCCGGTTGTGGGGTATGAATATAAAGGCTGGCACCATCATGATAATGGCGGTAAGCCTGATAACCATATACAGAAAGCAGTGGAAATAAGCTGATAAGCTGTAAACACTGTCTCAATACATTTGGAAGTGAAATATCATCGGCACGGTCATCATAGGAATAAAGTGTAAGCACACTTCGTGCCAGTGTATTCATCATATCTTTGCTTGGAGCTTTCATAATAATATCACGTACAAAGCTGGTTGGAAGTGTACGGTATTCGGAAAGCAGTCCACAGAAGTTTTTCAACTGTTCTGTGGTTGGAAGCTCACCAAATATCAGAAGATAAGCACATTCCTCAAAGCCAAAATGGCTGTCCGGTGCAATTCCTTTTACTAAATCTTTTACATTATAGCCACGGTAATAAAGTTCGCCTTCAGCTGGAATGTATTCTCCATTTACCAGCTTGGTAGAGCATACATCAGAAATGTGTGTAAGTCCTACCAGAACACCCTTTCCGTTTAAATCACGAAGACCACGGTTAACATTATATTTCGTATATAATTCAGAAGGAATGATGGATGATGCGGAGCATTTATTCGCAAGTTCCATTATTTCCGGTGTGATTTCATAAAAACGTCCTGTCATATTGTTCCTCCTCTTTTAATTATTTTAATATGTTATCATATTTCGGTTGTAGAAAACAAGAAAAAAGCGTAAATTTTAAAGAAAGTTTAAAATTGTTTTCTAAAAAATTTAGAATTATAGGAAGATAGTACTAATGTAAAAATGTTCTCTGATAAAACGTTTTTTGCTGGATAAATTACAGAATATATATTACAATTAAGAAAAAATACTGGAGGCACAAAATGGAAAAAGAAGAATTATATCGTTATGTGGATTATACTGCGTTAAAAGCCTTTACCACATGGAAGGACATAGAAAAATTATGTGAAGAAGCAATAAAATACCATACCGCATCGGTTTGTATCCCAAGTTGTTACATCAGCCGGGTAAAAGAAACTTACGGCGATAAAATCAAAATCTGTACCGTAGTAGGATTTCCGTTAGGATATGCGAACACTGAAGGAAAGCTGGCAGAGACAAAGAGAGCATTGGAAGACGGCGCAGACGAAATTGATATGGTAATTAATATCTGCGATGTAAAGAATGGGGCATATCATAAAGTAGAAGAGGAAATCCGTCTTTTAAAAGAGGCAACAGGAGGTAGGATCTTAAAGGTTATTATCGAAACCTGTTATCTTACAAAAGAAGAAAAGATTGCCATGTGCCATGCGGTAACCAATGCCGGAGCAGATTTTATCAAGACATCTACCGGATTTGGAACGGCAGGTGCTACCATGGAAGATGTATTATTAATGAAAGAACACATTGGAGCAGAGGTTAAGATTAAGGCGGCCGGAGGAATCCGTACCAAAGAAGATATGGAAAATTATATTAAGGCAGGCTGTTCACGGCTTGGCACAAGTTCTGCCGTTGATATTCTGGGATAGCAGATATTAAGAGCAATGAAGAATGATAAGATAATGAAAAAAATTGTAAAACAGAAATAATTTAGAAAAGGTGAGTGTCATGGAGACGGACAAAAGACAATTATTAGAAGCGGCAAAAGAAGCCAAAAAATATTCCTATGCACCGTATTCCAATTTTCATGTAGGTGCAGCCCTTTATTGTAAGGATGGCAGTATCTATACCGGATGTAATATCGAAAATGCAGCCTTTACGCCGACAAACTGTGCGGAGCGGACAGCAGTTTTTAAAGCAGTATCGGAAGGGAAAAAAGATTTTCTGGCAATTGCTGTAGTGGGAGACAGGGAAGAACCTCTTACACCTTGTGGTGTCTGCCGGCAGGTACTGACAGAGTTTGTAGATGGAAGCACGTTTGAGGTAATTATGGAAGATGGAGCTGGCGGCATTAAAGTCATGAAATTAGAAGAACTTTTTCCGGCATCTTTTTCGCCAAAAGATCTGCAATCATAAATTGTTCCACAATTTGACAGGAATTTTACATTGAAAAACGACACATATTAGAGTATAATAACAATTACAAAAAGCAGATAGTTTTATGCCTGGGATGTTCGACACGCCTGTTATTTTGAACCTACATTTACTTTAAACGGGATTCCAATATTTCCAATAGGATGTCAGGCCTCCGTTTGCAGTGGAAGGCAGAGTATTGGTTGAGGTTACCCACCTAGCTTTGCTAGGAGTCAAAATACAGGAAACGGCATTTTGGGTATATTTGCTAAAGATAAGGTATGAATAGACGAAAGAATCTTTGTGTACAAAAGAATCATAAGGTACAGAGGATAAACATATAGTATACCAAAGAAGCATGTTTACAAAAGAACCGAAAATACAAAAGAGAAAAAAGAAGCTGCTGAAAAGCAGCTTCTTTTCTGCAACAGGCAATAAAGGAGTTATTATGCGAAAAGTGAAAAGTAAAAAAAGTAATTATCTGTTGCTGTTTTGTGGAGCACTTCTGGTTCTTATACTGGTGGTTCTGATAACGGATACAAAAGGGGAGAAAAATGGATATTCCGAACAATGTGTTTATCGGAATGAGATTCCCTCCTTGCTGCAGTTTACTTATTATTCCAAGGACGAATGGGCTGAGAAACTGCCGCAACAGGGAACACTTACCTATGATGATGTAAGCGGCATTCTGGAATTGCTTCATTTAAAAGAATATATTCCTTTGGATGATTCGAAAAAAAACATTGACCGGGCAGCCTGGTTTGCTATATATGATGAAATTTTAAGTTATCTTGATACCGATACGTCTGTCTTAAAAAAGGACATTCTTGTATTGAAAAAAGAAAAAAAACAGCTTACCACACAGGATGGCACTTATGCCATTATATCCAATCCAAAGTGGTATCAAAAGCTTCACAGTTATGGTGTTTATCTGTTGGAGGATAAAGTAATCGGGGTCGCCGCAAAGGATAAAGAAGATGTGGCATTGAAAAATGCCTATCTCATTTCAAATATAGAAGGAAATCTTACATTTCTTTATCAGGGAACAGAATACCAGCTGCCGGTTGATACCGATGAAGAATTATCAAATGTCGTAGCAGACATTTTTTTCAGTGAAAAAGAGATACATAAAATCAGCCGGAAGGAAGATACCATTACCGGAAAGCTGATATCAAAAACAGATACTGCAATGGAGATTAAGGGATATGGACAAGTTGCGATAGATGAAGCCATGAAAATATATGCAACTTATGATGGAATCCGGGAAGTCTCCATGGATGCACTGATGCTGGAAAACATGGAAATTACATTTGTAGTGGCAGAAAAACAGATCTGCGCCATTCTTTTGACAGAGCCTGCTAAAATAGAAAACATCCGTGTTTTGTTATTAGACAATGATAATATGTTCCGCTCTGACGTATCCTTAGTATCGGATGTGCCGGTGCATCTTTATTATGGAGAAACAGAAACTGTATTAGAAGCAGGCAGCGTGATTACGGCGTCCAATTATGCCAATATACTTGCAACATCGTCTGTTTCATTAGTCGCAGAGGATGGCACATCGCCATTCTATTTTACTGACAATCAGGGCAATCGCATATCTCCGGCTTATGCAGGCAGCATGGAGCTTCGTATGTATCCGGAAGGATATACCGTGGTAAATGTAGTGGATTTAGAATCCTATGTAAAGGGCGTTATTCCAAGCGAGGTTCCATCTTCTTATGGAATGGAAGCCTTAAAAGCACAGGCTGTCTGTGCCAGAAGCTATGCTTATATCCAGATGATGCACAATAAATATGAAGCTTATGGAGCACATGTAGATGACAGTGTGAATTTTCAGGTGTATAATAAGCAGAATCAGACGCCGGAAACGGTAGCTGCGGTAGATGAGACGAAAGGTCAGGTACTTTCTTATAAAGGGGATATTATAGAGACTTATTATTATTCCACATCCTATGGTCATACCGGAGATTACGAAGCCTGGAATCTTGATAAAGATGCTTATGGATATTTGCAGGGCATCTGGGTGCGCAGTGAAGAAAATCCTATTGATTTATCGGATGAAAAAAGCTTCTTGGATTATATCAGTAACGTAGACAGTGCCTGCTATGAATCGGATTTGAAATATTTCCGTTGGAATACTGTGCTTGATTTCCAGGGAAAAGATGAGACATTGCTTCATACGATAGCAGATAGAAAAGAGCACCAGCCGGAGGCAATTTGTTATTATAAAGATGCATCTAAGACGGAAACAACAGACAGTTGCAGTAACTTTGGCTCATTGCAGGCAATAAATGTGGTAAAACGCAATCAGAGTGGTGTTATTTTAGAACTGGAACTTGATTTCCAGAATGGTGCAGTCAGCGTACAGTCTGAATATAATATGCGTGCAATTTTGGGCTGTGGTATTACGAATATTAACCTTTTAGATGGAAACAGTGTGGAAATGAGTATTCTGCCCAGTGCTTATATCAGTATACAGGCAAAAGGGGATGGAACTTATGCAGTCCTTGGCGGTGGTTACGGTCATGGCATCGGCATGAGCCAGAATGGGGCACAAAAGCTTTGCGGGCAGGGCTTTGATTATAAAAGGATATTAAATTATTTTTATCAGGATACAGAACTGACTGAGTTATATCAGCCACAAAATACGACGAAGGAAGAAGGGGGTGCATAAGTTTGCTCTGGAAACTGATTGGAAATGTAAAATCATTTTTAGATAAATGTAAACGGGATAATATCAATGCATTTGCAGCACAGGCAGCATTTTTTATCCTTTTATCCAGCATCCCGTTTCTTATGGTATTCAGTTCCCTTTTGCAGTACACTCCGGTAACGGAAGGGATGATTTTACAGATTGTAAATGAAACAATGCCTGAATATATTGCGCCGTTCCTGGTAAATATTATCAATGAAGTCTATACCAAATCCTTTGGAATCGTATCGATTGCAGCCATTGCAGCAGTGTGGTCGGCAGCCAAGGGTGTGCAGTATATGGCAAATGGGTTGAATGTGGTAAATGATATTGTGGAGACCAGAAACTGGTTTGTTCTCCGTTTCTGGGCGATTATTTATACCGTTGTATTTGTCATTGCTATTGTAATCTCGCTGGTATTACTGGTATTTGGCAAATCATTAGAACATCTTCTGGTGAAGCATATTCCGATAATGACACATATTGTAAGCCTCATATTTGAACGTGGAAGCCTTATTATGATACTGGTGTTAGTCATTCTCTTTGTAGTGATTTTTACATTGATACCAAACCGTAAGGCAACCTTTCGTTCCCAGCTTCCGGGTGCAGTACTTTGTGCCATTGCCTGGTGTGTGTTTTCTGCCGGATTATCTATCTATGTGAATTATTTTAATGGATTTTCCATGTATGGAAGCCTGACTACATTGGTATTAATTATGTTGTGGATGTATTTTTGCATGTATATCCTGATGTTATGTGCGGAATTCAATGTGGTATTCGACGAATATATTGCAGGATTCATACAGCAGAAGAAGGAGCGGAAACGGGATAAAAAATAACTTGAAGTTTTAGAAACCCTGTGGTATTATAACATTTAGTGAAAAAGTAAAAGGCAATGAAAGTGTTCAGTAGGTTATTGTACTTTTTAAAGAGAGAGGAAATCATCGGCTGAAAGTTTCCTTAAGGTAAGGCAGTAATTGAATTTCGCACGGAAGCTGCACAGGTGAATGTTAGTAGTCTGTGACGTGATACGCGTTAAGTATTTATAAGTGTCTAATGATTTAGAAATCAGGGTGGTACCGCGGAGTAATTTCGTCCCTATGGGAAGAAAATGCTTCGCGTTTTTTACGTGAAAAATTCGCAAAGCGTATTTCTCGTAGTTTATTTATGAATGAAATAAAATGATAGAAGGAGATATTATTATGAAAGAAAAGCTGCAGAAAATCAGGGAAGAGGCAATTCATCAGATTGAATCATCCGGCGAACTTGGCAAACTGAATGATGTCAGAGTTGCATTTCTCGGAAAGAAAGGTGAACTCACCGCAGTATTAAAAGGAATGAAGGATGTTGCACCGGAGGACAGACCTCTGGTAGGACAGCTGGTAAACGAGACCAGGGAAGCTATTGAAAAGAAATTAGATGAGACAAAGCAGAAATTAGAAGCTGCCCAGATGGAACTAAAATTAAAACATGAAGTAATTGATGTTACACTTCCGGCTAAAAAGAACCGTGTCGGCCATCGTCATCCGAATACCATTGCATTGGAAGAAGTAGAGCGTATCTTTACCGGTATGGGCTATGAAGTAGTGGAAGGACCAGAAGTAGAATATGATTATTATAACTTTGAAGCGTTAAATATTCCGGCAAATCATCCTGCAAAAGACGAGCAGGATACGTTCTATATTAATGATAAAATCGTGCTTCGTACCCAGACTTCACCGGTACAGGTCCGTGTCATGGAAAAAGGCAAGCTTCCAATCCGTATGATTGCACCGGGAAGAGTATTCCGTGCAGATGAAGTAGATGCAACCCATTCACCATCTTTCCACCAGATTGAGGGAATGGTAATCGATAAGAATATTACATTTGCAGATTTAAAGGGAACGCTGCAGGAGTTTGCAGCCCGTCTGTTCGGACCGGAAACCAAAGTAAAATTCCGTCCGCATCACTTCCCATTTACAGAGCCAAGTGCAGAGATGGATGTCACCTGCTTTAAATGTGGCGGTAAAGGATGCCGTTTCTGTAAGGGAGAAGGATGGATTGAAATCTTAGGCTGTGGAATGGTTCATCCGAAGGTGCTTCGTATGAGCGGTATTGATCCAGAAGAATATTCAGGATTTGCATTCGGAGTTGGTCTTGAGCGTATTGCTTTATTGAAATATGAAATTGATGATATGCGTCTCTTGTATGAGAATGATGACCGTTTCTTAAGACAGTTTTAATGAACAGGGAAGTTGAAGGGACATGTTTCCTGTAGTCGGAAAGAAAAGAACACAGTAGAGAGTTGATAGAAGGAGAAACAATATGAATACATCATTAAAATGGATAGAAGCTTTGGTTCCGGGACTTAATGTAGATGCACAGGAATATACCGATGCAATGATTCTGTCCGGTTCAAAAGTAGAATTTTACAAGAAAATGGATGCCGATTTAGAGAAAATCGTCGTTGGACAGATTAAGAAAATCGAGCCGCATCCGGATGCTGATAAATTAATTATCTGTCAGGTAGATGTGGGAACAGGTGAGGACGTACAGATTGTAACCGGTGCTCCGAATGTAAAAGAAGGAGATAAAGTTCCGGTTGTATTAGATGGCGGACGTGTTGCCGGTGGACATGATGGAAAGATGACAGAAGGCGGCATCAAAATAAAAAAAGGGAAATTAAGAGGAATTGAGTCCAATGGAATGATGTGCTCCATTGAAGAACTTGGTTCTACCCGTGATATGTATCCGGAAGCTCCGGAATATGGTATCTACATCTTCGCAGAGGATGAGGTAAAACCGGGTGATGATGCAATTAAAGCATTAGGCCTTGACGATACTATTGTGGAATATGAGATTACAAACAACCGTGTAGACTGTTTCTCAATCCTTGGAATTGCCAGAGAAGCAGCAGCAACCTTTAAGAAAGAATTTGTACCGCCGGTTGTAACTGAGACCGGAAATGATGAGGATGTCAATGACTATATTAAAGTAAATGTAGTAGACAAAGAATTATGTCCTCGTTATACCGCCCGTGTGGTAAAGAATATTAAGATTGCTCCATCACCAAAGTGGATGCAGCGCAGACTTGCAGCCCAGGGAATCCGTCCAATCAATAACATTGTGGACATTACCAACTATGTTATGGAAGAATACGGACAGCCGATGCATGCATATGACTGGGATACCATCGAGGGAAAAGAGATTGTTGTAAGACGTGCCGGAAAAGGCGAATTATTTACAACTTTGGATGGTCAGGAGCGTACTTTGGATGAAAACGTTCTGATGATTTGTGATGGCAGGAAAGCAATCGGTATTGCAGGTATTATGGGTGGCGAGAATTCCATGATTACAGACAATGTAAAAACCATGCTTTTTGAAGCTGCATGCTTCGATGGAACCAATATCCGCCTTTCCGGTAAGAAAATCGGGCTTCGTACCGATGCGTCTTCCAAATTTGAAAAAGGTCTGGATCCGAACCTTGCTATGGAAGCTATGAACAGAGCCTGCCAGTTAATCGAAGAATTAGGCGCTGGTGAAGTAGTTGGCGGAGCCATTGATATTTACGAGAATAAGAAAGAAGGCAGACGGATTCCTTTTGAACCGGAGAAATATAATAAATTATTAGGAACCAATATTAAGCCGGAAGAAATGCTTTCCTATTTTAAACGTCTGGAATTAGGTTATGATAAAGAAACCAATGAAGTATTAGTTCCATCCTGGAGACAGGACTTAGAGTGTGATGCAGACCTTGCAGAAGAGGTAGCAAGATTCTTTGGTTATGCAAACATTCCAACAACCCTGCCAAGCGGAGAAGCTACTACCGGAATGTTATCCTATAAATTAAGAATCGAAGCAATTGCAAGAGAAATTGCAGAGTTCTGCGGCTTTTCACAGGGCATGAATTATTCCTTCGAAAGCCCGAAGGTATTTGATAAATTATTACTTCCGGAAGATTCACCATTACGCCAGACCGTAACAATTTCCAATCCTTTGGGAGAAGATTTCAGTATTATGCGTACCACATCCTTAAATGGAATGCTGACATCTTTATCAACCAATTACAACAGAAGAAATAAAGATGTACGTCTCTATGAATTAGGCAACATTTATCTGCCAAAGAGTGTACCGGTAACGGAACTTCCAGACGAGAGAATGCAGTTTACCCTTGGTATGTATGGTGAAGGTGATTTCTTTACCATGAAGGGCGTGGTAGAAGAATTCTTCTATAAAGTTGGAATGACGAAGAAAGCTGAATATGATCCGAAGTCCGGAAGACCTTATCTGCATCCAGGCCGTCAGGCAAACATTGTATATGATGGTAAAGTAATTGGTTACTTAGGAGAGGTTCATCCGATTGTAGCTGCTAATTACAATATCAAAGACAGAGTATACGTTGCAGTGATTGATATGCCATCTATTATGGATGAAACAACCTTTGACCGTAAATATGAAGGTATTGCCAAATTCCCGGCAGCAACCCGTGATATCAGTATGGTTGTTCCAAAAGAGATTCTTGCAGGAGATATCGAAAAAGTATTCGACAGCAAGGGCGGCGCTTACTTAGAGAACTACACACTGTTCGATATTTATGAAGGAGCACAGATTAAACCGGGTTATAAATCTATTGCTTATTCACTGACCTTCCGGGCAAAGGATAAGAACTTAGAAGAAGCAGATTTGAGCGGAGCAATGAACCGCATTGTAAAAGCATTAGAAGCAATGAAGATTGAACTGAGAGCTTAGAAATAGAGGAAAGAAACATGGATGTAAAAGCTTTTGATTACGATTTACCGGAGGAATTGATTGCGCAGGATCCTCTGGAGGATCGTTCCAGTTCCAGACTCATGGTCTTAGATAAGAAAACAGGAGATATTGAACATAAAATATTCCGTGATGTAGTAGATTATCTGCAGCCGGGAGACTGTCTTGTGTTAAATAATACCAAGGTAATTCCGGCAAGATTGTTTGGAGTCAAAGAGGGAACGGAAGCCAAAATAGAGATTCTTCTTTTAAAGAGAAAAGAAAATGATATCTGGGAAACACTGGTAAAACCGGGAAAGAAATGTAAGCCTGGTGTTAAGATTTCTTTTGGAGAGGGACTTTTGACCGGAGAAGTCTTAGAGGTCGTAGAAGATGGTAACCGGCTGATTCAGTTTCACTATGATGGAATCTTTGAAGAAATTTTAGACCAGCTTGGTCAGATGCCATTGCCGCCTTATATTACCCATCAGTTAAAGGATAAGAACCGTTATCAGACAGTATATGCCAAGTATGATGGTTCTGCCGCTGCCCCAACAGCGGGACTTCATTTTACACCGGAATTATTACAGCAGATTCGTGATATGGGCATAGATATAGCAGAAGTTACCCTTCATGTGGGACTTGGCACTTTCCGTCCGGTAAAAGTAGATACCATCGAAGAGCACCATATGCATTCGGAATTCTACCGGATCGAACAGTCGGAAGCCGATAAAATCAATCGTGCCAAAGCAAATGGCCACCGGGTAATTGCCGTGGGAACCACCAGTACAAGAACTTTAGAGTCTGCAGCAGAAGAAGATGGCACCTTACGGGAAAAGAGCGGATGGACGGATATCTTTATCTATCCGGGCTATAAGTTTAAAGTTATAGATGCTTTGATTACGAATTTCCACCTGCCACAGTCTACCCTTGTGATGTTGGTGTCTGCTCTTGCAGGCAGGGAACATATTCTGGCTGCCTATAAGAAAGCAGTAGAAGAAAAATACCGTTTCTTTAGTTTTGGGGATGCTATGCTGATAAAATAATTTCTTATTGTCAGAATTCGAAATATAGGATAAAATAATTTTATTAGCTTTAATCTTGATAGAAGGAGAGGACTATGGACGAGAGAAGAAAACATAAACGATTGGATTTAGATGTATCTGTTCAGCTGGAACGTCTGGATCAGGATGATATTACTACTTTAAAATTTATTCATGTGGTAGTTACCGATATTTCACGTTCCGGAATCGGATTTGTTTCTGACCAGAATTTGAAAGTTGGAACCTACTATGATACCAAGATTCAGATTTGGACGAAAGAGGTCATTGATGCGGTACTTGAGATTGTCAGATGTGACCCGAAGGGGGATGGAACCTATAAATATGGCTGTGTATTTGTTGGAATGTCAGATACCGATGCATTAAAAATTGATATTTATCAGATTTTCAATGATGTCTAAAAGAAAAACTTAGATATAAAAACTATGTTATAAAAGAAAACCATGGAACTTTTTCCATGGTTTTTGATATTATCAAGCATTTGTAAAGAACTGCCAGTGATAGACACTGTATGTTTTAAACTGGTTTATATTTTAGATGTACAATTTCTGCAAATCTTTGTAGAAATCAGGGTAAGAAACTTCCGCAATTTCGGAATGCTCTAATTCGATACCACCATCAATATTTAACGCAGCAATGGCAAAGCTCATAGCAATCCGGTGGTCAAGTCCTGCATCTATGGCTGCGGTGTGTAAGGTCTTTCCGCCGTGAATAATCATGCCATCATCCGTTGGGGTAACATCACAGCCTAATAACTTTAAGTTATCTGTTACCGTAAGAATACGGTCGGTTTCCTTTACCTTAAGTTCTGCAGCATCCCGGATAATAGTGATTCCTTCTGCAAAGGCTGCCATAACAGCAATCACAGGGATTTCATCAATTAAAGTCGGGATGAGTTCCCCTTCCACCACGGTACCATGAAGTGAACTGCCTTTTACCAGAAGGTCGCAGACCGGCTCACCGGATGCGGTTCTTGGATTCAGCCGTTCGATGGAGCCGCCCATTGCTTTGGCAACTTTTAAGATGCCATCTCTTGTGGGATTGACTCCAACATTGCGGATTAAGACTTCGGAACCAGGAGTAAGTAACGCTGCCGCAATAAAATAGGCTGCCGAAGAAATATCTCCAGGAACTTCCACTTTCTGTCCGTTTAAAACAGGATCCGGTGCAATGGATGCAGTTGTTCCTTCAGAGGTGACTTTAGCACCGAAAGAGCGAAGCATTAGTTCTGTGTGGTTGCGGGAGAGTACCGGTTCCGTTACGCTGGTAATTCCGTCTGCATATAAGCCGGCTAAAAGTATACAGGATTTTACCTGGGCAGATGCAACCTTTGAAGTATAATCAATGGCATGTAATTCATGTCCGGTTATTTTTAAAGGAACACAGTTGTTATCCTTTAAACTTTCGATATCTGCCTGCATGAGACGAAGCGGTTCCATGATACGCTTCATGGGACGGGTGCGAAGGGAATTATCCCCATCTAACTGGCTGACAAATGGATTACCGGCTAAGATACCAGAAATCAGCCGGGTAGTAGTTCCACTGTTCCCTGCATCTAAGATATGCTGTGGAGCCTTTAGACCGTGTAATCCTTTTCCATGGACGAGTACACGGCTTTTTTCCCGTTCAATTTCAATGCCCATTTCCTGAAAGCAGGAAATCGTAGAAAGACAGTCGGCACCCTCTAAGAAATTGGTGATTTCGGTTGTGCCGTTGGAAAGCGAACCAAACATAATTGCACGATGGGAAATGGATTTGTCTCCCGGAATATTTATTTCTCCATGTAAGGCATGTGCTTTTTTAATCTGCATAATAAAATCCTTTCTGGATGTATCTTAAATTCTTCTGAAAAATCAATCAAAAACTTATCTCTCATAAACCGTATAATGATATTTGCGAAGCAGTGCAATGGCATAGTTAAGTGCTTCTTCTTCATATAATTCAATACGAAGTACACCGTTTTCAAATTCACGGTTATGGATAATTCCAATATTTTTAATACTGATATTGTTGCTGGCAAGAATCGTAGCAATGGTTGCAATTCCACCGGCTTCATCAATCAGATCACAATAACATTCAAAGACTTTACGCAATGGACCGGAAGAAGTAATGGTGATAGAATCCCGGTAATCCTTGGCATGAGAGAAGAAATCATAGATTTCCTTTTCTTTTTTTTCTGCAATCAGACTACGCATGGTATTTAATTCTTCCGTATAGCGGTCAATGAGTGTTAAAATCTGCCCCTGGTTAGAGGCACAGATATGCTGCCACATTACAGGAGAAGAGGATGCAATTCTTGTAATATCTTTAAATCCGCCTGCTGCAATCGTCTTCATCGTCTCATTCTCATCATCGGTTTCACGAATCAGATTCACAAGACTTGCTGCAATAATATGCGGCAGATGACTGATAGAAGCGGTGGCATGGTCATGGGTTTTCGCATCCATAATCATAGGAACTGAGCCTAAGGATGCAATATAATCCCGGAACGCATGAAGCACTGCGGTATCAGTTTTGGCAGTCGGGGTTAAAATATAATAAGCATTTTCCAATAAATAGGCGGTTGCAGCCTGATAGCCGGTCTTTTCAGAACCTGCCATAGGATGTCCACCAATAAAAAAGGATTCTAAATCAAGGGCAGTAATACTTTCGTGAATATCCCCCTTGACACTTCCTACATCAGAAAGAATACAGCCCTTTTTTAAAAAGGGCTTTAATTCTTTTATGTATTCAATATTTTTCTGTACCGGACAGCAGAGAAAGATAATATCACAGTCGGAGAAATCTTTCATTGCAAGCAGCGTATCATTGGAAATAGTATGGTCCTCAAAAGCTGCAGTTATGGTAGAAAGATGACCGGATGTGGCAATCAGTTCTGTTTCCGGATAAATGCGTTTTATGGTCTTAGCCAGCGAACCGCCGATAAGACCAAGACCAATAAAACCGATTTTCTTAAAGTCCATGTTACATTAAGCTCCTTCCGCTTAAGGAAATATATGGTTTGATATGTTCCATAACAGAATCGAACTGTTCGAAGTTCAGAGACTGCGGACCATCGGAAAGTGCATGTGCAGGGTCATTATGTACTTCAATCATCAGACCATCGGCACCGCAGGCAATACCGGCTTTAGCAAGCGGCTCAACGAAAGAGCGGACACCGGTTGCATGGCTTGGGTCAACGATGACTGGAAGATGGGTACGTTCCTTTAAGACACATACTGCACTTAAATCCAAAGTGTTTCTGGTGGAAGTCTCAAAGGTACGGATACCACGTTCACATAATGCAACGTTTGGACTTCCGGAAGAAATAATATATTCTGCTGCATTCAGCCATTCATCAATCGTAGCAGACAGACCTCTCTTTAATAAGACAGGAAGACCGGCACGGCCAACTTCTTTTAATAATTCGAAGTTCTGCATATTTCTGGCACCGACCTGAAGCATGCTGACATATTTTACAGCAGATTCTACGGCATGTGCGCTGGTTACTTCACAAATGGTTGCAAGACCTGTTTCATCCGAAGCGGTCTTCATATATTTTAAACCTTCTTCCTCAAGACCCTGGAAAGAGTATGGGGAAGTACGAGGTTTGTAAGCACCACCACGAAGAATGGTTGCTCCTGCCTTCTTGACTGCACGGGCAATGCAAAGAAGCTGTTCTTCTGTTTCAACGGCACAGGGACCAGCCATAATTGTCATGGTATCAGGACCGATTACGGTATCCTTAACCTTGAAACTGGTTGGCTGTGGGTGGAACTTCTTATTGGCTAGCTTGTAGCTTTCGGTAATCGGAACTACCTTTTCTACTTCAGGGCTGGCTTCAATGCGCTGAATATCTAATTTGGTTTTATCGCCGACAACTCCGATAATGGTAACTTCTTCCCCATGGGAAAGATGTGTTTTTAAGCCTTCTTTTTCCACTGCATCTACAATTTTATCTACATCCTGTGGAAGAGCGGATGGTTTCATAACAATAATCATAATTTATAATCCTCACTTTAAAAATGTCACCTGACCGGACTATTATAATATGAGAAGAAACGGAATGCAACCGCATCTCTCCGGTGGTGCATGTATACTATAACGGAATCAGAATACAATGTCAATACTTTAAAGCGTTAAAGTTTAACGTGCGAAAATATAAAATTTAACAATAAAATGATCAAAAATAGTGCAAAATGTTTACTGCACATTTACAATTCATTCATAAATGTTGTGTATAATACATAATATAGTTGAAGAAAATAACTTGATTTAGTAAAATATATACATAAATCTATAGTACAGGAGGAATAACATATGGAAGTATTTACAACGGACAGAATCAGAAACGTCGTGCTTTTAGGACATGGTGGAGCGGGAAAGACCAGTCTGGTGGAAGCAATGGCATATTTATCCGGCATGACAACCCGTATGGGAAAGATTTCTGATGGAAATACTATCAGTGATTTTGATAAAGAAGAAATCAAAAGACAGTTTTCCATCCATACTTCGGTTGTTCCGGTTATCTGGGATAATACCAAGATTAATTTCTTAGATACTCCGGGATATTTCGACTTTGTCGGTGAAGTGGAAGAAGCAGTCAGTGCCGCAGATGCAGCAATTATCGTGGTATCCGGCAAGAACGGAATTGAAGTCGGTACGAAGAAAGCCTGGGACATCTGCGAGAAATACAATCTTCCGAGAATGATATTTGTTACGGAGATGGATATTGATAATGCAAGCTTCCGGCAGGTAGTAGAAGATTTACAGCAGTTATATGGCAAGCGGATTGCTCCATTCCATCTGCCGATTCGTGAAAACGAGAAATTTGTAGGCTATATCAATGTGGTTCGTAAGAGCGCCCAGAGATGGAATGATAAGGGTGAAGTAGTAGAATGTGAGATTCCGGAATACAGCCAGAATAACCTTGGAATCTGTACCGATGCCCTGATGGAAGCGGTAGCAGAAACCAGTGAAGAATTCATGGAGCGGTATTTTAATGGTGATGAATTCTCGGAAAACGAAATACGTCAGGCACTTCGCGTGAATGTGGCAGATGCCAGCATGGTTCCGGTTTCCATGGGTTCCAGTATTCTTGCACAGGGTATGTATACCTTGTTAGATGACATTATAAAATACTTCCCAAGCCCGGATAAGCGTTCCTGTACCGGAATCAATGCCAAGAGCAATGAAGTATATTCTGCAGATTATGATTTCTCAAAGCCAAAATCAGCATATATCTTTAAAACAATTGTAGACCCGTTTATTGGAAAATATTCTCTGATAAAAGTAAATTCCGGTGTGTTAAAAACCGATGATTTGCTTTTTAATCATCATCGGGATACAGAAGGCAGGATTGGAAAGCTCTATGTAATGTGCGGCAGCAAACCACAGGAAGTACCGGAGCTTCATGCCGGAGATATCGGAGCATTAGCAAAGCTTTCCGGAGCTATGACAACCGATTCCCTGTCTACAAAAGCCAATCCGATACTCTTTATCCGGACAAGTATTTCAGAGCCATATACCGGCATGAGGTATAAAGCAAAGAATAAAGGTGATGAAGATAAAATTTCCCAGGCACTGCAGAAAATCATGCAGGAAGACTTAACCATTAAGACGGTAAATGACAGTGCTAATCACCAGACACTGATTTATGGTATCGGGGAACAGCAGTTGGAGGTTCTGGTAGAAACCTTAAAAAATAAATATAAAGTAGAGATTGAACTGAGCCGTCCGAAGGTTGCATTCCGTGAAACCATCCGAGGAACCTCAGATGTGGAATATAAATATAAGAAACAGTCTGGTGGACATGGCCAGTATGGACATGTAAAGATGCGTTTTTCACCATCGGGAAATCTTGAGGAAGCTTATGAGTTCTCGCAGGAAGTGGTTGGCGGAGCGGTTCCGAAGAATTTCTTCCCTGCAGTAGAAAAAGGGCTTCAGGAGGGCGTGCAGAAAGGACCTTTGGCGGCATATCCGGTACTTGGTATTAAGGCAGTGCTTTATGACGGTTCCTATCATGCAGTAGATTCTTCGGAAATGGCATTTAAGGTTGCTGCAAGAGAAGCATTAAAGAAAGGAATCTTAGAAGCAAAGCCGGTGCTTTTAGAACCGATTGCCAGCCTTAAGATTACATTACCAGACGTTTATACCGGAGATGTAATGGGAGATTTAAATAAGAAGCGGGCAAGAGTTCTTGGCATGACACCGGATAACAAAGGAACCACCGAGATTTTAGCGGATATTCCTTATATTGAATTATATGGTTATGGCACAAGACTTCGTTCCATGACACAGGGAAGCGGAGATTTCTCCTACCAGTTTGCCAGATACGAACAGGCACCGGAGGAAGTCGCAAGGGTACAGATGGAAGAACGGGCATCCAAGCTTGCTTCAGAAGAAGATAAATAGTGTAGTGAGATAAGTGTAATGAGAAAAAATATCTGTTAAGACAAACGGATGACGAAAGAGAGGTGGTGGTGACATGGGAAAGAAAAGAACTTTTTTTGCAATTGTTTTGATTATTGCGCTGTTTTTCGACAATTCGCAGTTTTCAGAAGCAAAAGCACTTCGTTCTCTGCCAATCACTACCTCTCTTTATTACAGCATGGAGCCGGAAGATGCCAATGTATTAAAGGAAGATTATGATATCACCTATTACTTAAATGGTGGAATCCCTTCTTCTGATTTGACTTATAACTATATTATAGAAGAACTTCCTCTAACCCTTGATATACCGGAAAAACCGGGATATAATTTCGCTGGCTGGTATACCGAAAGCAGTTATCAGAATAAGATTACAGAGATAAACATTGATAATTTCGGAGACGTATCGTTATACGCAAAATGGACCAAGAAGATTGATTCTTCTTACAGCGTGGAAATGTATCCATATTCCACGGCATCACAGATGAGCGGAAATGACCGGATGTTAAAGGATTGTGGATTCAGCTTTGCCTATGATGTAAATATTCCGGGAATGCCATCCACCAGGGAACAGGATTATGCACAGAATATGACATCCACGGACAACCAGTGTCCGCAGGGAATCTGCATTACCGAAGATTATTATATGATTACAGCATATAATACGGATGATTCGGAAAGCCTTGGAGCCCTTTATATCTTTGACAAAGAGACCGGAGAATATATGGTTACTCTTGGCATGAAAAAGAACAGCCATCTTGGAGGACTTACCTACGATGGAAGAAATGTCTGGATCTGCCATTCGGACACAAGGTCTTTGGAACGGCTTAGTTACAGTTATATAAAAAAGATTGCAGAGTCCAAACCGAAGATTTTTGTGGATGCCACCGGAATGTTTGAAGAATACCGTGTAGCGAATATGCCATCCTGCATTACCTGGCATGATGGAATTCTCTGGGTAGCAACACACAATGCCTTATTCAAATCCATTATGATTTCTTATAAATATCAGGATGGAGAACTGATGGAACAGCAGCGCTACCAGATACCGGAAAAGGTGCAGGGAATTGCTTTTGATGAACAGGACAGAGTGTATTTAAGCACATCCTATGGAAGAAGCAATTCATCCTATTTAAAGATTTACCAGAATGTAGATGCAATGGATACAAAGCCGCGGGCACCGGAACTTAAGGTGGAAATGCCACCATGTTCCGAAGAAATTAATTATGCAGACGGCAATATCTATGTGCTGTTTGAATCGGCAAGCTCGAAATATTTTGAAGGCACAGACGGAAAAGGGAAGAGCATTTGTCCGATAGACCGGATTCTTACAATTGATACAAATACCATTTTTCCTTGACAAATTGAGGGCATGTGATAGAATTTTATGAGTATAAGTCTCTAAAAAGGCATTCTATCAGCATGTCCTTATTTTATGGACGAAAGCTGTTTTAATTAGGAGGAATTGAAGATGTCACAAACAACAGTACCGTATAATCACAGAGCGGTAGAGCAGAAATGGCGTAAAGTCTGGGAAGATAAGCCAATTAACGTAAATGATGGCAAGAAGCCGAAATACTATTGTCTGGATATGTTTCCATACCCATCCGGAAACGGACTCCATGTAGGTCACTGGAGAGGCTATGTAATATCTGATGTATGGAGCCGCTATAAGCTTATGCATGGATATTATGTCATTCACCCGATGGGATGGGATGCATTTGGTCTTCCGGCAGAGAACTACGCAATTAAGATGGGTGTTCATCCGGAAAAATCTACCGCTGAAAATATCAGGAATATCAAGCGTCAGATTCAGGAAATTGCTGCAATCTATGACTGGGATATGGAAGTAAATACCACCGATCCTGAATTCTACAAATGGACACAGTGGATTTTTGTAAAAATGTTTAAAGCCGGACTTGCTTATGAGAAAGAGATGCCAATTAACTGGTGCCCATCCTGTAAGACTGGTCTTGCCAATGAAGAAGTTGTAAATGGTAAATGTGAGCGTTGTGGTGCTGATGTTACCAAGAAGAACTTAAAGCAGTGGATGCTTAAGATTACCAAATATGCTGATCGTCTTCTTGCAGACCTTGATAAACTTGACTGGCCGGAAAAGGTTAAGAAAATGCAGACGGACTGGATTGGTAAGAGTAATGGAGCAGAAGTCAACTTTAAGGTGGATGGAAGCGATAAAGAGATTACTGTTTATACCACAAGACCGGATACTCTTCACGGAGCAACCTTTATGGTACTTGCACCGGAGCATGCTTTGGCAAAAGAGCTTGCAACTGATGAGACAAGAGCTGCAGTAGAGGATTATATCTATCAGTCATCCCTGAAATCTTCTGTAGATCGTTTGCAGGATAAAGAAAAGACTGGTGTATTTACCGGTTCTTATGCAATCAATCCGCTGAATGGTGCAAAGGTTCCAATCTGGCTTTCTGATTATGTATTAGCTGATTATGGTACCGGAGCAATTATGTGTGTTCCTGCACATGATGACCGTGACTTTGAATTTGCAAAGAAATTCAATATTCCAATCATCCAGGTTATTGCCAAAGATGGTAAGGAAATTGAAAATATGACCGAAGCTTATACCGAAGCAAAAGGTATTATGATTAACTCTGGTGACTGGAATGGAATGGAGTCATCCGTTCTTAAGAAAGAAGCTCCGGAAATGATTGAAAAGATGGGCTTTGGTAAGAAGACAACCAACTATAAATTAAGAGACTGGGTATTCTCCCGCCAGCGTTACTGGGGCGAGCCAATTCCAATCGTACATTGTCCGGATTGTGGAGCAGTTCCGGTTCCGGAAGAAGAGCTTCCATTACTGTTACCAGAGGTTGAATCTTATCAGCCGACAGGTACCGGAGAATCACCGTTGGCAGATATTACGGAGTGGGTAAATACCACATGTCCTTGCTGTGGTAAGCCTGCAAAACGTGAGACCAATACCATGCCTCAGTGGGCAGGTTCATCCTGGTATTTCTTACGTTATGTAGATAACAAGAACAAAGATGAATTAGTAAGCCGCGAGAAAGCAGATAAATATCTTCCAGTTGATATGTATATCGGTGGAGTAGAGCATGCAGTACTGCATCTTCTGTATTCCCGTTTCTATACCAAATTCTTATATGATATCGGAGTAATTGACTTTGATGAGCCATTTACCAAACTGTTTAATCAGGGTATGATTACCGGTAAGAATGGTATCAAGATGAGTAAATCTAAAGGAAATGTCGTCTCACCGGATGATCTGGTTCGTGACTACGGCTGTGATTCCTTAAGATTATATGAGCTGTTTGTTGGACCACCGGAATTGGATTCTGAGTGGGATGATCGTGGAATCGATGGTGTATACCGTTTCATCACCAGATTCTGGAATCTTGTAATGAGCCAGAAGGATGCAGATGTTGCTGAGACTAAAGAACTGGTTAAGATTCGTCATAAACTGGTATATGATATTACCCAGAGACTGGAAAGCTTCAGCTTAAATACTGTAATTTCAGGATTCATGGAATACAACAACAAACTGATCGACCTTTCCAAGAAGGGCGGCGTAGATAAGAAGACACTTGAAACTTATGTGCTTCTTCTTGCTCCATTTGCACCACATATTGCAGAAGAACTGTGGAGCGAGCTTGGTCATGATACTTCTGTATTTGCAGAAAGATGGCCGGAGTATGATAAAGATGCAATGGAAGATGATGAAGTTGAAATTGCAGTACAGATTAACGGCAAGACAAAGGGTGTTGTCAGCATTGCAAAAGATGCTTCCAAAGAGGATGCACTTGCTGCAGGAAAAGCTGCAATTGCAGATAAGCTTACCGGCAATGTGATCAAAGAGATTTATGTACCGGGCAAAATTATTAACATTGTAATGAAATAATTGAGAAGAAATTCTCACAACAGAATAAAGTGCTTGGAAATATTGAAAAGTTCGCTTAAAATCAAGGTTTGCAGACATTTTTCTTCAAAGAAAAGGTATCATAGAATACCGCATAATATCGTAACAGATTTTTAAAATGGAGTAAATTTGGAGTAAAAGTTGAAAGAAAATGGAGTAAATATTTCAAATAAACAAGGATATGCATTTTTGCATATCCTTGTTTGCTATAATCCTTTTATAGAAATGTGACTTTGCTTGTCAATTATGGTAAAATCTATTCAGATAGTTATATGTTTATGTAGGGAGATAAATTGTAATGGAAAATACAGAAAAATATCGGGGTACTACTTCGGAATTAGATTCGGAGGCAATACAGAAATTATATTACGAGTATCAGATGACAAATCAAGAAATAGCAGATATGACATGGAGTACAAAAGCAAATGTCAATAAAGTGTTAATTCATGGGATAAAGCATTATACATCTTGGTTTATGGAAATGTTATCAGAAGATGATGAGAAAATTTTTAGAAAAATGTTAATGTACCACAAATTCAGTTATTGGAATGAGAAACAGCAAAGACGGTATCTTATTAAAAATAGTAGGGATGGAAAAATATGTTTAATATATTTTGATGAAAAATGTGTTAAATGTATGTTTGATGAATTTGTTCCAGAGGATTTAAAAACTCTTTCAATAGTTGAAAAAATGAATATATATAATGAAATGGACTATGAGGTGCTGAAATGTAGTGAACGGGATAGCATTTTGAAAAAGGAATGTATTTTACTAAATGGAGATTCTAAACAGCTTTTTAAAAAAGCGGCTCATAAAAGAAATATGAAAGGAAAAGAATATGCTCAATTTCTTGGATTTGAAAGTTGTTTAACAGAAAAGGATTCAATTAGAGATTCTAGAATAATCAAATTTTTTGAGGAACATATGGTTGATGGTGTTGTACAATTAAGTTCATCACCAGAAAATCAATGGATTCGAAATTATGCACATCGTTGTGGAATGCATTTAGATGAATTTCTTGATTTTTATGGATATAAAAAATCAAGGCGTGCTGATGAGTATGTTTCTGAAAATAAGAATATAAAGTATAAGAAAGAGTTAAGTAAATACATTATAGAGCCACCCAATATCGTATATTTTTCTTCACAAGACAAAATTTATCAAACAATATATAATGTAGCAAAGTTGAATGAAATGTCAATAGATGAGTATATTTTGTCATTAGGGTATGTTCGTTCTAAAAAAAGTAATACGATAAAAGAACTAACAGAGGAAATTGATGAAATTATAGATTTGGAAGAGCAGGAAATCAGAAAAAAAGAAATATCAGAAAATAAGATAGAACGAAATCATAAGTTAATAGATAAACTAAAAAGAGCATATGATTATGAATGCCAATTATGTTCAAATGAGCAAAGAATGCCAATAGAAAAACAAGATGGAACAAAATACGTAGAAGTACATCATATAAAAAATCTGTCTGAAGAATATGATGAAGAAGGAACTTTGGATAGGCTTAATAATCTCATAGTTGTTTGTTCAAATCATCATAAGATGTTGCATTATCATAAAGGTGGTTATCGGAAGATTAAGATAGTAAATGAAGTTTTAGCGTTTGTAAATGATTCAGAAGAAGTTATTCCAATTATTACAAACAAACATTTAAAAAGTGATGAATAGTATGGAATGACAGAAGAACGGATTGTGCAAATGTAGTGAGGTCAAGGAACAAGGCGTAGCCGATACGCCGTAGGGCAGTCCTTGACGG
>OOIG01000305.1_pt1 | contig 43087 bp, 40 predicted proteins | sample 1692091 | NCBI WGS metagenome assembly OOIG01 (sample SAMN06348188, study PRJEB24527) | human gut metagenome | biome: human gut; feature: ankylosing spondylitis patient; material: feces | host: Homo sapiens | place: China | collected 2015-10 | reverse complement strand
ATTTCAAGTCATTTCGCCCACCACCGCCCTCGTGACAAACTCGTCACATATTACTTTACCGGTAATCGTTCGCCTGCGTGAACACCGGCGGCCAGTAGGGCAGAGGTTCGGCACCGAGCTTTAGCTTGAAGTCACAATAGCCGCCATCCATGCAGGTGTGCTCCCGGAACAGCGGCGCGCCGAGGATGCCGAATATCACGCGGACGAATCTCAGCACAGGCCGAGACAATGGCGCAGCTCGCCGACGCTGTAGAGCGAGCCCCACGCGCAGACGGCGTCCTCGGGACCCGCGAGAGCGAGCACGGCGTCCAGCGCCTCGCCGATGGAGGCGTGCGCCTCGGCGGGGACGCCCTGTGCGCGGACCCACGCGGCCAGCTCGTTTTCGTCCTTAGCGCGATCGCTTTCGGGGCGGACGGTGACGATGGCCTTGGCCAGCGGCAAAACCTCGCCGACCATGCTCTGCCAATCCTTATCGGCGAGCACACCGATGAGAAAGATGAGCTTTTTTCCGCCGTAGAGCCCGCGCAGCGAGGCGGCAAGCGCCTGTGCGCATTGCGGGTTGTGCCCGCCGTCAATGATGAGGTCGGGGCGGCGGTGCACCAGCTCCAGTCGTCCGGGCCAGCGTGCGGCGGCGAGTCCGTGCGCGACGGCGTCGGCGGAGATATTCCAGCCCTGCGCGCGCAGCGCGTCCACCGTGTCGAGCACGGTCATGGCGTTGCGGAGCTGATAGTCGCCGAGCAGCGGCAGGAGCAGCGGCGCGCTGCCGCGGTAGGTGAAGCGCTGTCCGTCGAGGCCGGACGAGAGCAGCGTGAGCTGCGAGTCGTCCGTGACAGTGAGCGGGATATTCTTTTCCACGCAGGCGCGGGCGACGATCTCCCCTACCTCGCGGCTCTGACCGTAGAGCACGGCGCGGCAGCCGGGCTTGAGGATGCCGGATTTCTCCGCGGCGATGGCGGCGAGGGTGCTGCCGAGGATGGCGGTGTGCTCCAGCCCGATGTTGGTGATGACCGCCGCCTCGGGCGCGGGAATGACGTTGGTGGAGTCCAGCCGCCCGCCGAGACCGACCTCGACCACGACGAGGTCACAGCCGGCCTCCGCGAACCAGAGAAAGCCGATGGCGGTCATCAGCTCAAACTCGGTCGGATGCTCCGGAAGCGTGTCCGCCGCAGCGAGCACACGCTTCGCGAGGCGGTCAAGCGCCGCATCGGGGATGGGCGCGCCGTTCACCTGAAAGCGCTCGTTGAAGCGGTAGAGGTGCGGCGAGGTGAACAGCCCCGTGCGGTATCCTGCCGCCGTGAGAACGGAGGCGAGCATCGCGGCGGTCGAGCCCTTGCCGTTCGAACCGGTGATGTGGACGAATTTGAGGGCTTTTTCGGGGTTTCCCAGCGCGGCGAGCAGAGCGCGGGTGCGCTCCAGCCCCGGCTTGCGGTCGGTCCATGCGTAGGCGTGGACGCGCGCGGCGACGTCTTCTCCGGTCATGCAGCTCCCTCCCTCAGCGGTACATCTGCGCAAGCATCAGCTTCGCGCTGCCCTCGACGGTGAGCTGCGCGGGCGCGTCCCCGATCAGGGCGCTTTCGTGCGCGGCGAGCGTCAGCGTTTCCGTGCCCGCGTGGAGTGTGACGCTTCCCTCACCGCAGAAAAGCAGGGCCGTTTCGCCCGCGTGGAGGGCAAGCGTTTCCGTGCCGTGCGGGAAATGCGCGGTGACGCAGCCGCGGCACTGCCCGCGGCGCAGCATGAGGTTGAAGTCCGTGCAGCGGCCCCAGGAGTGGGTATCGTCCGCGCCGGAAAAATCGTGGATCTCGTAGGGGTGGAGCGTCAGTCGTTCCCCGCCGTTGTGCGCGAGGACCATATCGCCGCGCAGCGTGGAGATCACGCGGTCATAGGCGGGCAGGGGTGTGAAGTCAGACTCGTCGAGTTCGACGGTCGCGGAGCTCAGCCGCCAGAGAAAATCGCGGTCAGCATACACCGCGCCCTTCGGCGCGATGGCGAGCTGAGTGGTCGCGCCGCCGGACCACTGCGTGGTGACGTAATCGGCGGGGGTCAGATGGGTGAGCGTCATAAAAGGACCTTCTTTCTGTCGAAAAGGCTTCGGTACGATGATACCGAAGCCTTTTGCGTTTGGCAAGATAAATTTTAGCCGTCGATCAGCTTGACGATCTCGGCGTAGCACTCGTCCGCCAGAGGCAGCGCGTGCGCGAGCAGCTTCTCGCCGCGGGCACGGTACTCGGCGGCGAACTCCTGATCCTTCAGCGAGCCGACGTTGATGAGCACGTTGAGCCACGCGCCCTGAATACCGGCCTTGAGGGAGAGGAACGCAACGCCCAGGTCGCTCGCGGAGGTGTCGTTGAAGCGGCCGAGCAGGGAGTGGGCGAGGGTGAGAGTCTCGTCGATCAGCTCCATCATCTCCATGGGCGTCTTGGTGCAGCCCTTGAGACCGTTCTGGATGGCGGCGGAGCGCTCAGCCTTCTGCTCGTCGGTGTCCTTGGGCATACCGAAGGCGGCGGAGACGACGTTGAACGCGTCGGTGTCGCGGTCCATCACGTTGAGCAGACGGGTCTTGAGCTCGTTGCCCTTGGCCTCGACCTCGGCGGCGTGCTCGGCGTACTCGGCGTACTTCTTGCGGCCCTGGGTCAGACCGCCGACCATGGCGGTCAGCGCAGCGCCGATGGCGCCGTAGAGCGCGGCGCAGGAGCCGCCGCCCGGCGCGGGCGCGTCGGAGGAAACGATGTCGGCAAAGCCGGTAACGGTCAGTTCAGCAAGTTTCATAGAATTCAATGTCCTTCCTTGTGGCATTTCGCGCCCGCAGGCGCGAAACAAAGTGGGATTGTCGCGGAGGGCGCTCGCGCGCGTCCGCAGCGACACCTTGCAGTGCACGGCGCGGTGAGCGCCGCGCGCTGAAGCCTTTCTCAAAAAAGCGGCATAACCGCTTTTTTGAAGCTTTTACTCCATGTCGATCAAATGATACTCCATGACCTGCTTCTTGCAGTCGAAGTCCTTGGCCTTGAGGTAGAACTCGGCGCAGTCGATGAGCGCCTTGGCGGGAGTCAGACCGACGATCTCGCTCTCGATGACGCGGGTGCCGTAGCGCTCGGCCAGAGCCTTGATCATTTCATAGGTGACATAGAGCGGGGTATCCTCATAGTTGACCATGTTCATGGAGACCTGCGCGATGCCGCGGTCCTCGAGCATGAAGCCCATGGCCTTGCAGCTGCGGAAGCCGCCCGAAGAGCCGCGGATGACCTTGGCGATCTTCTTGGCGATCTCAACATCAGAGGTCTCGAGGTTGCAGTTGAAAGCGACCAGCGGCATACGGGCGCCGATGGCGGTGATACCGGCGGTGGGGTGGATCTTGCGCTCGCCGTAGTCGGGAGCCCAGTCGGGCTGCAGGAGCTTCTCGGGCATGCCCTCGAACTCGCCCTTGCGGCAGGTGGCGAGGTTGCGGCGCTCGGGACGGGTGGCGCTGTCCTCATACAGGAAGGAGGGGACCTTCAGCTCGTCCCAGATACGCTGGGCAACGCGCTTGGACATCTCGACAGCTTCCTCAACGGTCACGTCCATCTGGGGAACGAAGGGGATAACGTCGGTAGCGCCCATGCGCTTGTGCTCGCCGTGATGCTTGTTCATGTCGATGCGCTCGGTGGCGACCTTCGTCAGCTGGAAGGCGACCTCCTCGATGGCCTCGGGAGAGCCGATGAGGGTGAAGACGCAGCGGTTGTGGTTGCCGTCGGTCTGGGCGTCAAACAGGGTGCAGCCGGGAACGCTCTTGGCGGTCTCGACGAGGGCGTTATAGGTGGCCTCGTCCTTTTCCTTGGAGCAGCTGAAATTGGGGATGCATTCGATCAACTTTGCCATGGTTGTTTTCCTCCGTCAATTTATTTTGTATCGTCATTTTGCTCAGACAGGCGCGCTGCGCCCGTCCATTTTTGTTCAGCGTCGCCATTATATCGCGGCCCAACGGGGGAGTAAACAGGTTTTCTTTCTCTTTTTTCAACGGCGGCTTAATTTTTTTAAGTCATCTTCTCCTCGACGAAGCGCTGCACACACGGGGCGCTGAGCACCGCGCTGTTCCATGCCAAAACGGCATACGAGCGGATCGGCAGACCGCGCACAGGCTTTGCCTTTAAAGGTGCGCCCGGATGCGTGCTGAGGATGGACTTTGGCAGAAAGCTGATGCCAAAGCCCGAGAGCACCATCTGCATCGCCATGGGCGTATCGTAGCAGTGGCAGGTCACATTCGGCGTAAAGCCGCTGCGCTGGCACTCCTGCACCAAAAAGTCGTTGTAGCTCCACAGGTCGTCCGAGCGCAGAAGGCACATCGGCACACCCTCGAGCCGCTCGATGGGCACCTCGTTCAGTTCTGGCGCGGGGTCCAGGTCCTCGCGCATGATGAGCTCGAGCTTATCCTCGCCCAGAATGCGCTCCTGCAATCCGCTCGGCTCGCGCGCGGCGGTGCGCAGGAACAGCGCATGCAGCTCGCCGCGGTTGAGCGATTCAATGAGCTCCTGCGGCGAGCCCACACGGATGAAGAGCTCCACCTGCGGATAGCGGCTGTGATATTCATTTATATAATGTAACGCGTACGACATCGCCGAGTAGATGACGCCGAGCTTGATGCGCCCGCTCATGCCCGTCCCCACGCTGCGCACGCTGTCCTCCACGCGGCGGATGTCCTGAAAGATCTGCTGCGTCTGCTGATACAGACTTTGTCCCGCGTCGGTGAGGGACATGCCCTTGCTGCCGCGCAGGAAGAGCTGCACGCCGAGCTCTTCCTCGAGCTGCGCGATCTGGCGCGAGATCGGCGGCTGCGCCACGTGCAGCTCGCGCGCCGCGGCGGAGATGCTTTTCTCCTCCGCCACCGCACAGAAGTATTCCAGCTGTCTGATCTTCATCGCTCGTCCTCCATGTCATACTTTTGTGGTATGGTATGCAGATAAATTAAGTACTTTTCATTATAGCACATCTTTGTTATAATGCAAGTTGTAAAGAAAAGTGAGAATTCCGTTTTCATTTTTATTGGTTTTTACAGAAATATTTTTATGAAAGTGAGGAACCCACCATGATCAATCTTGCAGACGATGCGATGACGATCAAGCTGGACTACGAGCTTCCTGAGTACCCGAAGTTCGAAGAGGGCTACCGTCGCGCACCCCGCCGCGAATCCCACCTGACCGAGGCCGATAAGGCGCTCGCCATCAAGAACGCCCTGCGTTACATCCACCCCGACCATCATGAGCAGATGGCCAAGGAGTTTGCGCAGGAGCTCGAAGAGCACGGCCGTATCTATGGCTACCGCTTCCGTCCCGAGGGCAAGCTCTACGGCAAGCCCATCGACGAATACAAGGGCAAGTGCATCGAGGGCAAGGCCATTCAGGTCATGATCGACAACAACCTCGACTTCGATATCGCTCTCTATCCCTATGAGCTCGTCACCTACGGTGAGACCGGCCAGGTCTGCCAGAACTGGATGCAGTACCGTCTGATCAAGAAGTACCTCGAGCAGCTGACCGATGAGCAGACCCTCGTCGTCATGTCCGGTCATCCTCTGGGCCTCTTCCACTCCCACAAGATGGCTCCGCGCGTCATCATCTCCAACGGCCTGATGGTCGGTACCTTCGATGACCAGGAGAACTTCAACCGCGCTGCCGCGCTCGGCGTTGCCAACTACGGTCAGATGACCGCCGGCGGCTGGATGTACATCGGCCCCCAGGGCATCGTCCACGGCACGTTCAACACGCTGCTCAACGCCGGCCGTCTGAAGCTCGGCATCCCCAACGATCAGAACCTCGCCGGCCGTCTGTTCGTCTCCGCCGGTCTTGGCGGCATGAGCGGCGCTCAGGGCAAGGCTGCTGAGATCGCCGGCGCTGCCTCCATCATCGCCGAGGTCGACGATTCCCGTATCGAGACCCGTTACACCCAGGGCTGGGTCAGCCACCGCACCGACTCTCTCGAAGAGGCCACCAAGATCGCTCTCGACCACCAGAAGGAAGGCAAGCCCTGCGCTGTCGCCTATTGCGGCAACATTGTCGACCTGCTCGAGTACCTGTACAACAACAACGTCCATGTCGACCTGATGAGCGACCAGACCTCCTGCCACGTGCCGTATGACGGCGGCTACTGCCCGCAGGGCCTGAGCTTTGCCGAGCGCACGCGGATGCTGGCCGAGGAGCCGGAGGCGTTTCGCGCGCTGGTCGACAAAACGCTGCAGCACCACTATGAGATGATCTGCAAATTCCACGACCGGGGGACGTACTTCTTTGACTACGGCAACAGCTTCCTGAAGGCGGTCTATGATTCCGGCGTGAAGGCGGTCTGCAAAAACGGCGAAAACGATCTGGACGGCTTTGTGTTCCCGTCCTACGTTGAGGATATCCTCGGCCCGTGCCTGTTTGACTACGGCTACGGCCCGTTCCGCTGGTGCTGCCTGAGCCGGAAGCCGGAGGATCTGCACAAGACCGACATGGCCGCCGCAGAATATATCCGCACGCACAACCGGCGCTATCAGGACTACGACAACTACGTCTGGGTGCGCGACGCGGAGAAGAACCGGCTCGTCGTCGGTACACAGTGCCGCATTCTCTATCAGGATGCGATGGGGCGGATGAATCTGGCGCTTAAATTCAACGAAATGGTTCGCAACGGGGAGATCGGCCCGGTCATCCTTGGCCGCGACCATCACGATACCGGCGGAACGGACGCGCCGTTCCGCGAGACGTCTAACATCAAGGACGGCTCGAATATCATGGCCGAAATGGCCACGCAGTGCTACGCGGGCAACGCCGCGCGCGGCATGAGCTACATCGCCCTGCACAACGGCGGCGGCACGGGCATCGGCCGCGCCATCAACGGCGGCTTCGGCATGGTGCTCGACGGCTCGGAGCGCGTCGATACCATCCTCCGCATGGCAATGCCGTGGGACACCATGGTCGGCGTCGCCCGCCGCAGCTGGGCCTGCAACGAGCACGCCATGACGACGGCGGCGGAATATAACGAGCTTTACGCCGGGCAGGACCACATCACAATGCCCTACGTGGCGGACAGCGCCGTCGTCGAGCAGGCCGTGGCGCAGCTGGAGCGCTGACCGGGAAAGGAACAGGCAATGAAAAGAACGCTGATCACCAACATCGGTATGCTTGCCACACCGCAGGGAACCTCTGCGCGGGGCGGCAGGGCACAGGGCGAGATCTGCATCCTGAAAAACGCATGGATCCTGATCGAGAACGATCTGATCGCGCAGGTCGGGACCGGCGCAGCGCCTGCGGCTGCCGACGCGCAGACGATCAACGCCGGAGGGAAGCTGGTCACGCCCGGTCTGGTCGACGCGCATACGCATCTGATCTTCGGCGGCTGGCGGCAGAACGAGCTGGCGCTCAAGCTGCACGGCGCGGGCTATCTGGACATCCTCGCCGCAGGCGGCGGCATCCTGTCCACCATGCGTGCAACACAATCGGCAAGCGAGGAGCAGCTGGAGGCGAAGGCCTCCGCCGCGCTGGATGAAATGCTCCGCTTCGGCACGACGACCGCAGAGGCCAAGAGCGGCTACGGCCTGTCGACCGGGGAAGAATGCAAAGCGCTGCGCGTGATCGGAAAGCTGCAAAAACACCATGTGATGGATCTCGCTGCGACCTTTATGGGCGCGCACGCCGTACCGGAAGCCTACCGGGACAACCGGCAGGGCTATCTGGAGCTTCTGTGCGAGGAAATGCTTCCGGCAGTCCGGGAGCAGGGCATTGCGGAATTCTGCGATGTGTTCTGCGAAAAGGGCGTTTTTTCCGCCGAGGAATCCCGCCGCATCCTGCTCACCGGCAGACAATACGGGCTGCTGCCCAAAATCCACGCGGACGAGATCGAGGCCATCGGCGGCAGTGAGCTGGCAGGCGAGATCGGGGCCGTCTCGGCGGAGCATCTGATCGTCTGCCCGCCGTCCGGCATCGCGTCCATGGCAAGGGGCGGCACGGTCGCCTGCTGCCTGCCCGCAACAAGCTTTTATCTGGGCGCGGCTTACGCGCCCGTACAGGATATGGTGCAGGCCGGTGTTCCGGTCGCCATGGCGACGGACTTCAACCCCGGCTCCTGCCCGTGCCTCAATATGCAGCTGGTCATCAGCCTCGGCTGCCTGCGCTACCGGCTGACGCCCGAGCAGGCGCTGACCGCGGTGACGCTCAACGGCGCCGCCGCCATCTGCCGCGCCGACCGCATCGGCTCCATCGAGCCGGGCAAGCAGGCGGACATTCTCATCTGGAACGCAGAGGATCTGGACTATATCTGCTACCGCCTTGGCAGCAATCTGGTCGATACGGTAATCAAAAAAGGAAACGTCGTTTAGACAAAAGAACAGGCAATGCCCATCCGGACATTGCCTGTTCCGCAAGGAAACTCGGTTTTTATGCAAAAAGCAGCCTGCCTTGAACACAGTTGGTAGGGGCGGGGCTCTGCTCCGCCCGTTGGGCAGCCGCAGATTTGCGCAGCACACTGTAGGGGCCGATGCCCACGTCGGCCCGGCAGAATGCACCGTTTTAACGGAAATCTTCGGCACATTCGTAACTTCCCAACGGGCCGATGTGGGCATCGGCCCCTACAACCAGGTATGCAGGTGCGCTGCATAACCCAACACCTCACCCGTGGATTGTTTCGAGCTTCCGGATGTTTTCCTCAGAATCGTCTCCGACACAGCCGACCAGCATATACGTCTTGTGGAAGTGGTCGTAGATGAAATGATCGAGCAGCCGGAAGCCGATGATGCGGCCTGTTGAGCGCACATGGGTGCGCGGCCCAGTGCAGTAGTGCTGTGCGCCGCCGAGCAGAATGTGGCTCTCGTCATAGTAGTCGATGGGCAGATCCTGCCGGATCAGCTCGTTGACGCGCGCTTCGAGCGTGGGAATATCGATATCCGGCTGGTGCTCGTTGAATTCGAGCACGAAGCCGTGGCGGATATCGCCGTGGCTGCACGCAAGCATCTGCTCCTGCGTCATGGCGTATTCGCACAGATCCTCTGCGCTGTGCGCCATGAGGCGATAGGCAAGCGACGGATAGACGATGTCGCACAGCTCCTGCGGCAGAGGGCCAAAGAGGTTCGGCCGCGTGATGACGATCTGCTCGCCGACGCCGATGAGCAGATTCGCGTTGACGCCGAGCAGGGGATAGATCAGGTCAAAATGCTCGATGATGATGCGCTTGCCGCGCCGGACAGCCAGCCGGACGGCGTCCGCCAGCTCCGAGAGCTGATGGAAGCCCGTCTCGAAGCGGATGTCCAGATGGTAGGTGTGCGGCGTGAAAAAGCCCGTTTCATACTCCTGCTCCAGAAGCGGGAGCGGGCGGACGTTGACGCCGTCGTCGTCGTTCGTAAGCTCGATGCCGGGGAACATCCCCTTGATGAGCACGCTCTTGCCGGAGCCGGCTTCCCCGATGAAGCCGATGATCTGGTCGAAGGGCGAAAGATAAAGCTGCGCGATCTGCATACCGAGCGTGTAGATCCGGCTGCGGCCGCGGGGAGCAAAATACGTGCTGTAGATATGGCTGCTCTGAATCGCGTTTGTCGTCATGGGCGTTTTGCCTCCTGTGCCGTTTTCTTTCAGTATAGAGGATAAAGCCCGCTTTAATCAAGGAAAATCTGCTGCAAGCAGCATGAAATATTGAAAAACATACAAGGGGGAATTTTGGTGGTTATCCGAAACGAGGCTTCTGCCGGAGCGGCGGAGTCGGCGGACGTACTGGTCACGGTGCGGCCCGCTGAAACGCTTGAGCTGCGGATCGCGTCGACCGTCCGATTGCAGTTCGGCGCTGCGATCGAGCAGACGGTGCACAGCGTTCTGCGCGCCGCAGACGTGCAGCAGGGAGAGATTGCCGTAGACGACCACGGCGCGCTCGACTGGATCCTGCGTGCCCGGCTGGAAGCCGCGCTCGCACGGGCGGAAGGAGGGACCGCATGAGACGTTCCATGCTCTTTGTACCCGGAAATAACCCGAAAATGATGACAAGCTGCGGCTTTTTCGGCGCGGACGCCATCATATTTGATCTGGAGGACGCCGTATCGCCCGATGAAAAGGACGCGGCGCGCATACTGGTCAAATACGCGGTGACGAATGTGGAGCGCTGCCGCAGCGAGATCATCGTCCGCGTCAATGCGGCGGACACGCCGCTGTTTGCACAGGATTTAGAGGCCATCGTGCCGCAGAGGCCGGATTACATCATGCACCCGAAGACCGCGTCGCGGCAGACCGTCTGCGGCTGCGACGCCGCCATCGGCGAAATCGAACGCCGCTGCGGCATGGAGCCGGGCACAATTGGCCTCATCGCGCTGATCGAGACGGCGCTCGGCGTGGAAAACGCATTCGAGATCGCGACGGCCTCCCCGCGTGTGCGGGCACTGTTTCTCGGCGCGGAGGATCTGAGCGCCGACCTGCACTGCAGCCGGACAAAGGAGGGCCTTGAGATCCTCTATGCCCGGACGCGCCTCGTCACAGCGGCGCACGCCGCCGGAATTGATGTCTACGACACCCCCTTCACCGACGTGAACGACGATGAAGGCATCGAAGCCGACAGCCGCCTTGCCCGCAGCCTTGGCTTTACCGGCAAGGCGGCCATCTCGCCCCGGCATCTGGACGCGATCAACCGCTGCTTCAGCCCCTCGCAGGCCGAAACAGACTATGCCAGACAGGTGCTTGCGGCCATTGAGGACGCAAAGCGCTGCGGAAAGGGCGCGGTAGCGCTGCGCGGAAAGATGATCGACGCACCGATCGCCGCGCGGGCCAGACAGACGCTGGCCGCAGCGGAAGAAATTCTTGCGGAGGGAGGCACGCTGCAATGAAGGAGTCCAAGGTCGTTTCCTCTCTGCGTGAGGCGATCCGCCTTTCCGGCCTGCAGGACGGGATGTGCGTCTCGTTTCACCACCATCTGCGAAACGGCGACTATGTCGTCAACATGGTCATGGAGCAGATCAGCGCCATGGGCATCCGCGATCTGACGGTCAACGCCAGCGCGCTGTTCGACGTGCACCTGCCGATGCTGGAGCATATCAAAAACGGAACGGTCAGCAGACTGCTGACCAACTATATGTCCGCCGGACTTGGCCGCGCCATTTCGGGGGGCGTCATGGACCAGCCCGTGGAGTTCCGGACGCACGGCGGCCGCCCGCGCGATATTGCAGGCGGCGAAACCCCAATCGACGTTGCATTCATCGCCGCGCCAAGCAGCGACACGATGGGCAACTGCACGGGCAAGGTCGGAAAATCGGCCTGCGGTTCGCTGGGCTACGCCTTCCCGGACGCGCAGTACGCGAAAAAGGTCATTGTTATCACCGATGAACTTGTGCCGTATCCGCTCTGCGGCTGGTCGATCCCGGAAATTTACGTGGATTATGTCGTCGCCGTGGATGCCATCGGTGACCCCGCCGGAATCGTCTCCGGCACGACCCGCATGACGCGCAATCCCGTCGCGATCACCATCGCGCAGACCGCCGCGCGGGTCATTGCCAGCTCCGGCCTTCTCAAGGATGGCTTTTCCTTCCAGACGGGCGCGGGCGGCGCGTCGCTGGCGACGGCAATGTATCTGGAAAAAATCATGAAGCAGCAGAACATTCACGGCAGCTACGCGCAGGGCGGGATCACCGGCCTGCTGGTCGATATGCTGAACGAGGGACTGTTCCGGGCGCTGCTGGATGTGCAGTGCTTCGATCTGAAGGCAGTAAGCTCCATCCGCGAAAATCCCTGCCACTGCGAAGTATCGGCGGAGCAGTACGCCAGCCCCGGCTGCCGGAGCGCGGCGGTCGACTCGCTGGATGTTGCCGTGCTCGGCGCGACAGAGATCGACACTTCGTTCAATATCAACGTCCACACGGACTCCAACGGCTCCATCATGGGCGGCAGCGGCGGCCACAGCGACGCGGCTGCCGGCAGTAAGCTCGCGCTCATCGCCGCGCCGCTGTTCCGGGGACGGCTGCCCATCGTGCGCGACCGCGTGACCTGCATCTCCACGCCCGGACAGGATGTGGACGTACTCGTGACGCAGGCGGGCGTCGCGGTCAACCCGAAAAACACGGAACTGCGCGAACGCCTCCGGGCGGCGGGGCTTCCCGTCGTGGACATTCACGAGCTGAAAGAGCGCGCCGAGCGCATCACAGGTGTTCCTGCACCGCTTCCGGTATCGGACCGGGTGGTCGCAAGGGTGATCTCGCGCGACGGAGAGCTGCTGGACACGATCCGTCAAACGGACAATAGGAGCGGAATATGAGAGAAATACAGGCGGAGCTTCTGACCAGTACCGTGGCGCAGATGTGCATCCGCGCCAATTATGACCTGCCGCGGGATGTGCTGCGGCAGCTGCAAAGCGCCCGCAGCCTGTGCGCCCGCCTGCTGGAACGCTGGAGCAGCGTCCACGGGATCCGGCACTGCCCGCTGGACGATATGGCCCTGCTGGGCAAGGTGCTGGCCCTGCGCAAGGAGCGCTACATCAGCGGCAGCCGCATCAGCCGCCTGGCCGAGGAAGCCGGGGCCCCGGACATCGAGCGCAAGGTGCTTTTCCTTCAGGAGCTGCTCAACACTACGCGTTCCTTCGCCCCATCCCTGTTCGACGGCAACGAGGGCCGCATGAAGGTGCTGGATGCCGTCCAGGATGCCGTGGACGCCGCCATCGCCGAGGAAGACGCCTGGCTGGCGGAACAGGGATAAGCCTTTGTCCAAGACATACGCGGAGATCTTATGCTGGACCACGAACTGAACGCTTTCGGCATGCGCATGGGCCTGCCCGGGCTGGCCTTTTCACCGCAGGGGCTGGTGGCTCTTGATGTCAGCGGCATGGGGCGCCTGTATTTCGAGAAGCAGCAACGGCATGGCCGGGAGGAGTTGCTGGTCTATCTGGCCCGTCCCTTCCCCCCGCATGACAGCACGTTGCCCGAACGGGCCCTGGCCCTGTGCCATTACCGGCATGCACACGCTTTTTCCCTGACCGCCGGCATGAAAGGAGATACCCTGATCCTCCTGACCCGTCTGCCCGAACGGCAGACCACGGCCGCCCTGCTGGAAGAGGCCGTCATGGAGCTGGCCCGCGTCATGAACCATCTACAGGGAGCCTGATCATGGCAGCATCCTCCATCAACCTGCTGGATCCCGGACTGGGGATACAGAACATCATGGACCCCGGGACGGCGGGGCACCTGCCTGATGCCCGCCCGCTGGCCTCCAGCGCCATGCGTGAAGCCGGTCTGGATGAGCTGTACAACAGCCGCAAGGCAGCCCAGCAGCTGGAGGCGGCCCTTTGTCCGCCCGTGGGCGACGGCTCCCTCCTCCAGCCCGAACTTTTCCATATGGAGCTGCAGGGCGCCCTGACGGCCCTCAGGGACAGCGACAAGCCCGCCGTGCGGGCTTTCGTGCGTGACGAGCTGGCGCCGCTGCTGGAGAATACCGAATTGCTCCGGGCCTATACCGGCCTGATGGTAGGAGGCTAGCATGGCGGAGGCCACCTCCCCGCTCACCACCGGCCAGGGCCGTGCCCTGCAGGTGCTGGGCCATCTTTTTCTGCGCATGGGGCAGTTCCAGCGTGCCCGCAAGCTGGCCCTGGCCCTGCTCGCCCTGGATCCCGCCGACCTCTGGGCCCGGCGCTGCCTTGCCGTGGCCTGGCTGGAGCTGGGCGATCCCGAGCGCGCCCTGGAACAGCTGGACCTCGTCCTGGCGGGCGGACCGCTGGCCTCCCGTGATGCCGTGCTGCATCTGCTCAGAGCCCGTGCCCTGTGGCAGGCGCAGCGCCCCGACGAGGCCCGCAATGCCCTCAATGCCTATCTTGCCGCAGGGGGAAGCCGCCTGTGAGCCTGTTCTCCGACGCACGCAACATCGTCTCCCTGACCACGCGCCACAGTGACCTGGCCCTGGTGGGCCTGCTGGTGGCCGTCATCGCCCTGATGATCATGCCCCTGCCCACGGCCCTGGTGGACACGCTCATCGGCGCCAACCTGGCCCTGTCCTTCGCCATCATGATGATGACCATGTATGTCAGGACACCGCTGGAGTTTTCTTCCTTCCCCACCATGCTGCTGTTCACCACGCTGTTCCGCGTGGGCCTGAACATCACCACCACCCGCCTGATCCTGCTCAACGCCGACGCCGGCGAGATCATCCAGACCTTCGGCGAGTTCGCCCTGGGCGGCAATTTCGTCGTTGGTGCCGTGGTCTTCCTGATCCTGACCATAGTGCAGTTCCTGGTCATCGCCAAGGGTGCCGAACGCGTGGCCGAAGTGGGCGCGCGCTTCACCCTGGACGCCATGCCCGGCAAACAGATGTCCATCGACGCGGACATGCGCGCCGGGGTCATCGACATGGAAGAGGCCCAGCGCCGCCGCGATGTCATCAGCCAGGAAAGCAAGATGTTCGGCGCCATGGACGGCGCCATGAAGTTCGTCAAGGGCGACAGTATCGCCGGCATGATCGTGGCCGTGGTAAACATCGTGGGCGGTACCGTCATCGGCATCACCCAGCACGGCATCTCTGCCGGGGAAGCCCTGGAGATCTACGGCATCCTGACCATCGGTGACGGCCTCGTCTCCCAGATCCCCTCGCTCATCATCGCCATCTCGGCCGGTATCCTCATCACCCGTTCCGGCGATACCCAGGAAGATGTGGGCGCGCAGATCGGCGGCCAGTTCTTCGCCCAGCCCAAGGCCCTGCTCATGGCGGGCGGGCTGATCTTCCTGTTCGCCCTCATCCCCGGTTTCCCCAAGCCGCAGCTGTTCGCCCTGGCCTTCGCCATCGCCGGGCTCGGCTACATCCTGGACAGGATACGTTCCGCCCCCGCGCCCCGGGATGCCCGCAAGGAGCTCAACCAGTCCCTCAAGTCCGCCACCCGCAAGGAACGCAAGGGGCGGCCCTCCGGTCCCCAGGACGACTTTGCCCCCACGGTCCCCATCATCCTCGACATTTCGGAGGGCCTGGCGGCGTCCCTGGACTACGACAACCTCAACGACGAGCTCTCCGCACTGCGCCGTGCGCTGTATTTCGACCTTGGCGTGCCCTTCCCGGGCATCAACCTGCGCGTGTCCTCGTCCCTGTCGGGCCTGACCTACGAGCTCCAGGTCAACGAGATCCCCATGTCGCGCGGGCATCTGGAACAGGGCATGGTGCTGGCACGCGAAAGCGAGGACACCCTGCGCATGCTCGGCCTGGACGTGCGGCGCGGAGAGAACTTCCTGCCCGATGTGGAAAGCCTGTGGATCCCGGCGGAAAAACAGGCCCTGCTGGAGCAGGCCGGACTCTCCTGTATGACCCACTCGCGCATCCTGGCCTATCACCTTTCCCTGATCCTGGCACGGCATGCCTCCAGCTTCATCGGCATGCAGGAGACAAAATACCTGCTGGACCGCATGGAAGAACGCGCCCCGGATCTGGTGCGCGAGGCCACCCGTCTGCTGCCCGTGCAGCGCATCGCGGAGATTTTCCAGCGTCTGGCCCAGGAACAGGTCTCCATCCGCGACCTGCGGAACATCCTCGAGGCCATCATCGAATGGAGCCCCAAGGAAAAAGATACCGTCATGCTGACCGAATACGTGCGCGGGGCCCTCAAGCGCCAGATCAGCTACATGTATTCACGGGGCCAGAACATGCTGCCGGCCATCCTTATGGATCCCTCGGTGGAAGAGACCATCCGCAAGGCCATCCGCCAGACCTCGGCCGGGGCCTTCCTGGCGCTGGATCCCGACACCTCGCGCCGCTTCATCGCGGCCGTGGGAGCAGCGGCGGGCGATTACCGCAAGCATGTCCAGATGCCCGTCCTTCTGGCCAGCATGGACATCCGGCGCTATGTGCGCCGCCTTATCGAAGGGGAGCATTACCGCCTGCCCGTGGTCTCCTACCAGGAGCTCACCCCCGAGATCAGCGTCCAGCCCATGAACCGGATCCGCCTCTAGGAGCTAGGCATGGAACTTGCCATCGATTACGCCGTCAAGGCCCTGTACCTGGTCATGATCCTGTCCCTGCCGCCCATCATCGTGGCTTCGGTGGTGGGCATCGTGCTCAGCCTCATCCAGGCCATCACCCAGCTGCAGGAACAGACCCTGGCCTTCGGCGTCAAGCTGCTGGCCGTGGGCCTGACGCTCTTCCTTATGGGCAAATGGCTGAGCGGCGAGATATTGCGGTACAGCGAGGACATCTTCAACCGCTTCTACCTGCTCTGAACGGCAGGCCCGGATACGGCTGACGGAAGGGGTGCCCCAGGATACGCCACGGACAGGACACGCATGGATTTTTCGCAATTTTTGCAGGAACTCGGGGTCTACGGGCACCTCACGGCCTTACTGCTGGGCATGCCGCGGCTCTTCGCCCTGGTCACGGTGACGCCCTTCCTGGGCTCTGCGGTGGTGACGGGCCAGATACGTCTGCTGCTGGTGCTGGCCCTGTACCTGCCCCTGCATCCCGTCATCGTCAGCCACCTGACCGACGAGATCACGCTTTCCGCAGCGCTCTCCCTGGCGGTGGGCGGCAAGCTGGCCCTGCTCCTGCTCAAGGAGGCCGTGCTCGGCCTGATGATCGGATTTCTTGCGGGCATCGTCTTCTGGACCGTGCAAAGTGCCGGCTTTTTCATGGACAACCAGCGCGGGGCCAGCATGGCCGAAGGAACGGACATCCTTTCCGGCGACCAGAGCAGCCCTCTGGGCCAGCTGCTGTTCCAGAGCCTGGTCTACATCTTTTATACTTCCGGGGCGTTCCTGGCCTTCGTGGGGCTGGTGTACGCCAGTTACGGCATCTGGCCGGTGACGCAGCTCCTGCCCCTGGATGTGCCCCAGGGAGCGCCCCTGTATTTTGCGGAGAAGGTCGGCTGGCTCATGGGGCACATGCTGCTGCTGGCCGGGCCCATCGCGGCAGCCTGCCTTTTGACCGACGTGGCCCTGGGCCTGATCAACCGTTTTGCGTCCCAGCTCAACGTGTATGTGCTGGCCATGCCCATCAAATGCGGCATCGCGGCTTTCCTGCTGTGCTTCTATTTTGGGCTGCTGCTGTCACATGCACCGGAACTTTTTGATTTTACACGGGAATCCATCCTCAAGATGAATAATCTCCTGCCGGGAGGGGAATGATGCCGTCATGCCCGCAGGCCATGACGGCAGCCGCGGAGCGCGGGAGACTTTGAGCCTATGAGCAGCGAAAAAACAGAACAACCGACCCCAAAACGCCTGCGGGAGTCCCGGGAAAAAGGGCAGGTCGCCAAAAGCCAGGACGTGCCTTCGGCCCTGACCGTCATGGCGGTGGCCGTCTATCTGCTGGCCATGTCTTCCGACATGCTCAATACCTTGCTGGCCATGGGCGAGGCCCCCATGCTGCTCATGGACAGGCCGTTCGAGGAGGCCCTGCCCCTGGCCGTCACGTCCACCCTGCTCTGCGCCTTGCGCGTGGCCTTGCCGCTCATCGGCATGGTCATGGTCGTGGCCCTTTGTGCCAACATGATGCAGGTGGGAGTGCTGTTTTCCGTACAGGCCGCCATGCCCAAGCTGGAAAACCTGAGCATGAGCAAATGGTTCAAGCAGGTCTTCTCTCTCAAGAATCTGGTGGAGTTCCTCAAGAACATCATCAAGGTGCTGATCCTGGGCGTCAGTGTGTACGTCATTTTTTCCGACTACATGCCGCAGCTGTTCCGCATCCCGCAGGGCGACATCGGCGACATGTGGCGCCTTCTCGGTTCCGTTTGCGGTGACCTTGTCCTTGTTTCGGCGGGCGTGTTCTGCGTCATCGCCGCCGCGGACTGGTGCTTCCAGAAGTGGCAGTTCAACAAGCAGCACATGATGAGCAAGGAAGAAGTCAAACGGGAATTCAAGGAAAGCGAGGGCGATCCGCTCATCAAGGGCAAGCGCAAGCAGCTGCACCAGGAGATGATCGCCCAGAACCAGATCGCCAACGTCAGGAAAGCGAAGGTGCTTGTGACCAACCCCACCCATTTTGGACTATGAAAAAGACAGGACCCCCCTGCCCGTCATCCTGGCCAAGGGCCAGGGCGTGCTGGCCCAGCGCATGATCGAGACCGCCCGGGAAGAGGGCATCCCCATCATGCGCAACGTGCCGCTGGCACGCAGCCTGTACGAGCAAGGCACGGAAAACGCCTACATCCCCCAGGACCTCATCGGCCCCGTGGCGGAAGTGCTGCGCTGGGTGCAATCCCTGCGCCAAGGATAAGCCATGCACGAAAAGAACGCCCGAACCCTTGCCCTGCTGATACGCCTGTGCGACGACCTTGCCTGGGGTCGTCCCGCGAACGAGGATGCCCTGTTCGCCCTGACCCGGGAAGGCAGCTCCTCGCCGGAGCTGGAACGTCTGGCCGAGGCCTTCGGCATGATGATCGTCAAGGTGGAAGCCCGTGAATTCCACCGGGCGGAACTGCTGGAAAAGGTGGAACAGCTTTCGCAGGAGCTGGAAAAAAGCCGTCTGCGCCTGCACGAGGAGAACCGGCAGGTGGTGGAGACCCTGCAAAAGGAATACAACGTCCGCCGCATCATCGGCCGCTGCCCGGCCATGCGCCAGGTGGTGGCCCAGGCCCTGGCCATCGCCCGGCGGCCCATCAATACTCTGATCCTGGGGCCTTCCGGAACGGGCAAGGAGATCTTCGCCAAGACCATCCATTACCACTCTCCCAGGCGTGATGCCCCCTTCGTGGCCGTCAACTGTACGGCCATCCCCGACTCCCTGTTCGAAAGCGAGATGTTCGGCATCGAAAAGGGCGTGGCCACCGGCGTCAGCGCCCGCCGCGGCCTGGTGGAAGAAGCTTCGGGCGGGACGCTCTTCCTTGACGAACTGGCGGACATGTCCCTGCCCAATCAGGCCAAGCTGCTGCGCGTGCTCGAGGAACGGGAAGTCCTGCGCGTGGGCAGCGCCCGGCCCGTGCCCGTGGACATCAAGGTCATCGCGGCCACCAATGTGGACCTGCGGCAGGCCGTGGCCCAGGGGCGCTTCCGGGAAGACCTGTACTACCGCCTCAATGTGGCCGAGCTGACGCTCCCTCCCCTGCGCGAACGGGGCGACGACATCCTGCTGCTGGCCCGGCATCTGCTGGCCCAGCATGCGCACAATATGGAACGCGCTGCCCTGACCCTGGCCCCGGCCACCCAGCAGTGCCTGCTGGCCTACGACTGGCCCGGCAATGTGCGCGAACTGAGCAACGAGATGGAACGGGCAGCGGCCCTTACCGTGGATACGGTCATCCGTCCGTCGGATCTTTCTCCCAAGCTGCTGGCCGCCCTGGCGCGCCACGGCTGTATAAAGACAAGCGCCACCGCCCCCCGGGAACCGCTGTCGGACCTCCAGACGACATTCAATCTGGAACAGGCGGAGCGCCTGCTGGTACAGCGGGCCCTCGACGCCTGCCAGGGCAACAAGAGCCGGGCGGCAGAACTGCTCGGCATCACCCGGGAAGGCCTGCGCAAAAAGCTGCTGCGCCTCGACAAGACGACCCACGGCCATGACGGGGAGGAGGCATGAACGCAAGCCTGAGATTGCGGCTGGCCCTGCTGGTGGTCTGTTCCGTGGCCCTCACCGTCGCGCTGGTCCTTTACCTGACCTGGCAGCGGGTCGGGGAGACCATGATCGGGATGGAAGAAAAAAATTTCGCCACCCTGCTGTTGGTGGAAGAGGAACGACTCAATACGGCCACCCTCAACCATCTGGCCGCCAAGGTACGCTCCGTCCTCTTGCGCAAGGCACAGCTGCGGGACACCTCCGCCCGCGTCCAGGCCCTGCTGCGGGCCCTGGCCCCGCAGCATCCCGCGGGCAGCGGGCAGGCCCACCTCGTCCTGCAACCCCTGCTGTCCGCCATGGATGCCGCCAGTATCGCTCTGGTGGATGACGTCGACAGTATCCGCATGGAGATCCTGGATACGGAAAAACTCCGTAGCGGCCAGACGAGTCTTCTGGGCCTGTCGTCCAGTCTGCGGGATGCCAAACAGCGGCCCGTGCAGCGCCTGCTCAAACAGCTGTCCCGGGATGGTGATTTTGCCGTTTTTGACCTGCCCCGTCTCGTGGCCACCAATGAAGGCCGCATGGTCCCATCCGGCACCTATCGCCCCGTGCTGACCTACTTCCTGCCATTGGACGGCCACAGACCGTCACGGGAGATCCTGGTCTCCATGATCCCCCTGGACGATCTGGAAAAGATGGCTGTCCGGGCCCAGACGCAGCTGCTGGAGGACACGCGGGAAAAATTCAGGGAGATGTCCCTTTATCCCGGCGGGCTCGTGGCTCTGCTGGATGGTGACGGGCATATCCTGGTCTCCGGTGGTGACGGCCTTCTTCCTGACGGCCTCGACGCGGCCCGGGCAGAAGCCCGCCAGACGGGCATGGCCAAGGTCATCCTGCCGTCGGCACAGGGCGATATGCTCTGCCTGCTGGGCAGCATCCGGGCCTTTGGCTGGTATGTGGCCCTGACGGCCCCCCTGGACGAGATACAGGAACCTTCCGACAGTCTGCTGGCCAGCCTGCTGGCCGTGAGCCTGCCCATCATGCTGCTGGTGGCTCTGGCGGCCCTGCTCATGCTCATCAGGACGCTGCGTCCCCTGAAACTGCTGACCCGCAAGACCCGTCAGCTGGCCGAAGTGGATTTTGCCGCCCCCGATGCCCTTGACCGGCTCGAACCCCTCCTCAGCCGGGGGCTGCCGCTGGAACGTCGCGACGAGCTGGGCCAGCTGGCCCGGGCCTATGCCCATCTGGGCGGGGCCCTTGCCACCAACATCCGCAATCTGATGGAGGCCACCGCCAGCAAGGAACGCATGGAGGGCGAGCTTTCCGCCGCACGCGAGATCCAGATGGGCATCCTCCCGCCCCCGGACGGTGCTCCCGAAGTGTGCGGTTTCCGGGCCTCGGCCTTTCTGGATCCCGCCAAGGAAGTGGGCGGCGACATGTACGACTTTTTCGTCACCAGCGACGGGCGGCGGGCCCTTGTCCTGGGAGACGTGTCCGGCAAAGGGGTCCCGGCGGCCCTGTTCATGTCCATGACCGTCACGCTCGTGCGCTACGCCCTCGGCTCCGGGCTCGATCCGGCGGCCGCCATGTCGCAGGTCAACGCCATGCTCGAGGCCCACAACCCGGGCAACATGTTCGTGACCCTTTTCCTGGCCCTGTATGACCCTCAAAGTGGTGAACTGAGCTACGCCAACGGCGGCCACTGCCCGCCCTACATCATCGATGCGGCCTCGGATGCCCCGCCCCGCATGCTGGACAAGCTGAGCGGCCCGCTGGTGGGCGTCATGCCGGACATGGAATACACGCTGTTCACGGATACCCTCAAGGAACAGGAGACCTGCCTGATCTTTACCGACGGGGTGACCGAAGCCATGAACAGCGGCAAGGAACTGTACGGTGAGGCCCGGTTGCAGGATTTCCTGGCCGCCCATCGCGGGGCCTCGCCCCGGGAACTGCTGACGCTCATCTTCTCGGAGCTTGTCCGCTTCCGGGGAGAAGAGCCCCAATCCGACGACATCACCATGCTGGCCTTCTGCCGCACGCACAGCGTGAGCGTGGCCCAACCTGCCTCTCCCCGGACATCCTCATGATCATGTCTTGCTCTTCGATGGACCAGCGCGCGCCCTTGGGCCGCATCCTGGCCGGATGGATCGCCATCCTCCTGTGCAGCCTGCTGCTGTATGATGCCCTGCTCTATTCCTCCCTGCGTACGGCCACACGGGAAGGGACGCAGGCATCGGCCAGTGTGGCGGCCACGGCCCTGAAAAGCCGCATGGCCATAGGGATCCGCTTTGGCAAAAAGCTGGAGACCTACCACAATGTCGACCGTCTGCTGGCCAGTGTGGGCCAGGCTGCCGACATGCCGCTGGCCGTACTGGATGCCCGGGGCATGGCCCTGCATCACTGGGGGCGCTTCCCGCTTTTGCCGGACATCAGCGACCGCCTGCCGAAAACGGGAACAGAGGCTGTCCTTTCCCTGAAGGACGGAGAACTGCTGCTGGCCCCCGTCGCGGACCGGGACGAGCACATCGTGGGCCATATCGCGGTCTGGATGCCCTCCCGCAATCTGGATGCCACACTCAGGGATCTTTTCCGGCAGCAGCTGCTCTTTCAGGGCGGGCTGGCACTGGCAGGGATCCTGCTTTTGTCCCTCTGCCTCGGCCTGCGCCGTTCCGAAGGCATGCCCCGCAATCTGTGCATCGCCATTTTCCTGCTGCTCATGCTGGGCAACGGGGCCCTGGCCCTGCATGCCGTCAGCCGGCAATATACGCAGGGGCTCAGGAACGATGCCGCGCATACCGGCGCCATCCTGACCGAGGACCTCAACCGCCTGCTGCTGGTGGGTGTCTCCCTGGACGATACCAGCCGCCTGTCCGCCTATCTGACCCGGGCCGCCACCGCCCACGGTGACGATCTTGTCCTGGAGGTCCTGGCGCCTTCCGGCAAGGTATTCGCATCGAGCCACGCTTCCGGCCCCCTTCCCGAACTTTTGCCGCCCGGCGAGGAATTCCCCCTGCTGGAGCTGGCCTCGGCCTTTTCCGTCAGCGGGGATTCGCCGGAGCAGGGCTGGAAGCTGCGGGCCACCCTCACGCGCGGTCCCTGGCTGGAGCGCCTGATCGCCAACGGGCTGGACATCCTGACTCTGGTGGCCATCTCCCTCATCTTCATGGTGGAGATGTTCCTGCTGCTCTCCCGCAGTCTGGAAGCCCGCCTGCAGGGGACGACGCAATCCCACACTCACCGCAGCGCCCTGTTCCGCCCGCTGATGTTCGTCTTCATCCTGGCCATGGACATGACCATTTCCTTCATCCCCCTGCGCATGGCCGAACTCACCACCACGAGCATACTCCCGCGCGACGTACTGCTGGGCCTGCCCATCTCCGCAGAAATGGGCATGACCGGCCTCAGCGTGCTCATCGCCGGGACATGGATGAAGCGCAAAGGGGCCCGGCCGCCCCTCATGACGGGCATCATCTGTATGGCCCTGGGCTATCTGGCCTCCATGCTGGCCTGGACCCCCTGGCTTTTCATCGCCGCCCGGGCGCTGGTGGGACTGGGCTACGGCCTTTCCCTGCTCACTGCCCAGGCCTACACGGTGCGGGACGGCAAATTGGCCGACATGTTTGCCGGTGTCTATGCCGGATCCCTGTGCGGCAGCGCCCTGGGGGCCATGCTGGCCGAACGTCTGGGCTACGGTCCCGTTTTCGCCATCTCCGCCGTCATCCTGGCCTGTCTGGCCCTGGTGCCCCTGCGTCTGCTGCGCGGACAGGAAAAGCAGGAAGACGTCCGGGAAGAAGCCCCGGCCGCCAGACTGACGCTGCCGCAGATCCGCCGCCTGCTGGCGGACCGCCACTTTCTGGCTTTCATCCTGCTGGCTCTGCTGCCCTCGGCCCTGCTCTGCGTGGGTTTCCTCAACTACTTTTTGCCTGTCTTCCTCAAGCAGGCCGATGTGGCCCAGTCCAACATCGGACGCATCTATATGCTCAACTGCCTCATCGTCATCTACAGCGGTCCCCTTTTCGCCCGTCTGGTCGGCAACAGCCTGCACAAAGGCCCGCTCCTTTTCTGGGCCGGCATCCTCTCGGCCCTGTCCGTGGCCTGTTTCTGTTTCCTTCCTCCCCTGCCGGCTTCGGTGGCGGGCTCCATCCTGCTGGGACTGGCCACCGGTCTCAACATCCCGGCCCAGAGCGAATTCCTGCTGGAACTGGACATCGCCCGGGCCATCGGTGTGGATCAGGCCATGAGCCTGCTGGATGCCCTGCAACGCGTGGGGCAGGTCATCGGCCCGGTCTGCGTGGGGGCTGTCATGGCCATCATGAGCGTGGATGACGCCGCCCGCTGGGCAGGCATCATCCTGGTAGCCATTTCCCTTCTTTTCCTGTTGCTGGTCCGCCCGGCCCGCCATTCGGGAGGCAGGGCATGACCTCCGCCCGGGACTGGATCCGCAGCCGTTGCCCGGAGGCATTGGCTGCCTTCGAACAGGCAGGAGCGCAGACACTGGCGGACTATGCGGCAGGCTTTGGCGCGGATGCCGCCCTGCCCAGGCCGCCGCAAGCCGCTGACGACCTTGTGGAACTGGCCGCCGCGACCTGCGCCCGGCTGTATTCGCCTGATCTGGGGCAGGCCCTGCGCCGTGAACTGGAGAGCGATTTCCATGCCCTCACGGCCAACCATCACGGTGTGGATTTCCACCCGGAATTCTTCCAGGGCGACTTGCTGTTCGCCATGAGCTGCCGTCACGCCGTGCCCCTGTTCAACTGCGGCGCTGTCCCGGCCAACAACGTGGCGTATCCTCGCGGCATCCTGCTGGGATGCGGCACCCCGGAAGAGGTGAGTTTCCGCAGCCGCAAACTGCCCATCCTGCCGGGAAGGGACCGGCATGGGCTCATCAGCGTGCGCCCGGCGTTCACCGCCGCCGAGGTCACCCTGCCCTCGCAGCTTTCCGGTCACCCGGAAGAGCCGCATGCTCTGGACCGTCTTGTCCAGGCCGTCTACCGCCATCCCCGCGTCCTGGAACAGCAGACATTCCGGGATCAGGCCAGCCTCATGAATGCCCTGCTGTGGCAGCAGGTCATCCCGAAAAGCTGTGATCTCCCGCCGCTGGTCTCGCTGGACATGCAATGGCTGTGCGGTCGCCTGATCACGGCCGATCTGGAACAACCGGACAGCCTTGTCCGGCACCTGCTCCTGCATCCGCCGCTGGCCGCTGCTATCTGGGATGCCCTCAACGGGCAACGGGCCTGCTGGACCGGGGATGCGCAGGGCCTGCAGCGAGGCACCTTCCTGTTCTGGGGCGTGGACGGCAAAGGCCGGGCCCTGGCTCTGCGGCCTGCCCGCGATTTCCGCTCGCTGGTGGCTGTCCGGGATGCAGGCTGGCGCCTGCCGCTGGATGCCCGCACCCTGGGCAGGGCCCTGACGGAAGAGCGCATCCTCCCCTCGCTTTTCCTTTATTTCGCCACCGTGACGGCGGCCAGGGGCCTGCGCTGTGCCGGAGGCATCTTCCAGACCTCGTACCTGCCGCGCATGATCCGGGGCATCTGTACGGCTCTGCGGCACTGCGGTGCCGACGGGCCGGCCACGCGCATCGCCGGGGCATTCCGTCCCTGTCCGCCCTGCACGGGGCTGCTGCCCCTGCGTCTGCCCTGTCCTGACGGCCCGTTGCGGCAGACCGGCCGGGGAGCCGGCGCCGCGGACCTCTGGCTGGCCGGCGGCCTTTCTCCCGCCCTGTGGCAGTCACTGCGGCACAGCCGGGTCGATCATGCCCTGGCAGCCTCGCTGCCGTATCATTATGAAGACCTGTCCGCTCAGGAGATGCGACCGCCGTTGCTGGACAGCCTTTTGCAACAGGCCCCGCCCATCGGGAGCCTGCCCTTTCTTGCGCCTTTCCCCCTGGAGATGCCTCATGCCTGAACTGGAGATAAATCTGGATGCCCTGGCTCATAATCTGCGTCTTATACGGCGCCAGGAACAGGCCTGGGGCTTCCGTTTCCTGCCGGTGCTGAAGATGGTGGCTTCCCACCCGGACGTCGTCGATTTCCTGCGTACGCAAGGCTATGCCCGCTACGGCATCGCGGACATGACGGAGCATCTTCTGTACGGACAGGAGCCGCCTGCACGCACAGGGCGCGTCCTGATCAATCTGGCCCCCCCGGACAGGGCGGACGACGTCGTCCGCCTGTTCGAACGCAGTGCCTTTTCCTGTGAGTCGACCTTCCGGGCCCTGGATGCTGCTGCCCGTGCCGCGGGCCTGCATCACGAGGCCCTGCTCATGGTGGATATAGGCGACATGCGCGAAGGGATCCCGCAGGAAGATGCCCCCGCCCTGCTGCGGGCCGTGGCGACCGCGTCGCAGCGTGCGGCCCATGGGCCGGGCGCCCATGTGGCGGGCATCGGCGTCAATCTCGGCTGCCTGTACGGGACCTGTCCGGACGACGAGAACATGGCCCTGCTCGAAGCCCTGGCGGCCCGGGCAGGCACCCTGCTGGGGCATGCCCTGCACCGGGTCAGCCTGGGCGGGAGCATCTTCTGGAACTGGTTCGCCCGCCGTCACGGGCATGGACCGCATCTGCCGCCCGGCTGCATCATGGAATTCCGCATGGGGGATCCCCTGCTGCTTGGCCGGGACATGTACCGGGACGAAGCCCTGCTGGCCGGGGACTTCCGGCAGGATATCTTCCGCCTGTCGGCCACGGTGCTGGAAGTGACGGAACGGGACATCCGTCCGCCCCGACAGAGCGTCCACAACGGACGGGGGCTGCACACCGACTGCCCTGATCTGGGAAAACGGCTCCGGGCGCTGGTGGACTGCGGCAGCCTGCATACGGACGTCCGGGGCCTTTCCCTGGCCCGCCCGGACTGGCGGATATCCGATTTCAGCGGCAATTACGCCATCCTGGACTTGAGCGGCTGCCCGCAGGCTCCCGTGCCGGGAGAACATGTCCGGTTCATCCCGTCCTATTGGGCCGTGGCTCGTACCTGCCGTATGCCCCACATCCGCAAGACCCTTATCCACGATACTCTGCCGGGACGATCCCTTCCCGACTCCCGGCCCGCCTCTCCCCAGCAGGAGACGGCGCCCCTTTCGGAGGTTTCATGAAGACGTCACGATATGTTGCCCCTGTGCTTGCCTGCCTGCTGCTCCTGCCCCTGCTGCTCCGGGACTGCGCCTTTGCCGCCCCTGCGCAGGCCGATCCCGAAGGGGAAAAGGTATGGCGGGTGATCTATGTGGAAGGCGGCCCCTTTTCCGATTACCAGCGCATCTTTCAGGGACTGGCCCTGGGACTGGAGGAACGCGGACTGATCGAGAACGGGCATGTGCCCCTGCCCAAGGACAGCGAAGAAGCCCGCGGCATGTGGGAATGGCTGCATCAGCATGCAGGCGGCAAACGTCTTGTCTTTCCGGCGGACGGTTTCTACTCCGCGGACTGGGACGGCCAACAGCGGGAAAAAGTACGCCAGGAGGTCCTGCGCCGCATCCGGGAAAAGAAGGACGTGGACATGGTCCTGGCCTTCGGGACCTGGGCCGGACAGGATCTTGCCGCGCAGGATCTGCCTGTTCCGGTCATCGTCTCGTCCGTGACCAATGCGGTGGACGCGGGCATCATCCCCTCGGTGGAAGATTCGGGGCGGGACAATCTGGTGGCCCCCATCGAGCCTGACCGCTTCAAGCGCCAGGTCCTGCTCTTCCACGACATCTTCGCCTTCAAAAAACTCGGCATCGCCTACGAAGATACCCCGGCCGGCCGCGGCAGCATCGCCCTCAACGAGATCGAGGATGCCGCCAGGGAACTGGGGATCACCCTGCTGCGCTGTACCGATACTTTCGACATCCAGGACACGGACCTGGCCTCGGAGCGCCTGCTGGCCTGCCATAAAAAACTGGTGGACCAAGGGGCCGAGGCTGTTTACCTCACTTACAATGTCGGTCTGCAGGCCGGTGCCATGCGCAGGGTGCTGCAGCCGCTGGCCGATGCGCATGTCCCCACCTTTTCCCAGCTGGGCGCACCGGACGTGATCCACGGGGCCCTGCTGAGTGTGGCGCAATCCAATACGGCCGAAGAAGGCCGCTTCAGCGCCGGTCTGGTGGAGGCCATCCTCAAGGGCGCACGCCCGCGTGATCTCTCGCCGGTCTTCGAAAGCCCCGTCAGCATGGCTCTGAACCTTTTCATGGCCACGCTCATCGGTTGGAACCCCCCGCTGGAAGTGCTGGCCGCTGTGGACGAATTCTATCAGGAAATGAAGTAGACGCAGCCCCCTAGGACGCACGAAACACGAAAGGCGTACCGGATACCGGTACGCCTTTTTTGTCTGCCGGATGCCGCGATCCCTTGGCTCACCTGCTTTTCTTCCGTATGCCTCCTCCGCCAGTCTGTTGCCCTCATCCTGTGCATGGCGGGTATTTCCGGGACATTTCCACTTTTTCGGCACTGACATCACGATCTGGAACGATGCGCCTCCATACTGCTGCCAACAGTGCCTGCACGAAGCCGGACTGTCTGTACAGGAGGATGGATATGGCGTCTCAGCCCCTCAAATATTTGCGGAACACTACCGGGATCCCCTCATGCTGCCCCGGGGAGGAGCAATGCCGGCGACAGCATGTGATACATTGCCGGGACCCCCTCATGGAAGAACCTGCCCGGTCCAGTATGGCGCGCAGCACACACCTGCGGCGGCCCTACATGAAGCCGTTGTCCTTCTTGCTGGAGCAGGCCCCACCTTCCCGGATCCTGAACCTGATGACCACCTGCCGCCTGGAGACCAGGCACAGGGACTTCCTCTGGCAACAGGGACCCCAGGAGATCCGGCAGGCACTGCTCGACTGTGACGGCTTCCTTACCAGCCTGACTGAAAGCCAGGCGCGGGATATCCTTACGACCGGGAATATCTCGTTGCTCTGCCGACTGGCCTCCCTTCTGCCGGGAAGAGCCCACGCCCCCTATCGCCTTTCCCGGATCACGCACGATAAGCTGTGGCGGCATCTGCGCGAACACCCCGATATGCGCATCCGTGAAGCGCTGGCCGGCAATGACGACCTTCCCCCGGCATTTGGCATCCCTTTGGCAGACAGGATACGCCAGCATCTGCCTTTCAGCTGGACGGCCTTTCGCGATCTGCGGCAGGCCGACGTGGCCCTTTTGCTCCAGGCTCCCTATCAGCGACTGCTCGAAGCGCTCCCGTTCGAGCAGTACATCAGCGACAGCAGCGTACGCAAAGCCTTCATCCAGGGCGTGCGGGACCATAAAGATCCGCTCGTCCGTCTGGAGCTGTCCGGAACATCGCAAACCCTCTCCCCTTCCCTGCGCCGACACAGGGCGGAACTCTTTCCCGATGACCGGCTGACCTATCCGGACGGCATGCAGGAATCGTTATGCAAAACCGTCTGGGAGGCACAGATCGCAGAGGACAGTACCTCCTTGCGGCTCACCGCGTCCGGCAAACATCTTCCCCTCACCTACAGGCAGCTGACCGCGCTGGCGGCGTCCCTTGACCCATGCCAACAGGAACTGACCGCTGCGCTGCTGGACCTGAAGATCCCCTCCCTGACCGAAGCCATCATAGCCGGAGGCAGCCTTTCCTGCGAACAGATGGACAGCCTTTGGCGCTCGGGAGGACTGGAGGTTCGCCGGGCCCTGCTGGGGCAAGGCCGCTTCATCCAGCAACTGAATGCCGAACAGGCGCAGGATATTCTGGAAGCCGACGATATCCCCATACTGTGGCAGCTTGCCCTGGGCATGAGGGAAGAGGCGCGCTCCCTCCTGCCTTCGGCTGATTCCATATTCGACAGATTATGGCGCCATCTGCGCGAACATCCTGACATGCGTGTGCGTGAAGCACTGGCCCGCAATCCCCATGTGTCGCCGGACTACGCCTTTTCCGTGAGCGAGCGTTTCCGGCAGTACTTGCCGTTCTGCACGACAGCCTTCAGCCGCTTGCAACAAAGCGATCTGGGGATGCTCTTCAAGTCGGCGCATACCTTGCTGCTCCAACTCAGCTGCGAGATCGGAGGCATCGAAAACCCCAGTGTGCGGAAAAACGTCATTCGCTATCTGGCCCGCCATCCAGATCCTCTTGTGCGTCATGCGCTGGCCGGGCATGGCGGCACAGGGCTCTGCCTCAGCGAGGACAGGCAACTTTTTCACACTGTCCTCATGGACTTGAGTGAAGATCCTGATCTGCGGGTCTGCGCGGCTGCCCGGGAGAGCCTGTTCATGTGGGAATGCTGTTCCCCCGCGACATGAGGCGGGCATGGGGCAACGCCCCTGGACCGCAGACCAGACCGTCCTCAACGGATGGCGCCTGCCGGCCTGCCTACCCTCCCACAGACTGTCTTCTCCGTATAACGACGCAGCGCGACCGAAGCGTCTGGGGGCAGTGCTGGCAACCTCCGACAGGCCCGCTATCGCCATGTGTATCTGTACGGCGGCCCTCTCTCCTGTTCTGCGAGCCAGCACCACCAAGAAAATCAACATATCATGTGAGCAACACATATTTTTCTCATAGTCTTCATATTATGGAACGATAACCTTGCATACTGCCCCTGTCAGGCGGTTTCCCATGCTCCGTAAGAACGGACTTTTCCTGTACGGGGCAAAGCCCGGAATCTTTTCCTGACTGTGATACGACCGGCAGATTCCCGAATCTCTATGATGCGAAGCCTCTCCCGCACAGGAGAACAAGAGCGGCCCTGCCACCGACCTTCCTGATGAAAACATCTGTTACCACAACCAAGGAGAACGACATGATGTATCTGCGCCTGCATGAAAACGGTCCCGAATTCCCCATCGGCCACGACCTTTTGCTCGGACTGACCAGAGCCCTGAAACGCCGGACCAGCTACCCGGACCTTGTTACTGCCCTGCTGGAGCTCCGTATCCCGTCCCTGACCAAGGAATTGCTCGGTGTACGTGCCCTGGAGACGGGACATATGGACCACCTTTGGGAGTCCGGTGACCCGAATATCCGGCGTGCCCTGCTGTCGGAGAGGGTCTTCATCAGAGACCTGACGGACAAACAGGCAGAAGACATCATCGAGGACGATGATATCGTCATGCTGTGTCATCTGGTTTACTGGATCGAACTTCTGGAGGGAGATCTTTCAGAACAGCGCCTGTCTCCTGCCAAACGTGATGCCTTATGGCTGTATCTGCGCCAGCACCCTGACATGCGCATCCGGGACTCCCTGGCTGACAATCCCGACTTGCCTAGTGCCATCGCCATCCCGGTGAGCGAACGGCTCAGGCTTGGTCTGGACTTGAACTACAGCGCCTTCCGGAGCCTGCGGCTGGACGAACTCCCTGCCCTGCTCCAGGCATCCTCCTCGGATCTCATCGCCCTTGCCAGGAAAGCGGAAAACATCCCTAACCAGGAAGTACGGCATGCCGTTCTGGAAGCATTGCTTTCCTTCCCTGATCCGGCCGTGCGTATGGAGCTGGCGGAATCTACGACCAAGGATACCGCCATCCTGACGAGGCTCCTTGCCGACACTGATCCCGGCGTCAGAGCGGCTGCCAGGGAAAACCTGGAAGAACTTCGCAGGGACGAGGAGGAAGATGAGTGGGGAGATGACTGATCCCCGTCCCGCATGATCCACTCTGCCGGGAAGGAATCCTCTTCTTCCCGGCAACAATACTTCACCCGAAACGAGGCAAGCCCAGTTACAGGAGGCCCCTATGGGAAAGAAATGGTCAGAGAGCCGCCCGGCGGAAAAGATGCTCTCGCTCTACACCCTGCTGCTGACATCATCGCAGCCTGTACGGCTCACGGAGCTTTCCCGGCTCCTCAACTGCGCCAAGCAGTCCGTGACCCGGCTCATCGACCAGCTGGAAAGCTCCCATTTCGGCAAGATCGTCCGGCATCAGCTGGGGCGCCAGGTGGCCTACAGCCTGGACAGGCCCAGACACCGCCCCTGCACGAGCCTCGATGCCGAAGGGCTGCGCCAGCTGGCCCTTTGCCGGGAACTGCTGCTGCACTTCCTGCCGGATGACATGCACCGTGTCATGCGTGACAGCCTGTACCAGGCGGCCGCCCTGCTGCCGGACACGGAAAGCCTGCCGCCCGGCGGTATCGGCGGTCGGCTGAGCAAGGGCCATATCGACTACGATCCCTTTGCTGCCACGCTGGACTGTCTGACCCAGGCCATGCAGACGCGCAACGTCTGTACCGTGAGCTACCGTGCCGCCCTGCACCGGCAGGAAAAAACCTGGCAGTATGCGCCGCTGCGCCTGCTGGCCTATCGCGAGAGCCTGTTCGTGCAAGGCTATATGGTCACGGATGACGGGCCGGTGGAGCGCCTGTTCGACGATACGACCCTGCTGGCACTGCACCGCATCACGGCCTGCAGCGTCACCGGGCGCAGCTCTGCCGCCCTGCCGGACATCCCCGCACCGTCCGGTGAGGCGCTGGGGATCATGGAAATGGAAGAAGAACCTTTCGAGGTCAGCGTGCGCTTTGCCCCGGAGGCCGCCACCTATGCCGCCGAACGCCGCTGGAGCCGGGACCAGCGTTGCGAAATGCATGACGACGGTTCCGTCACGCTGCATATCAAGGCGCATAACGAAGCGGAGTGTCTTTCCTGGGTACTGGGCTTTGGTGACAGGGCCCAGGTGCTGGCCCCTGACTGGCTGCGCAAGGAGATCAAAAAAACGGTCTATGCCATGGCCCGCCTGTATCATACACCGCGCAAACCGGCAGACACGGCCGAAAACGGCGGCTCTCCTGCCGCGGACTGAACCCTGCGGCTGCAGGAGTAGCCCACGATACCAGGCCTGTGTGCATCCTTAGCGGATGTTTCTCTATCAGGTACTTCGTCTTTGCCCCCATTCGCATCCACGCAGGTTCCAGCCAGTCCGTACTCTACTTCGCCCCAGCGCCTGAAGGGCTCCTGGGATACCCATGCTCCGCCCTGCTGTGATTCCCCTTTCCTATCACGGGTAATGGGAAAAAAGTATTTTGCGGCATCAGAAGCTTATGGCATAGAGTCCATTGGAAATGAAAATGAATTTTTATTCCATAACAAAGGACGGACTGCATGACCATTCATTCCACATTCGGCAAGCTGGCCTTCTCTCTTGCCCTGGCAGGGACATTCCTTTTTCCCGGCCTTGACGCCCGGGCCGCGAATGACACGACCGATACGCTGAATTTTGTCAACTACCGGGATGTCCGTGATCTCAATCCCCACCTGTATGCCGGTGAGATGTATGCCCAGGAAATGATCTTCGAGACCCTGGTGGACATCACGGCCGACGGTTACAAGCCCTGCCTGGCCGAAAGCTGGGATATTTCTGCCGACGGCAAAGTCTACACCTTCCATATCCGCAAGGGCGTCACGTTCACTGACGGGACCCCGTGCGATGCTTTTGCCATCAAGGCCAACTTCGATGCCATCCTGGAAAACCGTGCCCGCCATACCTGGCTGGAGATGATGCACCTGCTGGAAAAGGTGGACGCGCCTGATGCCCAGACCTTCCGCATCTTCATGAAGGCTCCGTACTGGCCCATGCTTACGGAACTGGGCGTGACCCGTCCCTTTGCCATCATCTCGCCCAAGGCCATGAAAAACGGATCCACCAAGAACGGTGTGACGGCCTATGTGGGAACCGGGCCCTACAAGCTGACCAAGGTCGTCACGGACGAATACGCCGTTTTCGAGGCCAACGAGAACTACTGGGGCGAACAGCCCAAGATCAAGCGTGTGGTGGTCAAGGTCATCCCCGACAACCAGACCCGCATCCTGGCTCTGGAAAAAGGCGAGATCGACCTGATCTGGGGCAAGAACATGCTGGATGCCGATGCCCTGAACAAATACAAGGACAGCAAAGGGTTCGGCGTTGCCCTTTCCGCCCCCACCTCCACCCGGCACATCGTCCTCAACGGGCAGAATCCCGTGCTTGCCGACATCCATGTCCGCAAGGCCCTGCAGCATGCCACCAACCGTGTCGCCATCGCCAAGGGGGTGTTCCACAATACCGAACTTCCCGCGGATACGCTGTATGCCCGCAGTGTCCCCTATTGCGACATCGATCTGAAACCCTACGAATATGACATGGTCAAGGCCGCCAGGATCCTGGACGAGGCCGGCTGGAAGCCGGGCTCCGACGGCATTCGCCAGAAGGACGGCAAGCGCATGGAGCTGGGGCTGCTCTACAACAGCAACAGCGTGACGGAAAAGACCATCGCCGAATACCTGCAGCATGAATACGGCAAGCTCGGCATCAGGGTGAGCCTGCGCGGCGAGGAAGAACAGTCCTATCGCGACAACATGAAGAACGGCCTGTTCGACATGATCTTCAACATCTGCTGGGGCATGCCTTACGACCCGCAATCTTCCATGGCCGCCATGCGCCAGCGCGTCTACGGTGATTATGCCGCCCAGCTTTCCCTGCCCGACAAGGCCCAGATCGATGCGGCCATCACGGAGATCATGTCCTCCACCGATCCGGTCCGCAGGCAGGAGCTTTTCACCTTTGCCCTGACCCATCTGCATGAGGATGCCATCTACATCCCCCTGACCTACGAGACCAACAAGGCGCTCTTCACCAAGCGCCTCAAGGGGGTGGGCTTCAACCAGACCCAGTACGAAGTGCCGTTCACCAGAATGTACTTTGAAGGGAAATAGCGGGACGGAAGTCCCCGCAGGGAAGGGCTATCCCGCCACAGGCCGGCCCTTCCCCGCCTTTCCCGCCCGGATCGCCTCATGAAAAACTACATCATCATGCGCCTGCTGGCCACCGTGCCCCTGCTGCTGGGCATATCTTTCCTGTGCTTCGTCTTTATCAACCTTATCCCTTCCGACCCTGCCGAGGTGGCCCTGCGCATCCGCCAGACCCCCATCATCACGGAAGAACTCATCGCCCAGACCCGTGCCGAACTGGGGCTGGATCAGCCCTTTCTGGTGCACTATGCCCACTGGCTCTGGGATTGCCTGCACTTCGACCTGGGCGTGAGCTACACCAATCCTGCCCGGACGGTGCTGGGCGAGATAGGCCGCTGTCTGCCGGCCACCCTGGAACTGGCCGGGCTCTCGCTGGTCTACGTCATCGTGCTCAGCCTGCCCATCGGCTTCCTGAGCGCCGTCTACAAGGACACATGGTTCGACCGCATCATGCGCGGCGTGGTCTTTGCCACCACGGCCATGCCCGTTTACTGGGTAGGCCTGCTGCTCATCTGGATCGTCAGCATCAAGCTGGACCTGCTGCCCACCAGCGGCTACGGGGGCTTTTCCAGCCTTATCCTGCCGGCCTTCACCGTGGCGCTGAGCTACATCTCCACCTATATCCGCCTGATCCGCAACAACATGCTGGAAAACATGCGCGAGGATTATGTGCTCTATGCCCAGGCCCGCGGCCTGAAGCAGCGCAGCATCCTCGTACGCCATATTCTGAAGAACTCCCTGCAATCCTGCGTTACCGCCATCGGCATGAGCATCCCCCAGCTCATCGCCGGCACCATCGTGGTGGAGAACGTGTTCGCCTGGCCGGGTGTGGGGCGCCTGTGCATCGCCTCCATCTTCAATCGCGACTACCCGGTCATCCAGGCCTATGTGCTGCTGGTAGGCGTACTTTTCGTCTTCTTCAATCTGTTCTTCGACATCCTGCAGTATGTGGCCGACCCGCGCCTGCGCGAAAGGAAAGCGTAAATGTTGCAACAACTTTTCAAGAATCCCATGGCCCTGCTGTGCATGGGGATCGTCCTGGTCACGGCCCTGCTGGGCATCTTTGCCCCGTGGGTGGCGCCCAACGATCCCTATGCCAACGACATCCTCAACAAATTCGACAGCCCCTCCTGGCAATATCCCCTGGGCACGGACCATCTGGGGCGCTGCGTGTTCTCGCGCATGCTCTTCGGCATACGGCCCACGCTCTTCCTTTCTCTGCTGACCATGCTGGGCACCATCGGGCTGGGCGTGATCATGGGCATCACCGCAGGCTACTTCCGCGGCACGGTGGACGAAGTCATCATGCGTGTGGTGGACGTCATGCTCTCCTTCCCCAGCCAGATCATCATTCTGGCCGTGGTCGCCCTGCTGGGGGTGGACATCCGTAATGTGGTCATTGCCAGCATCTTTATCAAATGGGCCTGGTACGCCCGCATGATCCGGACTGCGACCATCAAGTATACGGGCATGAACTTCGTGCTTTTCTCCCGCAGCATCGGTTCCGGAAACTTCTACATCCTCACACGGCACATGCTTCCCTGCATCGCCGCTGAACTGGCCGTACTGGCCTCGTTGGATACGGGATGGGCCATCCTCAACATCTCTACCCTTTCCTTCCTCGGGCTGGGCGTCCAGGCCCCTGTGCCCGAATGGGGCGCCATGCTCAATGAAGCCAAGAACGTCATGGTCTCCAACCCCGAGCAGATGATCGTCCCCGGTATCGCCGTGGTGGTGCTGGTAGGGGCCTTCAACATGCTGGGCGACTGCCTGCGCGACGCCCTCGATCCCAAGGCGGTGCGCCAATGAACGATATCCTCACCGTCAGGGACCTGTCCGTCCACTTCCGACAGGGAAAGCGTCTGGTGCAGCTGGTGGACCGGGTCTCCTTTTCCGTGGCCAGGGGAGAATGCCTGGGCATCCTGGGAGAATCGGGCAGCGGCAAGAGCATGACCTGCAAGGCCCTGCTGGGCCTGCTGGACGACAACTTCCAGGTCACCGGCAGTTCCCGCTTTGAAGGTAAGCCCCTGCTGAGCCAGACACCGGAGCAGCTGCGCCGCCTGCGGGGCGGCAAGATCAGCATGGTCCTGCAAAATCCCATGTCCTGCTTCGATCCCCTGTACCGCATCGGGGAGCAGATGGCCGAGACCCTGCAGGAGCACACCGCCCTGAAAGGCAGGCCCCTGCAAAAAAGGATGGAGGACATCCTTCGCCTGATGCGCATCCACGATCCGGCGGACGTGCTGCGCAAATACCCGCACCAGCTCTCGGGCGGCATGTTGCAACGCGTCATGATCGGGCTGGCCATCTGCATGCAGCCTTCGCTGATCATCGCCGACGAGCCAACGACAGCCATCGACTCCATCAGCCAGTATGCCATCATGCAAGAATTCCTGCGCATCAAGCAGCGCGGGGAAGTCTCCATGATTTTCATCTCGCATGACCTCGGCGTGCTGTCGCTCATCGCTGACAGGCTCATCGTCATGCATGACGGCAAGGCGGTGGAAAGCGGTACGGCACAGGAGATCTTCGACAACGCCACGGACACCTACACCCGCCACCTCATCAAACAGCACAGGGCCGTCATGCACCGCTTCCTGGATGCGCTGCATGCTCCTGTCCCCGGAAGGATACCCGCATGAACACACTGCTCCACGCAGACGACATCCACGTCTCATTCAAAAAGGAAAACCAGAAAAGCCTGTTCGGCCGGGAACGGCAGCAGGTCTTGCGCGGCATCTCCCTGAGCCTCCGCGAGGGGGAATGCCTGGGCATCATCGGTGAGTCCGGCAGCGGCAAGAGCACGCTGGGGCGTGTGCTTTCCGGCCTGCTCAAACCGGAGCGGGGCACAGTGCGCATCAACGGGCTGGATCTGTATGCCAGACGCTCCGCCCGCGAGGCTGCCGCCCTGCACCACAGCCTTTCCGTCGTCTTTCAGGACTATACATCTTCGGCCAATCCCCGTTTCAGAGTGGAACATATCATCGGGGAGTCCTTGCGGGCCCTGGAACGCAGTACGGGCCAGCGTGTGGACCGTCGTGCCCGGATCTGTGAGCTGCTGGAGCAGGTGGGCCTGCCGGCCGCGTTCATCTCCCGCTATCCGCATGAACTGAGCGGCGGTCAGTTGCAGCGTGTATGCATCGCCCGTGCTCTGGCCATCCGGCCGCGCATCATCCTTCTGGACGAGGCCATCAGCTCGCTGGACGCTTCCACCCAGGTGCAGATCATGGACCTGCTCATCGAGCTGCGCCGGGACCTGGGGCTTTCCTACCTGTTCATCACCCACGACCTGACCAGCATCACCTACCTGTGTGACCGGGTCGTTTTCATCGACGCGGGCACCATCGTGGAACAGGTGGACGATATCCGGTGCATCGCCATGATCCGTAACGATTATGCCCGCAACCTGCTGGGATCCGTCATGGGCATCGGCGTGGAGCACGGCAGCGGGGCTGCCCGCACCGGGCAGGATCGTTACGCGGCCATTGCCTGAGAAGGACAGATTCATGCCCCCGGTTCCTCCCCAGGCGGCCGCCCTGTCCGCCCCCTCCCGCAGGGAATATGCAGCCATGCTGCTGCCCTTCATCCTCTCCACGGTGACGCAGCCGCTCATCGGCGCCGTGGATACGGCTGTCATGGGACGCCTTTCCGACCCTTCCTATATCGCGGGAGTGGCCGTAGGTGCCGTCATCTTCAATACCCTGTACTGGCTGCTGGGTTTCCTGCGCGTGGGCTCCACGGGGTTCAGCGCGCAGGCCCTGGCCACAGGGGATGCGGAGGCCGCCTGGAAGGCATTCCTTTTGCCGGGCATCATGGCCCTGCTGCTGGGCACGCTCATCCTGTTGTGCCGGGATGCCGTCTTTTCCGGTGCCATGTTCCTGTTGCGCCTTGATCCGGCTGCCAGAGAAGTCGCCGGGATCTATTACGACATCCTGATCTGGACGGCTCCCCTCACGCTACTGAACTACGCCATACTGGGCTGGCTCATGGGGCAGGCCCGCATCAGGGCCTCCCTGCTCATGCAGATAGGCGGCAATGCGGTCAACATGCTGCTCGACTTGCTTTTCGTAAGCCTGTTCGGCTGGGGGGTACCGGGAGTGGCCGCAGCATCCGTACTGGCCTGCCTGTTTGCCACCATCACCGGGCTGGTCGCCATGCGGGATTCCCTGCCTCCCCTCCCTGCCCCGCTCCCCAGTCTCGTCCGCGTGGGGGAAATGCTGCGCATGGCACGGGTCAACGGCAATCTGTTCCTGCGTACGGTCTGCCTGCTGACCCAGACCAACATCTTCATGATCACCACGGCATCTTTCGGGACCCTGACCATCTCGGCCAATGCCGTCATCCTCCAGATCATGCTGATCTTCTCCTATGTTTTCGAGGGGATCGCCAATACATCGAGCGTATTTGCCGGAAAGGCCGCCGGACAGGGCTGTGCCGCCATTCTGGAAAGGACACGGCGCCTTACCCTGCACTGGTCCCTGGCGGCGCTGCTGGGCATGACCCTGATCTACGCCCTGGGGCACACGCCTTTGCTGCGCCTGTTCACCGATCTGCCGGAAGTCCTGGCCGCTGCGGAACGGTATGCGGACTGGGGGATATGCTTCCCGGCATGCGCGGCCCTGGGCCTGACCTACTATGGCCTGTTCACGGGCAGCAGCCTGACCCGCCCGGTCTTCCTCTCCACCCTGCAGGCCCTCGTGGCTTTTGGTCTGGCCTGGCTGGCTTTTGTCCCTTTCTGGGGCAACCACGGCCTGTGGGGCGCATACCTGATCTTTTATGCCGGCAGGTCGTTCTTCCTGCTGCGCTACTGGCCCCGGCTGCGTGACGCGCCTTTCTTCAGGCATGGCGGCGCGGCCCTTTGCTGAACCTTATCCTGACAGAGACGTACATGAACTTTCATCAAGCTTCGCGGGCGGAAGCCGCCCCGGGACAAAAAACGATCGCCCTGCTCCGTGACCGTGACCTCTCCCTGCCCGTGACCACCATACACGGCAACAGACCCGGGCCGCGCGTGCTGCTTACCGCCGGCATACACGGATGCGAATATTGCAGCATACAGGCAGCCATAGAGCTGGCGGCAGAACTGGACCAGGACGTCGTGGCCGGACGGCTGACCATCGTCCACCTGGCCAACGCTTCGGGGTTCAGCGAACGGCTGTCCGAGATCGTGGCGGAAGACGGCAAGAACCTGAACCGGGTCTTTCCGGGCAGGGATGACGGCAGCCAGTCCGAACGTCTGGCCCATCTCATCACCAGCCTGCAGGACGATACCGATTTTTATGTGGACATGCACGGCGGTGATCTGCACGAAAGCATGCACCCCCTCGTCTTCATCCCCGGTGTGGCCGAACAAGGGATCACGGACAGGGCAAGAGAGGCCGCCAAGGTCCTGGATGTGGACGTGCGCGTCCTTTCTTCGGCCACAACAGGAGCCTACAACTCCGCCGCCTTGCGCGGCGTACCGTCCCTGCTCATCGAACGGGGCGGCAACGGCATCTGGTCCCGGGCCGAAGTGGATGCCTACAAGCGGGACATCCGGGCGCTGCTGGCCCATCTGCAGCTCTTGCCGCCCGTCACGGGGCTGTCCTGCCGGGAGCAGCGCGAGATCCGGGATGCCGTCTATCTGACGTCGAAGGACCAGGGCTGCTGGTACCCGGAAGTCACGCCCGGAGCGCCTGTCAGCCGGGGCACGGTACTGGGGACCGTCCGCGACATCTTTGGCCGTGCCATCGACTGCTACCGGGCCGAAAAGGACGGCATCATCCTGTACATGACGGTCTCTCTTGCCGTGAAGGCCGGTACGCCCCTGGTGGCCTACGGCTAGACACAAGAGCTGCCGGCCAGCGTGCAGATCCGCCTCTCCGGGGAGCCTCCGCCCCGGAAACACAGGCAGTCTGCAACATGCCGGCACTCTCCTCGTCCGGGGCGCGAAAAAGCATCCTTGACGGGCCTCGTCCCGCAAGGCGCCCTTTTCACATAAAAAATACGCCTTCCGGCAAGCATCATCATGGAACTGCGCCAACTTGAACACTTTGTCACTACAGCCGATTTCGGCAGCACCCGGCGTGCTGCCGAGACCCTGTATACCTCGCAATCCAGCGTGAGCAAAAATATCAGCATGCTGGAAGAAGAGCTGGGGGTCACGCTGTTCGTCCGCTCCAACCGCGGTGTTTCCCTGACAGAGGCAGGCAGGGAATTTTATGACCAGGCCCACGCCATCCTGCAGAACGTCCGCCTTATGAAGCAGATGGGACGGCAAAAAAAATACAAGAAAATAAACATCTCCTGCTATCCGTCCACCATGATCTCGCGGCTGTTCTGCTTTTTGTACAACACCATCAACCACGATGAATACAAGATGTCATTTCTGGAAGGGACGGTGGAGGACATCGTGGACAATGTCCATACCGGCGTTTCCGATATCGGCATCGTCTACTTTTCCAAAGACCAGCATAAATGCTTCTCGCATGTCCTTGCCCACAAGGACATCGAATTCATCGAGATCTCGCAGCATGAGCCCTGCATCTACGTAGGGCCAAAGAATCCCCTGTATGACCGGGAAAGCATCAGCTTCTCCGACCTTGATGACAACAGCTTCATCCAGCCGGTCAATGACTTTTTTTCCATAGAGCATCACCTGGACAGGATCAGTGTGGGGATGTCCAAAGCGGCAAACTTCAAAAGTCTCTTTTCCACCAACAGCGACAATCAGATCATCGAGATGCTGCTGCATACGGATATCTGCAGTTTCGGCATACGTCTGATGAATGATTCCTTCAGAAAGTATGCCATCCGGGATATTCCCATAGATGGATGCGGAAAATGCCTTTCTTTTGGCTACATAAAAAAGAGGAATACGACTCTTTCCACGGAATACGAAACCTTTCTTGAGCTTGTAAAAAAATATCTTTGCGATCCCCAAAACAAAAAAACAACAGCATAAAACTACTGTCAAAGGAGTAACGGATATGAAGAAACACCTGGCCATCCTTTTTCTTGCGGCCGGCATGCTTCTGGGGGGAGCTCAGCAGGGCCAGGCCGTGGACTTCAAGGCCAAGGGCGTATGGATCAATATGCTCGAGTACGGCGGCGGGGGAAATTTCGTTAAAAATGACCGCAACGGCCATAACGTGACCGGATGGGGACGCTGGGGAGAGGACGAGTTCGAGGCCAAGACACGTGTCCGCCTGCAACTGGAGGCCATCGCCTCGGAAAGCCTTTCGGGGACCGTCTATTTTGAGATCGGCGCCGCCACCTGGGGCAGCGCTTCCAAAGGAGGTTCCCGTAAGGAAGGAGATCAGACAGCACAGAAGAAAAGACGCCAGCAGCATCACGGAAGGAGTACAGATGGCAGATGCATAATATACGATATAGGCAATGGAACCACAGGCACGCCAGATCGCTGTGAGCATACTGATCAGTAACAAAGTCAGTAGAACATTTTTTACTGTGAAAATTCCGTTCCGGGAAAAACGAAGCATCTCTTTTACACTTTTTCCATGGATCAGTCCATAGGAAAAGAACAGAATGTACCCGAATATCAGGGCAAAAACAACAGAAGCACCGGTGACTACACATGCGATGAGACTGGCTGCAAACAGCGCCAGAAATAAAAGTTCCATAGATATTTTTTCCTCCGTGATACTGAAAAGTCTTTTCGTATTATACCAGTAAGAGAATGAGAAAACAATCGACGTGAATGTAAAAGATAAGAACAGAAACTAAAAGTAAACTCACTTGACTTAAACCCTGATATCACCTAAAATATAGACAGTGAAATCAGAGAATCATAAAGACGGGAGTTTACAGATAAAAATGAATGCAGACAGAGAGGATATGAAAAAAAAGAACAGAGGAACCGTTCTGAAACTGATTGCTACCGGGCGTTGCAGTTCCAGAATTGAGCTGTCCAGGGAAATGCACCTGACCAAAACAGCCATCTCCAAGATCGTGACAGAGCTGATGGAAAACGGTTATCTCATTGAGACGAAAAAACAGGAAAATGCGGATCTGGGGAGAAATCCCATTGGTCTTGGGATTGCGGATACAGCGCCCCTGGTGATCGGAATCCTGATCATGAGAGATTTCTGCGAGGCAGTCCTCTGCAATCTGAAACTGGAGATCTTACGGAGTGAAAAAATTTCCCGGGGCTGGAAAGATCAGGAGGAACTGATGGAAACGGTCTACAGCCTGGCGGATCAGATGATGCTTGGAACAGACCGGGCAGGCGGGATCGGTGTTGCCTGCATCGGGCCGCTGGACAGCATTGAGGGCGTGATTGAATCGCCACCTTATTTTAACGGGATCCACGATGTTCCGCTGGCAAAACTTCTGGAAGAACGTTATCACCTGCCGGTATTCTGCGACAACGATAACCAGAGCGCAGCCCTTGCGGAAAAACTGTTCGGCATTGGCCGAGGGTATCAGGATATCTTTCTCACAGGCCTCTCCAGCGGTGTGGGATGCGGGATCATCATCGGCAATGAGAAGTACCAGAGCAGTTCCGGCTACACACCGGAAATCGGACATCTTTCCATTGACTATCAGGGGGAGAAATGTGTCTGCGGAAACCGGGGGTGCCTGGAACTTTATGTGAATTCCAGAACCGTGCTGAAGCGGATGCGGGAAGCTACAGGGAAATTTTATGATTATAAGACCTTCTGCGAACAGTGGGAAAATTTGGAGATTGGCGGGATATTCGAAGATCTTGTGGAGAAACTTTCCTCTGCGCTGGTCAGTGTGGTGAACATTCTGAATCCGGATCTTATCATTCTGGGTCACGACGGCGTCTGGTGGCCACAGAGATATGTGCAACAGCTGGAAGAACTGGTCAATGAAAGGAAATTCAGTAATCACCAGACCCGCACCCAGATAGTAAAGGCAAGTTACTTAGATAAGACAGCAGTACTTGGCGGGGCCTGCAATGCCATCCAGCAGTACTTTCAGGGTGAGCTTCTGTAGATAAAAAAAGTGAATATACTGGGAAAGTTCCCGGAACTATTTTCTGTGAGAT
>OOIG01000294.1_pt1 | contig 43774 bp, 39 predicted proteins | sample 1692091 | NCBI WGS metagenome assembly OOIG01 (sample SAMN06348188, study PRJEB24527) | human gut metagenome | biome: human gut; feature: ankylosing spondylitis patient; material: feces | host: Homo sapiens | place: China | collected 2015-10 | reverse complement strand
AGGAGCCGTGCAGCACGATGGGGAAGCCGGGCAGACGCTTGGAGACTTCCTTCAGAACGTCGAAGCGCAGCGGGGGCGGAACAAGGATGCCGTCGGCGTTGCGGGTACACTGCTCGGGCTTGAACTTGTAAGCGCCGTGGCTGGTGCCGATGGCGATGGCGAGAGAGTCGCAGCCGGTCTTGGAGACGAACTCCTCGACCTCCTCGGGATGGGTGTAGGACGCCTCGTGCGCCGCGACCTTGACCTCGTCCTCAATGCCGGCGAGGGTGCCGAGCTCGGCCTCGACGACCACGCCGTGGTCATGCGCGTACTCAACGACCTTCTTGGTGATCTCGATGTTCTCGGCAAAGGGCTTGGAGGAGGCGTCGATCATAACGGAGGTGAAGCCGCCGTCGATGCAGCTCTTGCAGGTCTCAAAGTCCGGGCCGTGATCGAGGTGCAGCACGATGGGAATGTCGGGGCAGCACTCCACGGCGGCCTCGACGAGCTTGACGAGGTAGGTATGGTTCGCGTAGGCGCGGGCGCCCTTGGAAACCTGAAGAATAACGGGAGCGTGTTCCTCCTGGCAGGCCTCGGTGATGCCCTGCACGATCTCCATGTTGTTGACGTTGAACGCGCCGATGGCGTAGCCGCCGTCATAAGCCTTCTTGAACATTTCGGTAGAGGTAACGAGTGGCATAATATCGTCTCCTTTTGTGAAGTTATTTCAAACGATTGGTACATTTGGTACTACCTGTATTGTAGCACAGAAAACAGAAAATACAAGAGAAAAGTGAAAAATATTTCCTTAAAAAAGAGAGACAAAGTGTGTGCTTTGTCTCTCTTTCTCTCATCAGATGTTGGCCTTGATCGTTGCGGCGATCTGATCGGCGGTCAGACCGTACTCGCGCAGCACGTCGGCTGCCTTGCCGGACTGGCCGAACTGGTCGTTCACACCGATCTTATGGAATTTGCAGTTGACCTTGCCCATAAGCACGTCGGCCACCGCGTCGCCCAAGCCGCCGATGACACTGTGCTCCTCAACGGTGATGACCTTGCCGCACTTCTCCGCCCACGCAGTCACGCATTCGGCGTCGATGGGCTTGATGGTGTGGACGTTGATGACGGCGGCGTCGATGCCGTCCTTGGCGAGCGCTTCCGCCGCCATGAGGGATTCATTGACCATCAGGCCCGTCGCGAAGATCGCGACATCCTTGCCTTTGCGCAGGACATTGGCCTTGCCGAGAACAAAGGGCTTGACCATGTCGCCCTCAAAAACAGGCGTGGCGAGACGGGCGAGGCGCATATACACGGGGCCGTCGAAATCGGCGATCGCCATGGTCGCGGCCTTGGCCTCGTTCGCGTCGGCGGGGCAGAGGACCGTCATGCCGGGAATCACGCGCATGAGCGCAAGGTCCTCGATGCACTGATGGCTGCCGCCGTCCTCGCCGACGCTCACGCCGGCGTGGGTGGCGCAGATCTTGACGTTGAAGTGCGGATAGGCAACGGAGTTGCGGATCTGCTCGTAGGCCCGGCCGGCCGCGAACATCGCGAAAGTGGAGCAGAAGGGAACAAGACCCATCGTGCTCATGCCGGCGGCGGCGTCGACCATGTTGGCCTCGGCAATGCCGAAGTTGTAGAATTTCTCGGGGTGTGCCTTGGCGACCTTGCAGGTCTGGGTCGCGTTGGCAAGGTCGGCGTCGAGCACGACAACCTTATCGTTCTTTTCCACCAGCTCGATCAGCGCTTCGCCGTAAGCCTGGCGGGTCGCAATTTTATCAGCCATGTTCGTTAACCCTCCAATTCCTTCAAAGCCTGATCGCGCTGCTCGGCGTTGGGCGCCTTGCCGTGCCAGCCGACCTGATTTTCCATGAACGAAACGCCCTTGCCCTTGACCGTGTGGGCGAGGATCGCCTTGGGCTTGCCGGGCATCGTCGGCTTCGAGAGCGCGGCCTCCACCGCGTCGAGATCGTTGCCGTCCGGCAGCTCCACAAGGTCAAAGCCGAAGGCGCGCAGCTTTGCGCCGAGGTCGCCGAGGCTCATGACCTGATCGTTTGAGCCGTCGATCTGCAGACCGTTGTTGTCGATGATGACGGTGAGGTTGTCCAGCTTGTAGTGGGCGGCGGCCATGTAAGCCTCCCAGATCTGCCCCTCCTGGCTCTCGCCGTCGCCGACGAGGGCAAAGACCTTCGTATCCTTGCCGAGGTGCTTGGCGCCGAGCGCCATGCCGACGGCGATGGACACGCCCTGACCGAGCGAGCCGGTGGAGGCGTCCACGCCCGGGACCTTTTTGGCGTCGGGATGGCCCTGCAGAATGGAGTGGAGCTGACGGAAGTTCGCGTATTCGTCGCGGGAGATGAAGCCCTTGGCGGCAAGCACCGCATAATAGCACGGCGCCGCGTGGCCCTTGGAGAGCACAAAGCGGTCGCGGTCGGGATCGTGCGGATTGCTGGGATCGACGCGCATGTGGTTGAAGAAAACGCTGGTCATCAGCTCGACGGCCGAAAGGGAGCCGCCGGGATGGCCGCTGCCGGCATTGGCCGTCATCGTGATGATGTCGCGGCGCACCTGACGGCAGACCTTGGAAAGCTCTTGCGTGTTCATGGAAGACCTCCTTGCAAAATTTCATTCGCTCAATTTGACAGTATACCGAAATATGGACGTAAAGTCAATTCATTCCTACGACATATTGTGGCCGATTTCCGTCTTTTTGCATACGTTGGGAGAGGGGAGGGGAGAGGCCATGCTCGCTTTACTGCCATATGACCGCGCCGCGGCGGTGCGCTATGCGCACATCTGGGCGTACGGGCGCAATCCGCGCTATTATGATTACGAAAGCATCGGCGGCGACTGCACGAATTTTGCGTCCCAATGCATCTATGCAGGTGCGGGTGTGATGAACGACACGCCGACCTTTGGCTGGTACTACATCAATGCCAACGACAAAGCGCCCGCGTGGACGGGCGTGGAGTATCTCTATAATTTTCTCACGCGCCGCACGCCGTCCGCCGGCCCGTTTGCAGGGGAAGTCCCGCCGGAGCGCATCCGGCCGGGCGATATCGTGCAGCTCTCGTTCGACGGCGCCGGCTGGCAGCATTCGCCGGTCGTCGTGGCGGCGGACCGTCCGCGCAGCTATGCGGATATTCTGGTCGCCGCGCACAGCGCCGACGCGGACGACAGGCCGCTGTCCACCTACGAATTTGCCCGCGCACGCTTTTTGCACCTCGGTGGTGTATACCGGCAGGGATGATTGAGAAGATTATACCGACGAAGAAATGATTACCTACCGTATTACAAAAGTTTTCGTATCTATTCTTTTCCTATTGGCATAATTCGCCAAACATGGTATACTTCTAACAGGTGACAAGCCGAAATCGGCTAATATACCACCAATGAGGAGATGCAGTCATGAAAAAGGCGGGCGTTATCGTTTTGTCACTGCTTATGGTACTCCTATCCGGTTGTGGGAGCACCGCACAAGAGACACCTAAAAACGATACACCATCTACCGTTTCAGACTATGATATCACCGTTACTATGGTAGAGGGAACGGACACTTATGATATTGACGGAAAGTACACTGGAGAAGTTGTCAATGGCAAGCCACAAGGTGTAGGAACATTCGAAGCAGACGGAGAAAACGGGTCTACATATACGTATGAAGGCAATTTCTCTAACGGAGCCTTTAACGGCTACGGCGTGACAACCATCATAAATGATGGCGAAACATTGGAGATGTCAGGAACATACACAAATGGAGAGTTTACACCGACTACAGGTGAGTCTTTCAACTACATTGGTCAGTTAGACCTATTCGGTAAATTTACTATTTCAGATGCAGTGATTGAGTATATTGACGAAAATGAAAATCTATTTCCTACTGCAACGAATGAAGCGATACAGTCCTCTGACATACAAGATTTCTCAAGTAAACAGTTCAATAAGACACGCAAGCAAGATCAGATTGGCTTAGTAAAGTTAGACCTCTACGCCGTGCAGGTGTTTGAGGATGACTACTTGGGAGGTAAGCTAACATACCTTTTGGCCGCTGATGACGATAACAACTATTATGCTCTGTACTATTTGGACAGCACAGAGGTTTACAATGAAGATACATTTACAGCCTACGCCATTCCATGTTCAACTTCTTCGTTTGATAACATAAGCGGCGGAACCACCAATGTCATCGTCTTAGCTGCTTGCTATATTGGGTAATAGCTTTGAAGAGGCTCATTCCTTGCTGGGGTGAGCCTCTTTGTCCTCTGATGAATAGATTCACGTTTAACTTAAAAGGAACTAAAATTTTTGAGCCGATGAGATATTGGTAGTCTCTTAGCTGTCCTATTGGCAGAAACATAATTCATGGAGTGATTGAGAAAGAGACGGAGCATGCTCCGTCTCTTTCTCATTTTCCCGCTTTATTTTTCTTCGGCGGCTTCACGCGTGACAAGGGATTTGCCTTTGCGGCAACACGCAGCGCCTCGTTGTCGATATGCGTGTAGATCTCCGTTGTGTTGAGGTGCTCATGGCCCAGAACCTCCTGCACGGCCTTGACGTCCACGCCGTTTTGCAGCATCAGCGTCGCCGCTGTGTGGCGCAGCTTGTGCGCGGAATACTGCGTCGAGTCGAGCCCGGCCTCGCTCAAGTGCTTTTTCACCAGCGCGTGGACCGTCGAGCGGCTGACGCGCTCGTTGCGGGAGGAGAGGAAGAGGGCGTTCTGATCGCGCCCGACGATGGGGCGGCGCATGGCGAGATAGCCGCTGAGCGCTTCCTTGCACGCGTCGTTGAGGTAGACGATGCGCACCTTGTTGCCCTTACCGAGCACGCGCAGCGCGTCGTCCTGAATGTCCGTGGTGTTGAGCGCGCAAAGCTCGGAAATACGCAGGCCGCAGTTCAGGAAGAGCGTCAGGATGCAGTAATCCCGCTCGCGGTTCTGTCCGTCCACCGAGGACAACAGCTGCACGCTTTCTTCTAAGGTGAGGTATTTCGGCAGCGTTTTCTTGAGCTTCGGCGAATCGAGGTCCTTGACCGGATTTTCCTTGATCAGGTGGACTTTGTTGGTCAAATACTTGTAAAAAGAGCGGATCGTTGCAATTTTACGCGCTCTGGAGGCGGCGTTGAGACCATAGCCGGAGGCATCGCTGTTCTGATGCAGTACGCGCTCGCGGCTCAGATAGGTCATATAGCCGTAGATGTCCGTGAGCGTGACGGAGGATACGAAATCGAGATCGACGTCCAGAATGGATATTTCATTCAGCTCCAGACCGCGCAGCGACGGGTCGCGCGTCTGCTTGAGATAACGGAAAAAGTTCCGCAGATCGAGAAAGTATTCGTCCACGGTTTTTCGGGAGTGCGCCTTGATCGTTTCATGGTAAGAAAGAAAGTCGCGCAGGATCGGCGGCGCTTCGGTACGGTAATCGTTCATGAGCTTTCACAAAAACAGCTGTCGTTTAAAGCGGGGGACCCCGATCGACCTAAAGATATAATTGAACAAAATAAAAATTTTGTTCAAAAGAGGGTAGCCCTAAATCGCTTCTTCAGCTGTTTTTGCGTTCCTCCTTTCCGTAAGGATAACTGCTTAGAGGCATTGAGTATACTGAAGATTCAAAAAACCGGTTTAATTCATCGCTCCTTCGCGCAAACTATTTCCGTGAAAACTTTTCATTGGAAAGGATCTGATCGAATGAGCGAGCTTTTCTGTCATGCCAACTGCGTGTTCCAGTCCGGCGGACGCTGCGGCTTCAAGTATTCCACAGCCTGCGGGATGCCGTCGTGCCGCAGCAACGCCTGCGTACACTATATCCCGCGCTCCGCGGTCAGCGGCGTTACGACCTCGCCAGCACACGCAGCGCTTCACCGACATTCTGCACCTCCGTCAGCTTCAGGCCGTCCGGACGTCCAAGACGGTTCCCATGCTGCTTTGGAATGATGCACTCCGTGAAGCCGAGCCGCCGCACCTCGCTGAGCCGTTGCGACAGATTGTTCACGTTCCTTAACTCGCCGGTCAGACCGACCTCGCCGATGGCGGCGACCTGCGCGCCGATGGGCTTGTCGAGATAGCTCGACGCCAGCGCCAGAATGGCCGCGAGATCGGCGGCAGGCTCGTCCAGCGTCAGACCGCCGATGATGTTCAGATACGCGTCGCACTGCGACACCTTGAGCTGCCCGCGCTTTTCCAGCACCGCCAGCAGCATCGCCGCGCGGTTGTAGTCAAAGCCGTTGCTCGTGCGCCGCGGCGTCGGGTACGACGAGCTTGCCAGCAGCGCCTGGATCTCCGCGAGCACGGGCCGCGCGCCCTCCATCACACAGGTCACGCAGGTCCCCGGCGCGTCGGCAGGACGGCCGGAGAGCAGCATTTCCGAGGGATTTTCGACCTCAATGAGACCATCGTTTTCCATCTCGAAGACGCCGATCTCATTCGTCGCGCCGAAGCGGTTCTTCGCCGCGCGGAGGATGCGGTAGGTCATGTGCTGGTCGCCCTCGAAATAGAGCACGCAGTCCACCATGTGCTCGAGCACCTTGGGACCGGCAATGGAGCCCTCCTTGTTGACGTGACCGATCACAAACACCGTGATGCCCTGCCCCTTGGCGAGCTGCATGAGCGTCATCGTGCAGTCCTTGACCTGACTGACGCTGCCCGCGGGCGAATCCAGCTCCTCGTTGTAGAGCGTCTGGATGGAGTCCACGATCAGAATGTCCGGCGCTTCCTCGCTGACACATTCGAGCACATCGCCGAGACAGGTCTCCGAGAGCACATAAAGGTTGCCGCTCGCGACCTTGAGCCGCTCGGCGCGCATCTTGAGCTGGTGCGGCGATTCCTCGCCGGATACATACAGGACCTTGGCAAAGCGGCAGAGCTGACTGCAGATCTGCAGCATCAGCGTCGATTTGCCGATGCCCGGCGCGCCGCCGACGAGCACCAGCGAGCCCTTGACGGCTCCCCCGCCGAGCACACGGTCCAGCTCGCCCATACCGGTCGAAAAGCGCAGCTCCTGCTCGGTCTGCAGCTCGGCGATCGGATGCGCCTTGCTGCGCGTGAGCGCCTTGGTGCGCCCCTTCCCTGCCGCCGACGCCTTCGGCGCGGCCTGCTCCACGATGGAATTCCATGCGCCGCAGGCAGGGCAGCGCCCCGCCCACTTTGCGGTCTCGTTGCCGCACTCGGTGCAGTAAAATACGGTTTTTGCCTTCATGGGGTCTCCCCTTTTCTGTTTCTTATGCTGCCGCTTGCCCACCGGCGAGTCCCGCGAGAAAGCCGGCGGCGACGGTCACAGCCAGCTTGCGCTGATAGTCCGTCTCGCAGAGCCTTGCGGCCTCCTCCGCGTTGGAGAGAAAGCCGCACTCGACCAGTACCGCGGGACAGCTGATGTTTTTCATCAGATAAACGCTTTTGTCAATGACCTTCCGGCTTTTCTCGTTTCCCGGGTTCACCGCCGCGTTGAGCGCGACCTGTACGCTCTCGGCGAGCGCCTCGCTGCCCTCCGTGCGGGCGTGGAACGCCTGCGCGCCGTGGACGCGCCGCGAGGCCGGAAGGCTGTTCTGGTGGATGCTCAAAAGCACGGCGTTCGGCGTTTCATTCACCAGCGCAACACGGTTTTTAAGGTCGGAGGCCTTCTTCTCCCGCAGTGTTCTCGCGCCGTCGGAATAGATGGCGGCATCCTCCGTGCGGGTCATCCTTGTCTCACAGCCAAGAAAGCGCAGCAGCGCGTCAAGATCCTGCGCGATGGCAAGATTGATGCCGCTTTCCACCGTGCCGTCCGCCGCGACGGCGCCGCCGTCCTCCCCGCCGTGTCCCGCGTCAATGACGATCACCGACCGCTCCGGCACGCCAGATGGGCGAAAGACAGGCAGCGCACCTCGCACGAATGTTCCACACAGCAGGAGCACACCGAAAAGGAGCAGCGCTGCGAGCACCAAAATTTTTTTACGCAGAAGAACGATCAATTTCCTCACCCCGTGCAACGCTATGCGCGGGGACTTTTTTCTATTCTTCCATGGACATATTGTAGCAGACATCGGGCGGAAAGAAAAGCCCTGTTTCCTCTTTTTTGCCGCGGCGTATACTGGTATGAGCGCAATGCTCAATGCCAAGAAGGAGGAGACCCATTTGGAAAAGAACGATACGGCGGTGAAGATCTGCGGCACGACGGAGGGCCGTCTGCCGGGCAGCTGTGCGCCGCTGGCCTTTCCCTATGTTCCCGTGCAGTGCGACAACCCCGCACGCTATTCCCAGCAGGACGCCCTGCAGGCCGGCACGCTGTTCCCCGGCTTGAATCTGCCCTTCCACGCCGACATGGAGACCCGCTTCCCCGCCGCCAACACGGCGCTCAGCGAGCTGATGGCGCTTGACTTCGCCATCGACGAGCTGGGATTGTACCTCACCACGCACCGCGACGATCAGGAGGTGCTGGCGCTCTACTGGTCGTATATCAAGCTCGCGCGCGAGGGACGGGAGAAGTATCAGGAGAAGTACGGCCCGCTGCTTCAGACCGACCTGACGCCGGGCAGCTATAAGTGGCTCGATAATCCGTGGCCGTGGGATCTGGGAGGGAACGACTGATGTTTGTTTATGAAAAGAAATTGCAGTATCCGGTGAAGATCGCCAACCCCAACCCGAAGCTCGCCGCGGCGATCATCAGCCAGTACGGCGGCCCGGACGGCGAGCTCGGCGCTTCGCTGCGGTATCTGAGCCAGCGCTACTCAATGCCCTACCCCGAGCTCAAGGGCCTGCTGACCGATATCGGCACAGAGGAAGCGTCATGGACCCCAATTTTGTCGCGGTATTTTTCCAGTCCGTCCAGCACATAGACCCACTTGGCGGGCAGCAGATTGAGCGCCACCTCTACCCTGCCGTCACGGTACACGGTCATTTGCTGGAGGAGATGCCCGTAAAAGTCGTCGTCCGCCGTGCGCCCGCTGACGATGCCCGTGATGGCAGTGCGAATGTCCGGCTTTAGGGTCTGCGTGTCGGTGTTCAATGCCTGCCGCTGTTTGATCGCGGCGATTTTCTCCTGCACCCGGTTCATTTCACTTTCACAGCGGGCTTTGGCGCGCTGATAGTCAGCCTTGGTGATGCTCTCGTCGAAAAAGCGGTCATGGATGGTGTCATTGCGGGCTTGCAGCTTTTCAAGCTCAAGCTCCAGCCGCCGCAGCTCCTGCTCGCCGCTGTCCTCACCGGACGTCAGAACGCTTTCCACAATGCGGGCGAGATTCGATATGATCGCTTTCTTATCCAGCGTCACGTCGTTCACGGAGCGCCGCAGGAGATCCATGGCGATGTCGTCCCGGATCTGCCGCCCGACGCTGCATCCGATGGTATTTCCCGCGCCGTCTGTGCGCCGCAGGCCTTCGTTGGTGGCGGTGAAGCAGCACCAGCGGTAATAGGAGCTTCCGTCCTGCCGCTTTTTGGTGCGGTGGGAGAAGCTCTTGCCGCACTCACCGCAGCGAATTTTACCGGAGAGCGGATAGCGGTTGCCGTGTCCGCCGCAGCCTGTCGCGCGGTTGCGGCGGGATAGTTCCCTCTGCACCGCCTGCCATGTCTCACGGTCGATGATGGCCTCATGATGGTCTTTCAGTTCGACCAGCGGTTCCTTGCCGTGGTTGTACTTTTTTTCGTGCGTCAGATAGTCCGGCGTGTAGGTCTTTTTCTGAATCAGGTCACCGCAGTATTTTTCATTCTTCAGGATCTTAGTCACGGTGGCAGACGACCAAAGGCAGTTGCCCTTGCTGCTGAGAATACCGGCCTCCCGCAGCTCCCGCGCGATGGTGCTGCACCCTTTGCGCTCTTGCAGGTACTTATGGAAGATGAGCCGGACAACTTCCGCGCCCTCCAGGTTGACGGTCATTTTGCCGCCAATCACGTCGTAACCCAGCAGCGAGCCGCCAAAAACGACGCCCTTCTCCATGCTGCGCATCTGCCCCCATTTGGAGCGTTCAGAGGTCCTTCGGCTTTCGTCCTGTGCGAAGGAACTCATGATCGTCAGCCGCAGCTCCCCATCGTTGGTGCGGGTATCCAGGCTGTCATTGAGAAACAGCACGCCTACACCGCGCCGCCGCAGCTCGCGGGTGATTTGCAGCGCGTCCACCGTGTTGCGGGTAAAACGGCTGACCTCCTTGGTCACGATCAGGTCGATCTGTCCCAGCTCCGCCGCATGGAGCATTTTATTGAACTCCACGCGCTTGTTGGTCGATGTGCCGGAAAATCCTTCGTCAGCATAGATGCCTTGCAACTCCCAATCCGGCTGGCGCTGGATGTACTCGCGGAAATACCGCTGCTGCGCTTCAAAGGAATTTGCCTGGTCTTCCTTATCCGTGGATACACGGCAATACGCTGCTACTTGTAACATAAAAACTCCTCCTTTTCGTGGTATCATACGATACAGAATGTGTCTTTGCAATTGTGCGAATACTGAAAGGCACTATTCCTTTACAGATTTTGATTTTCCTGTATTTCTTATCTGCTCTTCTAATTTTTGTACGCAGTTCCTACACTGCATTTCGTTAAGAACCCCTTGACGCTGCAAGGCGAGCAGGACGGCTCGCTGGTATGCGAAAAGAAAGTCCTGCCCGATCTCATCTGCCGCCTGATTATGCAGCAGCTCCGGTTTGCTTGCCATCCTGCTCCCCCCTTTCCTTGAAACTATGCGGAGAGACCGGTGAACTTGTTGCCGTTTTCCCGGAAGCGGTTTCCTGCCTGACGGAAACTCAATTTCTGATTCTTGGCACGCTCGCGTCATCAGACGGTCATGGCCTGCTTCCCCGAAAGAGAAACGCTTCGGCGGTCATTCAATTTTGTGGAAGATCGTTTGCATCGAATTTCAACTTCCACAAAAATGATAGCAAGCGTTGACGGAGATTTCAATATGTGGTAAACTATTTGCGTGACAAATGATTTACCACACACGATGCGGAGCTGTGTCCACGAATGGAGGAAAAGCCTTGAGAGCCTTGTATTGCTTGAGTTTTGGCCCCAAAAAGGAATATGTAGAAACGGATTTCAAGCCCGTGGAATATCATCTCGGGACAACCCTTATTGCCTTTTTGTCCACAGATTTCGCTTCTTTACGGGCGAAATTACTGGTGCGAACAACGCCCATGATGGAAAATCAAGCCATTACCGAGATCAAAAACGAGCTGAGCACGATCCACCCTTTTGGGGAACGCTTTGTGCAGTCCCTCTTTTTTGAAGAAAAGCTGGCAGACGTGCTTGATGAACGCATGGAAGATTTTGAGAAGCTGCAAAAGGAACTCTCCGCCTTTGCAGATGCCGCGCTCGTGCCGGACAGATCTAAGTTGAGCGCCAAGCAGCGTTTGGCGCTCTATATGAGCCGCGATTTTCAAGCTGCCACAGCGATCGCCGGTTTGGACCTCAAGATGCGCGCGGAACGAAAGCTGTATGTAGATGAGCAGAATTTTGATCCGGTGTTGGTGGCAGACCGCATTTCGACGCCACCAAAGTCCGTCCGGTTTGCCCGCATCGAAGGCTCGGACGATTTGGGTGCGACGCTGCTGACAGAGCTGCTGGAGATGGTCGAGCAAGGAATTGAATTGAAAAAGTGTGAATATTGTCATCGTTACTTTATCCCTTTCTCTTCCAAAGCTCTTTATTGTGATCGGTCAGTCGGTGATACCGGAAAAAGCTGCAAAGAACTCGCAGTCAAAGAGAAGCATGAAAAGAAAATCGCTGCCGATGATGGCTTAAAGCTCATCCGGCAGCGGATCAAAACCTATGATATGCGTGTTCGCCGTACTCCGGCCATTTACACAGATGCCGCATTTCAAATCTGGAAAGCACAAGCGGAGAATGCACGAAACCGCTACGTGAACGGCGAATTGACCTATGAAGAATTAGATGCGCTTACGCAGCTCCCAAAAAAGAAAGGCGAAAAATAAGCGAAGAAAATACGAAATATATGCGTAGTTTTCTTGTGTTTTGCGTATACTGTGATATAATAAAGGCGAGGTGATGAGCGTGACCTTAAAAGAATTGCGTATTTCAAAAGGGCTGAATCAGGCCCAATGTGCGGAATACCTCGGTATGTCCACACGCAACTATCAGAATTACGAAAACGATGCCGCAAAAGCAAACACAGCCAGATACCATGCGATTTATCAAAAGCTGGAAAGCTATGGTCAGCCTGTTGTCACAGCCGCTGTACCCTCGCAAATGCCAGAGTTTCATACGAATGTTGTCACAGGTGCGGGCTTGCAGGCGTTGGCAAACAGCGTGGCAAAGTACGGCAAGCGTGACTGCTTCAGCACCTTGCAGAAGTTTGTGGCTGGCTCCTACGATGGGAAGATCTGTATTTTATACGGTCTCCGTCGAACCGGAAAGACAACACTTCTGTTCCAAATGCTTTCCGATCTGCCCATAGAAAAAACGGCCTACATCAAGGTGCAGACCACCGATGATATGTCACGGCTGACAAAGGACTTGAAAGTTCTGTTTGAACTGGGCTATCGGTATGTGTTTATTGATGAAATTACGCTCCTGAACGACTTCATCGACACCGCTGCCGTGCTTTCCGATGTGTTCAGTATGATGGGCATGAAAATCGTTGTTTCCGGTACGGACTCTCTTGGCTTCGCTATGGCAAACCGCGATGAACTGTACGACAGAAGCGTGACGATCCACACCTCTTTTATTCCCTTTCGGGAGTATGCGCGGCTCCTGAACATCTGTTCTGTCGATTCTTATATTGAATACGGCGGAACGCTGAAAATGGAAAATATGAGCTTTGACGATCCGGATGCCGCCTTTGACGAGGTCGCGTTTCGGGACGATGAAAGTACCCGGAAGTATATTGATACCGCCATCAGCCGCAACATTCAGCATACACTGAAAAACGACCATTACGGCGAATACTTCAATCAACTGCGGGAACTTTACGAAAAAGGCGAACTGACCAACGTCATCAACCGCATTGTGCAGCACATGAACCACCGGTTTGTGCTGCGCGTAGTAGAGGACGAATTTAAGTCCCATGATTTTGGCTCCGCAAAGGAACTGCTTTTACATGATCTCCCTGCGGAACGGGCAACCGTTCTCTATGATGTCAATGAAAAGCAAATATTGGAGCGATTAAAGGCCATCATTGAGGTCAAGGAAAAGAGTGAAACAACCGTCTCAATCACGCAGGAGCATATCGACAAAGTGAAGAAGTATCTGCTTATGCTGGATCTGATCGTCAACTGTCCGGAACGGTACGAAAGCGGTAAGCAGGCAGAGCATATCGTCTTTTCCCAGTCCGGTATGCGCTATGCCATCGCAAAGGCTCTGGTCTATTCCCTGATGCAGGATGCCTATTTTGCATCGATCCCCGAAGCGGATAAGGCATATATCACAGGAAAGATTCTGGACGATGTAAAGGGCCGGATGCTGGAGGACATTGTTCTGCTGGAAGTCTGTAAGGCAGCCCCCAGTGCGATGGAAGCATTCAAGTTTAAGTTCGATGCCGGCGGCGAGTTTGACATGGTGATCTATGATAAAACTAATCAAAATTGCCGCATTTATGAAATCAAGCACAGCACCGAGGCCAACGAAAAGCAGACACTTCATCTGCGTGATGCAGAGAAATGCCAAATCGTTGAAAAACGCTTTGGCCCGATCAGCGGTAAATTCGTTCTTTATCGCGGAAAAGATACGTTTGCTGAGGGGGTTCAGTATTTGAATGTAGAAAATTTCTTGTGTGGTCTGAAGTGACTTTTTGAGGAGGATTTATCATGAACTATATTTTAAAGCAGTTCGATGAACCGCTCGTTAAATTCTCCGCAACGACCGATACGAGTGAGCCGGAGATCCAAATTCTTTGGACAAGGGAAGAAAAAGCGGCATTGCTGCCGCTTGATCTGACGCTGACGCCGGACGGATTGAGCCGTTGGCTGCGCCGCCGCACGATCCCGAAGAATCGCGCCTATGTCCATAGCCTTTTGGCAAAATGCGGCTTAAACCTCAATCGTCCGCTCGGTATTATCAGCGTTTGTAAAGGACTATCCCTTAACGATTGCTATTGGGTCGTCGAGGACGGTGACACCGCTTCTTTTGACAAAGTAAATCTCTATGACAACCCATTCAGCAATGTTCTGGCAGAGCTTGCCTTTACCGGCTATGGCAGCAGCGTCCGCGCTTCCCTGCTCTCCAGCCCGGAGTTTACCACCAACGGAATGCTCCGCAAATGCTGGCGGCGCATCGGCGGTAAGGTGTATCTCTATAAGGGCGGCACGGAGGGCGCGGTCAACACAGGCAACGAGCCATACTCTGAGTTTTACGCCGCGCAGATTGCTGCCGCCATGGGCGTTCACGCGATCCCCTACGGCTTATCCCGTTGGAAAGGCGTTCTCTGCTCCACCTGCGAGCTTTTTACCGACAAGGCGTACGCCTACCTCCCTATCGGACATCTCGTTTCTAAGGGCGGCATGGGGGCTGTCAGGGCGTATTACGAAAAGATGGGAGATAAGTTTGTCAACGCGCTGGACGAAATGCTGGTGTTTGATGCGGTGATCTGCAATGTGGACCGGCATTTCGGGAACTTTGGCGTGATGGTCGATAACCGGACGAATACCATTGTCTCCCCCGCTCCCCTGTTCGACCATGGCAATTCCCTCTTTAACTTTGCGGGCACGGACGCCTGGGCGAACGAGACCGCATTGGAGGAATATATCGAAACGCTGTACCCCAGCGTGTACGATGATTTTCTCGGCACAGCCAAGGCCGCACTGACGCCGGAGCTGCGCGAGAAGCTGCGGCATCTGCTGAACTTCAAGTTCAAGAAGCACTCGCGCTATAACCTGCCCGAAAATAGATTGCGGATGGTGGAACGGCAAGTGCAGAAACGGGCAAGAATATTGTTGGATATGTAGAGTTAAGACCGCCAGTGAAAACCGGCGGTCTTAACTCTACATACTCCGCGTATTCAATACGTCTTCATGTTTTTCAGATAGAATTCATAATGCTTAACAGACTCCGGTAGCTGTCCACATCATGGTACACCACGTTGCTTGTGGACATTTCATTGAACAACTTCTTTGCGCAGGAGATTTTTGCCTGCTCAATTGGACGCAGCTCAAGACTTTCCATTGTGCCTTTCGTTTCAGCTATAAAGAAAATGTGCTTGACCGTACCTTCATAGAAAGCGATTGCCCAGTCCGGCGAATAGTTTCCTACCGGTGTAGGGATTTGGAAGGTTCTCGGCAGCTTGGCATAAACGCAAACTTCCTCCGCTGCATCCAAATCCTCGGCAAATTTTCTCTCGATGCTCTTGTCAGCTGAGCCGTCTGTAAACACATAGTCCTGAATGGCTTTCTTTGCGAGGAACGCCTTGTCAAAGCTCTGAGTTGCCTTTTCAGCCGTGAAGATGGAACTGTCATATTCGCCCTCGATGGTATCGTAGGAAATGTGCTCTACGATCATCGTGGCTTTCTGTTCGTTAATGAGCCGGATCACCTTACTGATGAACTCCTCCGGGTTGTTCCTGAACATATAGAGTTTGTCTACGCGGATGCCTTGCAGGATTGCAGAAACCGTACGCCGTGTCAGAACGGTGCCCTCTGCGATTTTTCCGATAAGGTCATATTTGATCTGGCTGGCTTCGGCGTGTTTGAGCGTCTGCGTCCGGGTCTTTTCGCCGGTGAAGGAATCTCCACGCTCGATTTCATACTCATTCATCTCCGCCTTTTGACGTCCGATAGTGGTCGTGTATTGCAGTTCGGAAACAAAGAGCTTTTTGTCAATATGGGCAATGGCGTTGCGAATCAGCTCAGCGCTGTCAAAATCAACGGTGTAGGCGTACTTATGGTTGATCTCACGCCACAACGCCTGAAACTCTTTCTTGGCAAAGTTCTCATTAAGCGGGTTATCCTTAACCTTGGTTTCGTGACCGTCAGAGAACATATCCTTGAGAACGCTGTCGTCATACACTGCCTGAATGAGCGTGTGGATACCGTCTGTCATCGGCTTGAGTTCATCCGGCAGTTCCGCAACGGTTCCGTTCTTAACATCCTGACGGTACTTGTCCGTCACCTTGCGTTTCATATCCACATAGCCGTTCTGAATGAGATAGAACTCAATGGCATTAGCTTTCTCATCATCGATAAGCGTCGGCACATCGTCCACCTTAACATACTTGCCCTTGAAGTATTCGCTTGTAGCCACCGTGGGTCTATCATAGAGGACAGTTTTAATATCAGACTGTAAATCTGTGACGAAAGTCTTATAACTCTCACTGGCGACTACCGTCAGCGTGTTGATTTCGTGAACGCTGTCGCCGCAGCTCTGCGCATCCATACGGTTGCCGTCCTGATTGACACAAAGACGCAGACCACGACCGACTTCCTGCCGCTTCGCCGTGTTGCTGTCGGAGTGCTTCAGGGTGCAGATCTGGAACACATTCGGGTTGTCCCAGCCCTCACGCAGTGCGGAGTGGGAGAAGATGAACCGTGTCGGTTCGTCAAAAGACAGCAGCCGTTCTTTGTTTTTCAGAATCAGGTCATAGGCGGAAATATCGTCGGAGAACTCGCTGCCACGCTTGAGCTGGCTGTCCACGCTGCGCCCGGTTTTCTTGTCGATGCTGAAATAGCCCTTATGTACCCGGCTCACATCGCTGCAGGTGGATTTGAGATACTTCTGATACGGCGTGTCAAACATCGTTATGTACTCGTTCAGAATAGCAAGATACTCTTGCTCAAACATCACGCCGTATTCGCCGAGCACCTCGTCACCGTTTTCATCGTACTGGCGGTACTTTGCCACCTCGTCGATGAAGAACAGGGACAGACACTTGATGCCCATATTGAAGAGCTTTTCCTCTTTCTCAAAGTGGGAGAGGATGGTTTCTCTGATTTGAATGCGGCGCATATCCTTTTCGGACACATCGCCCACCACATCACCGGCTTTGATGACTTCGCCGTTGGTAAAAGTCACGGTGCCACGCAGCGGGTCAATTTCGGAGATGGTGTAGCCCTTGTACTGCTCCATTTCCTGCGAAACGAAGTAAAGGTCATCACCAACGCTGAGAATACGGGTTTCCCGGTTGATGGACTTGTTATAGCCAATCTCCAGCTCGATTTTTGCCATCGGCGGCTTCTTGCTGGAAAGAATGATCTGCTCAAGGTAGAGGTAGCTGTCCGTGCCACGGAAGTTCTTGACCTCAAAGCCCTTGACCTCGATTTTCTTGACCAACCGCTTGTTGAAGGCGTCCAGCGCATCCAGCACATAGACGAGGTTGTGATGCTTGGCGTGGGTAGCTGAGTAGTTGAGTGAGAACAGCGGATTGAAGTTTTTCAGCGCCTTCTGCGTCACATCGCCGCCCATTTTCTGTGGCTCGTCCAAAATAATGATCGGACGGTTTGCCTTGATAACATCGATTGGGCGGCGGGAGCCAAATTCATCCCGTTTGGAGTAGATGATACGGGCTTCTTTGCTCTTACCGTCCTCTTTCAGCGAGGAGGCAAACGCCTGCGTGTTGATGATCATTACATTGATACCGGAGCTGCTCGAAAAGTTATCCAGCTGGTTCAGGTTGGAGCTGTTGTAGATGAAGAAGCGAGCCTTCTTGCCGTAGTACTCCATAAAGTGGTCTGCGGTGATTTCGAAGGACTTCTTTACGCCCTCACGGATCGCAATGGAGGGAACGACCACAATAAACTTGCTCCAGCCGTACTTCTTGTTCAGCTCGAACATCGTCTTGATATAGACATAGGTTTTGCCCGTGCCGGTTTCCATTTCAATATCAAGGCTGCAACGCCCCAAATCTTTGACAAGGGAAGCAGAGAGCTTAATATTGTTCTGACTCTGCAAGGCCTGAATGTTGTACAGAAGCTGCTCATCAGAAAGCTCTACCGCTTCATTTTTATAACCGGTATCGTTCAGCGGATCGACGATTTCAAGCTCCTCATCGGACATACCGAGGGTCATCTGATACGGCTCCACTTTGACCTTGCCCCGGTCACGGATATAGCTGATCTTATCGTGAAAGACCTGCCCCTGAAAGACACGCACAACGGCATCAACCGCATCAGTTTGGTATTGTTGTATTTTGAAATTAAACTTCATGCTTTTCACCGCCCTTTATGGAGGATATTATGGACTGGTATTCCTCCGATTTCCCGTTGTAAAGCACATCCAGCATAATACTAAACATAACATTGGCGCCACTTTGGATATTGCTAACATCAGCATCTGGTGGCACATCATAGCCGATGATTGGCGCTTCAATTTCGACAAAAAACCATCCCGAAATCTTACGGTACAGGGAATGCATATCAAACAGTAAGGCGACTTCGCTTTCGGCGATTCCTGTCGTAATAACCTCGGACAGTTTGTGTGCATACTTATTGCGGACTTGTTTTATCTGTAGAAATCTATCAAAGTCAGCAGAGGTAATCGCTCCGTGATCGATCAGCCAAAGAAACGATGCTTTTGTGGTATCCCGATTTCCTTTGTCATTCACCACACGTTTCCGAATCTCCCTGCGATACTCGTCGGTTTCCTCGCAGAACATTTTGCCGTCTCTTATGCCAATATCACAGAGGAAATCTCTGACACTCGACACAACATAGTCCGTCATATTCTCATAAAGTGCAATAAACAGAGATGCAAACGTCAGATTGTCCTGCAAATAATCCTTATTTACCAGATTTTCAAACCATTCTGCCATTACAGCACCTTCCTTACGGTGTCGGGGCTGTAGGTGGCGAATATCTGATCGAAGTTGGTTGCCACGCTGTCGTTTGCCATAGAGCTGTCACGCATCACGAAGTAATAGGGCTTCTGCTTGGCAATGGCTTTGATGGTTTCCTCGGTCACATTGCTGTCGAAACAGGCAATCAGATAGTTGTCCTCCACATTGAACACCTTCTTGCCGGCAATGGTGGTTTCCTCGATTTTGCTGGAGAGCAGCACGCCCAAATCCAGCATCACTTGGAACAGCAGATCCTCCGGTGTTCTGTCCTCTTTGATGTTGTCCTCAAGGCGGGGGAATAGACTGGCTTCATACTCCGCGGGGTTATAGTAGACCTCTTTCATATTGGAGGTGTCGCACTTGAGGACACGGAAGCCAATGTCAAGGTCTTGAGTAGTCAAAGGACTGTCTTCTTTGATTTTTCTACCTGCACGGCGGATGCGTTCCTTGCCGATTTCACAGATGTTCTTGTATCCTGCTTTGTAGGCTTCGCTTTTTTCATCGGTTCTCTCTGGTAGTTGAACCATAATAAACTTTCTATTACCTCCGTCTTTTGCGTTCAACTGCATAACAGCATGAGCGGTTGTTCCAGAACCGGAGAAAAAGTCTAAAACATACGCACCTTCATCGGAATCCGTTCCCATTTCAATAGTCTTCATTAGCATTTCAACAGTTTTGGGATAGTCGAACACTTTTCCTTCCATCAGCTCTTTTACCAAAAGAGTCCCTTTTTCTGTGTTTGTGTCTTTATCCCACCATACCGAACGAGCCATCATACGACCTTCTCGATATTTTTCGACAATCATATAACTACCGTTACGCATTGGCTTTGCCTTGATATTTACATTAAGATTCTCTTGTGATTTTTGTTTGCCCCATCTCCAAACAGTATTAACGCCTTGAGACTCAAGAGGATAAAGCTCAATCCATCCGTCCTTCGGCTCCAATGAAATCTCGTGCAACCCATGTTCATCCTCTGTTGCCGGATTGATATAGAAAGGGTAGTAAAGGTTTGGACGATTTTCTTTATTAAACTTTATATTTCTATTACGCAGCTCTCTCAACTCGAATCCGCCAAGACTGTCAAACATCTTAAAGCTATTTTCCGAATCTTCGATAAGATTGATAACGGCTTCCGGAGATTTTTTATAAACAAATAAATAGTCGTGCATTCTTGCAACGCCACCATAATCTCTACCTCTTGGGTTACCGACTACGGTAATTTGTCCAATAAAATTGACAGCACCAAAAACCTCATCGCATATCTTTTTCAAATTTGCGGACTCATTGTCATCAAGACTCACGAAAATGACACCATTAGTAGCTAAGAGGTCTTTAGCAAGTCTTAACCTTGAGTAAATCATATTAAGCCAATCCGTATGATAACGACCGTTACTTTCTAAGTTCTCAACCAGTCTGTTGCCATCCTCATCTAAATAGCCACTACTTGCAATATATTCAGTCGTTGACTTTGAGAAATCATCATTATAAACTAAGTCGCTTCCCGTATTGTACGGCGGGTCTATGTAAATCATCTTGATTTTGCCGAGATAGGTTTCCTGCAAAAGCTTCAGCACTTCGAGGTTGTCGCCCTCGATATAAAGGTTTTCGGTGGTGTCAAAGTTTACACTACCGCTGCTGCAATAAGGTTTTCCCTCACTATCTGCCCCAGTGGGAACTGTTTCATCTTCACGAACAGGGCGCAGCGTCTTATTGATCGGGGCATTGGCAAGAAGAACGGACTTCTTCTTGTCCGGCCAAGTGAACTGATAGCGTTCCTCATTTCCGTCCACCACGGTGCAGGCAATCTCCCGCATCAGCACATCCTTGTCGATTGCCCGGACGACCTCACCGTTTTCGTTGATCGTTTCCGTCACGGCGTTGGGGAACATCGCCGCCAGCTTTCTGAAATTTTCATCAGCCTTGTTCGCTGTCTGCATTCTCAGTTTATCCATTTGGCTTATCCTCTCCATTTGACTGCATAATCCTTTTCATCTGTTCCATAATAACTGATTGGTCATTCTGATACTTTTGCTGTTGCACTCTCTGCTCAGTCATGCCTTTTGGAATATAAGGACTTTGTATGGTAGCCAATGTAATGTTCTTATATCCAAGCGATTTTGCCATCGTTTCCAAAAGCTTCTCATCTTCCTTTTTTATCTTTTGAAGTTCTGTCTCGGTCGGATTTTCTACACACAATTTGTCGTAGTAAACTTTCCATTGTTTGCAAACGGTATCGTCATCTGCGAAAACTATCTCAATCAAGTTCATAGCCTGAACGCTCTCAGTTGTCCACCCGTATATTCGGCTCATCATTAAAATTTTGAATATCTGAATTTTGTCGTTTCTTTTTTGTGCTCGATCCTGTAGCTTCTGCCCAATAATAACTGCAAGAATAGGTACAACAATCAGTGCTATTAAATTTATGATGTTCATTTTAGCTCCTCCCTGCCAGCGCGTAGCTGCTTTTTTAATTTCATAATCTGCTGCACAAACTCAAACTTCTTTTTCGGCTGTTTCTCAGCCCGTGCCTGCTTTTCCAGCTTGGCAATCTCTTTTTCGATTTTCTGACGACACTTATCGGCTGCTATCTGCTCATCAAGGGTATTGCCATCTGCGATGCTCACGCCGCCGATGTCCACCACGATGTTTTCCCATACTTTATCAAGGTTCAAGCCCCGCAGTTCAATGGTACAGCTTTCGGTGGGCTTCCAATCCGTCTGCATCAGCTTCGTGTGGTAGATTGCCAGCTTGCTTTGCCCCTCAAATTCGAGTACAAACAGGATGTTCTGCGGAATGAGCTTTGACAGCGTGGCAACCGTTTTCTCATCAAAGTCTTTCGTTTTCAGCGCCACAAGCAGGACAAAGAAGCTCCCGACTTCCTCTCCGGCGGGAATGTTAATTTTCGCCGGTGTGATCTCGTTGACGATGGTAATCCTCGATATATCAGCGTCGATTTTCTCCTTTGCCGCCGTATTCATTTGGAACTTCGCATAGACAGCCTTCTTCGGAAGCTGCTTGCTCATTTCAGTTGACTTCGGAAGTCCGAGCATACTATCACCTCATCGCACGACCAAGAAGCATATCAGTTCAAAGTCGTCCAGTCCTTTGATTTCGTTTGACAGGAAGCTGACCTGACCGCCACCTAAAAAGCTGTCAATGTCACTCTCATCCTTTACCTCAATGATGGAAGCAATGGCATCGCCAAGCAGCTTGGAAAGCTGCGACATATTCCTGCCGTCACGGGTTTCTTTGTTAAACGGCTTGTAGGCTTCCGGAATCGGCTCCGTCTTGCCTTTGCAGAGGAAACGCATTTTATCAAGCATCTGCTTCGGAGAAAGGTGGTCGCAGATGACCGCTCCGTCATTGCCGATATACACCATATAGAAGGGGTGCAGCCGGTTCTGATTATCGATGTTCACGCTGTTGGAGCGATTTTTCAGGACATAGATCACACCGGCAGGCGTATCCTCACTTGCAGGAACAACCGAGTGCAAGCCGAAAGGTGTTTTGTCTATGTCAGGGTGGTGCTTTATGTAGTCAAGCAGGTCGAGCCGGAACTCATTTAAACCCAAGTCCATAATGGAGATGCCCGTTGTCATATCCTCAATGTCTACAACTTCATCCTGCAAGCGCTTGAGCTGCGCCTTTCGGTACTCAAGGTCTGTCTTTTCCTCGTCACTGAGCAGATTATCATCGCCCGTAGCGGTCATATCCACAATTTTCATACGGGTTTCAACTTTGGCTTTCAGATTGATGTAATCATCAAGGGTCACATCAGGCCAGAAGTTCACAAGTTGAATGACCTTGTTACGGCTTCCGATACGGTCGATACGCCCGAAGCGCTGAATAATGCGGACGGGATTCCAGTGAATGTCGTAGTTGATGAGGTAGTCGCAGTCCTGCAAGTTCTGACCTTCGGAAATACAGTCGGTGGCGATCAGCACATCGATTTCCGTCTTATCACCCGGCATCAGCAGTTCCTTGTCCTTCGAGATAGGCGAGAAGCAGGTCAGCACCGTGTTCAGGTCGGCACGGAGCTTCGGACAGGTTGTCCGTCCTTCCACAGAGCCAGATACCATTGCGGTGTTCAGTCCATACTTATCCTTGACATAACGGCTGACATTGTCGTAGAGATAACCGGCGGTATCCGCAAAAGCGGTGAAGATGATCAGCTTTTTATTGCCCTCATTGATGGGGTGAGTGATCTTGTTATCAATCACCCGAAAAAGCTCTTGCAGCTTTGAGTCGTGTTCCGGTGTAATATCTCCGACCAGCAAGGTCAGCAGTTCAAGCACCTCGGCGTCCTTTTTCAGGCTGTCCCGCCACGACACATAGTCCATATCGGCAAGGTCAATTTTGACTTTCCGTCCGAAAGAGAACAGCTCGTCCGAGTTCTGATCTTCAACGTCAAACTCGTCCATATCGGAAATATCCGTCAGGTCGAGGGTTGTGCCGGAGTGCTTGTCAAAGCGGTCAATCGTTTCTATCGTGCTGTTTATCAAATCCTTGATGTGGGTCAGCGTCAGATTAAACGAATAGACGGAACTTTCCATACGCTTCATCAGGTTGATGGCGGTCAGGCGACGGATACCCTGCTCACGGTTCGCCTGCGTAAAGCCGACATTGACCCTGTTATCTCCGTACAGCTCGGCATACTTCTCCATCTTACTTGGCAGAATGTAGTGCGTCGGCGTATAGATCGTCAGTGTCAGGAGCATAAGCTGCTCAAAAATCTCGTTGTAGCTGATGGCTTCCTTCAAATCAGTAAGATGCGGACGAAGCGAAATCGGCTTTAGCCTTGTCGGGAAGGTGCCGATGTCCGCCATATCGTAATACTTCTGAATGTGCTTTCTTGAACGGGCGATGGTCACGCTGTCCAGCACTTCAAAGAAATCAAAGTCCAGCATTTTGAGCAGGTTTTCAGTCGTGCGGTCGCACGGCTCCCATTTGCTCCAAGTGTTGAACGCCCGCTGTGCGTTCCTGAAAATTTCGTCGATGGAACGGGTAGTATTGAGCTTTTCGTCTATGTAATCCGTATGCCCTTCATACGCAAGGGCAAGCTGATTTTTCAGATCATTGAAGCGATTGTTGACCGGCGTTGCAGAAAGCATTAGGACTTTCGTCTTTACTCCGGCTCTGATAACCTTCTTCATCAAGGTAACATAGCGGTTATCCTTGGCGTCCTCGTCCGGGTTCTCGACTAATTTGCCGCCATTACGGAAGTTGTGGGATTCATCAATTACCACAAGGTCATAATTGCCCCAATTCAGTCTGTCGAGATCAAGCCCGTTTGATGTGCCGTGGGTGCGGTTTAAGTCGGTATGGTAAAGCACATCGTAACGAAGCCGGTCGGCAGCGATGGGGTTATTGACATAGTTGTCTTTATAGGTGTTCCAGTTGTTTGTCAATTTCTTGGGGCAGAGCACAAGGACGGACTTGTTTCGGTTTTCGTAGTATTTAATAACGGCAAGTGCGGTAAAGGTTTTACCAAGACCGACGCTATCCGCAAGGATACAGCCGTTGTATTTTTCAAGTTTGTTTATGATGGCAAGGGCAGCATCTTTTTGGAAGTTGTAGAGCATCCCCCCAATCTTACTTTCCTTGAAGCCGGTTGCTTCGTTGGGCAAAACATCTTCGGACACATCCTCCAAAAACTCGTTGAAGATGTTATAGAGCGTCACAAAGTAGATGAAATCGGGAGAGTTCTCGTTATATGCGGCGGTAATGCTGTCGATCACTTCGTCTGTAACGACCTGAAGCACCTTGCTGTCATTCCATATCTCGTTGAAGTCAGCAAGCAGAGTGCGGGCAAGGGACTCATCTTTCACGATTGTGGTGCTGATTACATTGCCCTTTTCGCAGCCTAATTCAACCGTGGTGAAGTTATTGATAGGCGTATAGCCTACACTATCAACTACGATTTGCCCCTGAATGGATTTATCGCTGACATTTGACTTGAAAGTGACCTTCTGTCTGATCCACTCTGCGCACTCTCGTGCAATGGCTTTTTGGGTCAGCTCATTCCTGAGCTTGATTTCAAACTCTGTTCCGTAAAGGCTTCTTTCACGAGTAAGGCGGGGAATATAAAACTCACGCCGCTCCTTTTTTGCTTTTTCGGTCACGAAGGTCGGGGATGTAAAAATAAAGCGGAGTTGCTCAATCTGTGAGAGTTGCTCTTTCAGTTCCTGAAAGGCATAGATGGAGAAGCAAGCCGCCGCAATGGACAGTTTGCTGCCTTGCTTGATTTCTACGGACAAATCGTCCTTAAGAGTCTTTGTAGTATTATTTATAAGCTCCATTTTCCTATCCATCTTATTTTCAAAAGCAATCTAATAAAATAGACTGTTTTCCGTATCACTTGCCGTTCTCTCTGCGGATATAGTTCTTATCCTGCAAGGACGTTATGATCCGCTTCACGGTTGCGATGGATTTACCCGTTGCGCTCACAAGTTCCTGCTGCTTGATGCTTGGGTTCTGTGCGACCCGCTCCAAAACAGCCAGTTCCTCCAGCGAGCAGTCCAAAGTATCAAATTGATACTTTGGAACTTTGGGACTGATACTTTGGGAAACGCTCTTGTCCGCAAAATCAATGTGCATCTCATTCCTTGCTCAGATCTTCCGTCTTGAAGGTCGTATACCCCTCATAGTAGTAGCTGTGGTCGATGCCCTTCATATAGACCTCGCGGCTATTAATCTCGTCGGTCAGAGCCGCCTTCAGCAGCACCTTGATCTCCACATCCTTGATGGGGCTGCGCTCCATGGCCAGTAGGTAGTCCTCTTTATCGACCTTGCTCCAATCCACAACCTGTCCGATACCGGCTTTCAGCATCTGGTCAAGCCACAGGCGGGTGCTGCGGCCGTTGCCCTCTCGGAACGGGTGGGCGATATTCATCTCCACATACTTTTCGATGATCTCGTCAAAGGTGGACTGAGGCATCTTGTCGATGTTTCCAAGTGCCACCTCCAGATACATTAAAGGGGCAAAACGGAAATTGCCCTTTGCAAGATTCACCGTGCGCAGTTCGCCTGCAAAGTCATAAATATCCTCGAACAGCGTCTTATGAATGGCTTGCAGCGACGCAAATCTACCGGGTGCCAGCTTGTCCAGAGCGCCGCTTTCAAACAGTTCTACGGCCTTCCTTTTGCTGATCCGCTCCTCCTCGCGGGCAAGCTCGGCGGAGTTGGTGATGCCAAGTTTATTTTCAAGTGCCATCGTGGGCCTCCCCATCATTTATAATTGCTTTCTAAACAGCTCGTCCAAGGTTTTCCCGTCCCTGTCTTTCCACTCTGTCCAGCCGTTTGTTGATCCGCCAAGAACAAAATCGCTGGCACCGCTTGGCGTTTTGAAATCTAACGTGACATTCAAGATGTACTTTCCTTCGGCCTTGACAATAGATTGCTTGGACAGCAGCTCGTCCCTAAGCCGATTATAGCTCTGCAAATGCGCCGGCTTATCCATATTGATCTCAGAACCATCCAGCACTTCGAATTTCTCGCCGTCATACATGCCGCGCGCAGCAATGCCGTTCCGCGTGGTATGAAGGATGTGCTCCTCATTGATCGACCTTTTCGCATCATCCATCTTATAACCCTGTGTGGCCATGATAAACTGGATTTCATCGTAAATTTCTTCCACTGCTACAAGGTCATATTCATCGATTTCATACTTCGGAACAACGCTGTTTTCAACCTTGTATCGCTTGGATTCCTGCGCCTTCATAATTGCAAATTTTTCAAGGCCGCTGATCATATCCAGCGTAAATGTCTTACTCTCAGCAAGAAACATAATTGCTTTGTTCCAGAAATCTTTTGAACGGTTGTGATCGTCTAAACGATTGATGCCATTCCGCGTCTGTCCAATATAGATCTGCGCAATTCTGTTGTCATCACTCTCGTTGATCAAATAGTAAATACCCGGACGAGTAATTCCGGAAATATTTTTCGCCTCTGATAGGAGTGGGCGGGGAATTACATAGGTGGTCATCGTTGAGAGATTACGGCGAATCGAGCGAATGCCGTCCGGCTGTCCATTATGATAGATCGTTTCCAGCTTCTTACTGATTGCCATAGGTCGCTCTCCTCCGCCTGTACTTATAATTTTACAAAATAATTATACCACAAAACACCATATCCACAAGCAATATTTCGATGCTTGCGTCCCAGAAGCGGGAATTGATCGATATAACAAAAACGGGCGCGCAGCCTTGAGAAAGGAGGCTGCGCGCTCTGCTTTTTGTCGTTGGCCTTGTTCAGACGGCATATATCTTGGAATAAGCTATCTCAAAGCCGCTTTGCGATCTGCCAGATCACCCGCTGTGCTGTCGTGACTGCGGCAATGTCTTCCTTCGTGGCGAAGCCACGGGCGTTGACGACATGAGCGATTTGATTGATGTTATTTCCAATGCCGGCGAGTTGACGCCGGATTTCGGCGTATTCGGCGAGTGGTCGGGATCGGAGGTTCATGCCAGAGATCAGCGCACGGAGGAATACTTCCATTGGGAAGCCAGAGAGCATAGCCTGCTGTTTCAAATGTTCATGTTCCTGCTCATTCAAACGGAGCGATATTTTGATTGGTCGTTTTCTCATGATCGTTTTTCCTTTCAATTCATAAGGGGTTATAGGGGAATTGCTTCCCCTAACAAGCGCATTTGGACGGCCAAATGCTATGCTTGCGAAAGCAGCTTCCGTATAGCGGTTTCATTTTCGTGATAATGCTGTTGTAAAATTAACTTCTTGATTTATTGGTGTCCAATAGGTATAATAATTGCAAGAAACTTTTGAGGTGAATGACCGTGCTACACGAGGAACGAACTGCAAATATTCTTATCAATAAGGCGGGTGGAAACGCTGGGCCGGATGCCAATGGCTACCGCGTGGCTCTGCCATCTGCCTGGATGAAGGCCCTGGGCATCTCTGAGGGCAGCCGCACCGTAACGCTGCAATTCGATGGGGAAAGCATCACCATCCGCCGCCCTGCCGTGTCTGATTACGATGACTTTCTGGCCAATGCCCGAAGCAGCGCTCACGCCCTCCTGATCCTGTACTACTACGATGGGAACAAGCTCTGTACGAAGATTTGCGCTGACCAAACCACTCATCAACTTGCCATCGAAAACGAGGTCAGTTCTCCCCTTTCCACCGCTTTCGGCGTGAACCGCAAGCCCACATGGGACGATCTGCAAACCTTCTTGAAAGACCGCTGTGTGCCGCAGGAGCGGGACGGTTTGAAATATTACCTGTCTGACTTGGGACTGGACTGCTATGACCCGCTGGCGATCATCCGCAAGACCGAAGGGCGCATGGCAGAGGATTCGTGCTGGATCAAAATTGTGGAGGGCTGAATATGTCGATCAGACTGACAACGGAAAGCCGCATCGCGGAAACCTCGTCTAAGGGCAATCAGGAAAAATGGCTGGCAGATGGCCGCTGGTACAAGCTGGATCTGTTCGGCTACGAGGGACTGGCTGAAGCCGTGACCTCTGCGCTGCTGGCACAAACCAATACCGGCGCGTTGGGCTTTCGCTATGTGACCTACCGCATGGAGCGGCTGGAAGTCCACGGTCATACCCGCAACGGCTGTTCCAGTGCCAATTTTCTACGTCAGGGCGAGGCCATCCTGACCCTTGCGGAACTGCTGCGAAAAGGCGTTGGCCCGGACTGGCAGACCGCGGTAAACCGCCTGCCCAATCTTCAGAGCCGCCTTGCGTGGTTGGTGGAGCAGGTTGAGCGGCTGACGGGACTTGACCGCTTCGGCACCTATCTGACGCTGCTGTTCGAGGTGGATATGCTGTTCGGCAACGAGGACCGGCATCTGAACAACATCGCTGTGCTGCGCTGCGGTGATGGCTTTGACTACTGCCCCATCTTCGACTTTGGTGCGGGCCTGCTGTCCAACACACGGGACTATCCCATGGAGATCGAGCCGGACGCATTGGTGCGGCAGCTCAAGGCTCAGCCCATGAAAACGGGCTTTGTCCGACAGGTCCATGCGGCCCAAAATCTCTATGGGCCGCAGCTTCGCTGCGACTTTGCCGAAAAAGAGATCATGGCGGCCCTTTCAGAGCCGCTGGAGTTTTACGCCAAGCGGGATGTTCCTTATATCCGTGACCGTGTGACGGCCTGCATCAAATTCCAGCGGAAAAAGTTATTCTGATTTTCTGCCGTCCTCCCGCAGCCACGCGCCCCGCAGCACCATGCGGAGATACGCCGCCCGCCCGATGCCGTGGTCCTGCGCGGTGCGGGTGAGCCGCTCATATTCTGCCTGCGTCAAGCGGAGATTTACCTGCTTCTCCCGTAAGTTCTCTTTGTTCTTCATCTGATGATCCTCCCTATTATTCTTTTTTCGGCTTGGTATATATTTATCTCAGTATCGCTCTACTCAGTCTTATTAGACGCTGAAAATCAGCGTTCAGGTGCGCTGATTTTCAGCGTTCTTGAAATTCGAAAATCGAAAGTCAAGAAATTCGGTTTTCGAATTTCAGGGGGTACAGTGCAGACGGCTTCCCCAACCCCTGCCGTTTCCGGCGCAGCAGGCCAGCTTGCTCCAGTTCGGATAGCAGCTTCTCCGCCTTGCTGTGGGCGCAGCCCAAGTCCTCCATAATATGGTTGATGCCATAGTAAACAAAGGCGCGCCCTTGCTGATCGAACCACCCGCTTTTGCGGGAAAGTCCCATTTTGTCCAACAATAATCCGTAAAGTAATTTTGCTTCACAATTCATATTTTTGAATGGTTCCTCCGTAAACAGCACCTTTGGAACACGGTAAAATGTAAATAGCTCTGATTCATGCTCGTAGAAATAATCCATATTGTTCCTCCTTGCCCGTTGGGGCATAAAAATAGCGGAGGCAGGCATTTGACCTGTCTCCGCTTGCGTTGATTTTTTGCTTTTGTTTCCTTCTTGGGGCGTTATTTGGACTCTCGCAGGATCTCAAGCGCGGCGCTTTTGATGTTGTTCATCGCACCTACCCACGCCATTTGATCCCGCGCCTTCAAGTCCTCGTTGATGCCCTGTGCTTCCGCCATTTGGCGTATGATGGTTTCCAGAAGCTTGTCCTCTGTGGTGTCCGACTCCGGCGGCAAAAGGCAGGGATAATACTGCTCGCCCCGCAGCTCGTAGTAAAGGCCGTTCTCAAAAATGACCGGCGGCAATGGCGGTAAATTCTGCTCCATAATCCTCGCTCCTTTCTGCCTCTATTGTACGGAAAAAAATTGTATAGCGCCAGTATGCGAAAATCATCGATCTCCTCTGTCCTTTGCGCGGTAACGGGCCTCCAGCAGCTTGATGATCTCCCGCTCCATCTGCTGCGCGGAATAATTGCGCGGGAAATACTTCCGCAGTGACTCGGTTTTGATGCGGATATGCTCTTTCTGATTGGGCTTTTCCTCGGTGAGAATGGCATACAGCACCTCCGGCGTCAGCTTTGCCTCGCGGGAGAGCTGCTTCATGCGGAGTGCCTGTGACAGCGACGGTGTGGCATCCTCCCGCCCGATCAAGTCCCACAGCTCCGCCTGCTCGTCGCGGGTGAGATAGGACAGCTCCACGGCGGGAGAAAAGGCGATGCGTCCATCGTCCACTATCTGAAGCAGCGGCGGAACAAGGTTGGTCAGGCGAATGTAGCGTTGAATGGTGCGGCCACTTTCGCCATTCACTTGTCCAACTTCATCAGCACTTTCTAACTTCCCGACAACTTGTCGGGAAGTTGCCTTTCCTTGGTGTTTCATTGCCTCCAACTTCATCCTATACGCGAATGCCTTTTCGCTGGGCAGCAGGTTTTCCCGCTGAAGGTTGCTGTCTACCATCAGGATCACTGCTTCGTCGTCGGTCATTTCCCGCACCAGCACCGGCACGGTGGGCAGGCCTAATTTCTGCGCCGCCAATCGCCGCCGATGCCCGCTGACCAGCTCGTAGCCCTCCCCTTTTGGCCGGGCCAACAAGGGCGATAGAATGCCGTGGACACGGATGCTCTCCACCAGCTCGTCCATGGCAGCGTCCTCCCGCACCTGATAGGGATGCTTTTCAAAAGGCGACAGCTTGTCCGGTGGAAGCTGCGAGATAAATTCCTTCACCATACCGCCCCTCCCTCCGAAAGCGCGGCGGACACGTTCACATGGTAGTGAAGGTCGGAGCCGCGATAATGGTAGTCTGCGTCAAAGGAATGGAGCCAACCGGCATTTCGCACATTCGCGTTTTCACTCTCTTTTTCGGCCTGTAACCCTTGCGCCGCAAGGCTTTTTCGCATTTGTGGTCCTTGGGCTTCCACAGTCGGCACAGAGGAGCTGGGGCATCTTGAGATGGTCGGCACCATCGTCCATCAGCTCACGCGGAACCTCACGGTAGATCAGATCAAGGAGGCCGGCTTCGATACCTATTTCGTCGACCACACGACCGGCGTGTTCCCGCAGTTCGCCTCCGGCTATCCGTGGTCGGCGGCGACGATGCAGGTCACGGGCGATACCATCGCCGACCTCACCGAGGACCTCGCCGCCGAGCAGAAGGCGCGCGTGACCTACGATAACATCCTGCGCCTTTCCGACGATCCCGACGTCAACGACGTCATCAAGTTCCTGCGTGCGCGCGAGATCGTGCACTTCCAGCGCTTCGGTGAGGGGCTGCGGCTTGCCAAGGAAAAGCTCGACGAGAAGAACGTCTACTTCGTCAACCCCAGCTTCGACCGATAAAGGAACGGGAGGGCGTCCCTGCGGACGTCCTCCCGATGTTATGCCTTATGCGCGAGCAGCTCCGCGAGCCGCCTGCGCTTCGTGCGCTGGTCGCCCTCGATGTGGAGCTTGGAATAGATCCGGTTTACATATTGCTTGACGCTTCCCTCGGAGAGAAACAGCTTTTCCGCGATCTCCCGGTTCGTCAGCCGCTGTGCCATCAGGCCGACCAGCGCATATTCCCGCTCCGTCAGCGCGGTGAACGCTGCGGGGCGGACCGTCCCGCTCTGCCGCCGCTCCCCTGCCTCGCCCAGCGCGAGCACCCGCGCCGTGAGCGCGGTCTGCGGTCCTGCGGCAAGCAGCGGCTTGAGATAGCGGTAGTTCTCCGCAAACGGCATCACGATACCGTCCGGTGCGGCGTCGGCAAGCGCCTGCACCAGCAGCGTCTCGGCTTCCCCGCGCTTGCCCAGCCGCTCATAGGCCGACGCGGTCTGAAGGCGAACGTGCAGCGCGACGAGCGCATAGTGCATCCCCTCGCACAGGGCGAGCAGACCTTCGCTGCGGCCGATCACCTTGGCGTAAGCGCCCTGGGCAAGATACACCTGATTTTCGATCATCTCGATCATCGGCCGGCCCGGCGCGAGGATGCTGACCGAGGCGAGGCGGTGCTCGGCAAAGACCTCCGGAATTTGTTCCATCTCGCCCGACAGGGCGTGGCAGTAGGCGCTGACGGCGTTCCAGAGGTTGAGCCACGAGGCGTTGTGGTGCCGCAGCAACTCCGTGCGGCGCTCGGCAAAGCTGCGGTGCGGCCCGACCTCCGCGTACCGGGAGAGGCGCTGCGCGAGGAAGTCGCAGCAGAGCGCCATATTCTCCTGCCCGTTGCCCTCGATCTGCGCGTAGGCGCTCTCCAGCGCGATGTGCGCGTCGGTGAAGCGTCCCTGCACAAAGGCTGCCTCGGCGCGCATGATGGTCTCCGCGCCCTGACCGTGACCGTTGGTGATCTTATAGTAGTGCGGCATACATTCGGCCATCTCGGCAAGCTCGCCCGCAAGCTCGCCCGGGGCTCGGTAGAACATCATCAGCACGGACGGCGAGCCGAAGGTCCAGCCGCCGCCCGAGCGGATGCTGATGGCGGGACGGGACATCTGCGCGCTGGCACTGCGGTGCAGACGGCTCATGGCGCTGATGTCGTTATAGCAGAGAAAGCTCATGATAAGGTCGCATTCGCCCAGCAGGTTGCCGCGCTCCTCCGCGGGCAGCTCGGGATGCTCCTCCAGTGCGGCGAGCAGGAGCGCCTTGAGCTCCAGCATTTTCGGGATATTGCGCCAGTTGAACATACTGCGCATCAGCACCAGAAGCGCGAACGGGTGCGCCTTCAGAGCATCGGCGGGACATTCGTCGAGAGCGGCCGGCACCTCCGACGGGGGCAGCGACGCGAGCAGGATGCCCGCATCCTCCTGCACCACGCGCAGCAGCGCGTCGTAGTCCCCGCAGCGCCGGTAGGCCGCCATGGCGTGAAGATACTGCCCTCGCCCCTCGTACCATGCGCCGTAGCGCTCCCGGCAGCGCCGCTGCGTCTCCGCGTCCAGCGTCCGGAAGGTGCGCTCCGCACATTCCTTCATCATGTGGTGGAAGCGGTAGGTCACGCCGTCCGGCAGACGCTTGACAAAGGCGTTCTGCGCGGTCAGCACGGCGAGCAGCTCCTCCGCGTCGGCGTCCCCGGTGACAAAGCGCGCCATTTCCGCGGTAAATTCGTCGGCAAGACCCATCACCGCGAGAAATTCCTGCTGCCGCTGCGGCAGAGGCTCGATCATGGCGGCGGTGAACATGGTGAAAATATCGGAATCGCGTTCGGGCAGCGCCCCATGCTCGGAGAGCGTCCGCAGGTTCAGGTAGACGGCGGAGAACCAGCCCTCGCTGGAGTAGAGCAGCGATTCCGCCTGCGCGTCGGAAAGCTCCGTGCCGCAGCGGTGCGCGTAAACGGCCAGCTCCGTATGGTTCAGCCGCAGCTGCTCTGTGCCGAGCCGGTAGACCCTCGCCCCCAGCCGGACGATCTCTGCGGCGGGCAGAAAGCGGTCGCGGCTGGCGATGATCAGGTGGACGTTGGCGGGCAGGCGGCCCACAAGCATACAGAGAAAGGCGGTCACGCGTTGGTCTGTGAGCAGGTGAAAATCGTCGATGAACAGATAGCAGGGCGTTTCCCCCGCCAGCTCATGGCAGAGATCGTCCGCCAGCAGCCCGCCGCCGGCGGCGTCCGTGGGACAGGCATACTCCCGCAGCAGGTCGATGCCCGCGCGGGCAAAGGCGTCCTGCGCGCTCCGCCAGAAGATCGCAAGATTGTCGGAATACACGCTGATGCGGACGACGCGCAGCGGCCCGGCCTTTGCGCGCTCCTCCAGATACCAGTTCACCGCGGTGGTCTTTCCGTAGCCCATCGGGGCGACCACGGTGGTCAGCGCGCAGCGGGAGATCGGCCGCAGGCTCTCCTGCAGCCGCTCGGATATGTAGATGGTGTTCAGCTTCCACTTTGGCTTCGGCATGGCGCTTCCTCCGTGCGGCGATGTGCTCTGAGCATATTTTATACGAAAACCGGCCCGCTCGCAAGCGGCAAAAAGAAAAGAGGAATGCGCGGCATCCCTCTTTTCTTCTCTGCTGTTTTATGCGTTGATGGCCTCGTCATAGACGGCGGCAGCGGTAGGATAACTCGCCAGGAGCTTATCGCGGAAGGTGTTGACCAGCTCCTCGCTTCCGTACACGGAGAGCACGCTCTGCCCGACTGTGACGATGACCAGCTTATCCGGGAAGCCGCACATCCAGTGCTTGGCCTGAATGGTCGTGCGCAGGTCGTCCGCGAGCCTGGCGACGTTGTTCGCGTCGGCGACGTGGAACGCGCCGCAGGTGAAGGTGTTCAGATTCATCATGTGAACGAGCGAGGCGGCGCTGTCGATGAGCGAAGCGTCGTCCGCCGGGAAGGTGAGCAGATAGCTGAGGCTGTCGGCATTGCTCACGTCGAAGCTGCCGGGCGCGCCGTCTACGGCGTGCTCGGAATCCCCTCCGGCGGCAGGGAACTTTTCTTCATCGCTGTATGTATTCCAGATCGCATTGAGGATCGTCAGCGCGTCGTCGACAGCCGCGGCGGGCTTATTCACCGCCGGGTCCTCGGGCTCGGGCGTCTCGGTCGGCGGCTCTGCGCTCGTTCCCTCCGCAGGCTTTTCAGCCGGCTTGGACTCGGGCTTCTGCTCGGGCTGCTTGGCAGGCTCCTGCTTGGGCTTGCTGTTGTCAGCCGGCTGCGTCTGCTCCGGCTTGCTGTCCGCCGGCTCCTGCTCTGCCGGCTGCGTCTGCTCGGGCTGCTCCGGCTCGTCGGGCGTCCCGGTCGTTCCGCCGGACTGCTCCTCTCCGCCGCCCTGCTCCTGCGAAGGCACGTTGCCATCGTCGGCCGGCGCGGCGTCCTTGCTGCCGCAGGCGGCGAGAGACAGCAGCATCGTGAGGATGAGAATGAGGGAAAGCGTTCGTTTCATGCGAATGGTTCTCCTTGATAGATCGTTCTTTTGACCGCGTGCCGCGGCCCTGCATGAATAGACGAAGGAAAGCAGAAAAAGTTCCGGATTTTTCGATGTTTTTTTTTCGGGCGCGTTTTGCTCAGCCCACGCGCAGCTCGTAGTTGACGATATCGAGGTAGCGGCCGAATTTCAGCCCCACCTCATGCAGGGTGCCGGAGTAGGTGAAGCCGAATTTCTCGTGCAGGCGGACGCTGGCCGCGTTGCCGCCCGCGATGACGGAAACGACCGTGTGCGTGTCCGCGTCCTCGCGCGCCAGACGAAGAACGGCCTCCATCAGCGCGCTCGCAATGCCGCGGCCGCGGCTCTCGGGCGCGACGTAAACGGAAAGCTCAACGGTTTGCAGATAGGCGTCGAAGTCGCGGTAGGGCGAGAGCGAGGCGTAGCCGAGGACCTTACCGTCCTCCTCCGCCACGAGCAGCGGATGGTTGCCGGTGTTGTGCGCGGCGAACCACGCCTCCCCCGCCGCGCCCGCGCGGGGCTCTACGTCGAAGGTCGCCGTGCCGTTTTTCACCTCGTAGTTGTAAATGTCGAGCATCGCGGAAAGATCGCGGCGCTCTGCCGTGCGAATGTTCATCAAATGCTCTCCTTTTCAGGAAAACAGGCCGAGCTGTCCGCCGCTTTCGCCGTTTTCCGGATCATCTTCGGCCTTGCCGCCGAGCAGCGCCAGAAATTCGTCCTCCGTGAGCACCGGAACGCCCAGCTCCTGCGCCTTGCGCAGCTTGCTTCCGGCGGCCTCTCCGGCGACCACATAGCTCGTCTTTTTGGAGACGGAGCCGGCGGCCTTGCCGCCGTGGTCAGCGATGAGCGCCTCGGCCTCGTCGCGCGTGAAGCGCGTGAGCGAGCCGGTGAGCACAAAGGTCTTGCCCGCAAAGCGCAGATCCTGCGGGGCTTCCGTGCTGGTCATGTTGACGCCTGCGTTTTTCAGGCTTTCGATGAGGTCGCGGGACTGCCCGTCCGCGAACCAGCGCTGCAGGAACTGCGCGGTGATCTCGCCGATGTCATCCACGGCGGTCAGCTCTTCGACCGTGGCGTTCATCAGCGCGTCCATCGAGCCGAAGCGCTGCGCGAGCACACGCGCGGCCTTTGTGCCGATCTGGCGGATGCCAAGGGCGCAGAGCAGCTTGGAAAGATCGTTCTGCTTGGAGCGGTCAATGGCGGCGACGGCGTTCTGCGCGCTCTTGAGGCCCATGCGGTCGAGCTGTGCAAGCGTTTGTACGTCGAGACTGTAAAGGTCGGACGCCTTGCGGACAAGCCCGGCGTTCACCAGCTGCTCGAGCAGCGCGGGGCCGACGCCGTCAATGTCCATCGCCTCGCGCGAGGTGAAGTGTGTGAGGTTGCGTAGCAGCTGCGCGGGACACTCCGCGCCCGTGCAGCGCGTGGCGCTCTCGCCCTCGGCGCGGTAGACCGGCACGCCGCAGACCGGACAGCGGTCCGGCAGACGGTAGGGCTGCGTGCCGTCGGGACGCTTGTCCTTCAGCACGCGCACGACCTCAGGAATGATCTCGCCCGCCTTGCGCACCACGATGGCGTCGCCGACGCGGATGTCCTTCTCGTCGATGAAGTCCTGGTTGTGGAGCGTCGCGTTCGTGACGGTCGTTCCGGCCAGATGCACCGGCTCAAAGACCGCCTTCGGCGTCAGCACGCCCGTGCGCCCCACCTGCACGACGATGTCCGTCACGCGGGTCTCCTTCTCCTCGGGAGGGTACTTGTAGGCGATGGCCCAGCGCGGCACCTTGCTCGTTGAGCCGAGAATTTCACGGTCTGTAAGGCTATTCAGCTTTACAACTGCGCCGTCCATATCGTAGGGCAGCTCCGCGCGCTCCTCGCCGAGACGGCGGATCTCCGCGAGCGCGTCCTGCACGTTGTCGACCACCTTGTTGCCGATGACCTTGAATTTCTGCGTGCGCAGATAAGCAAGCGTCTCGGCGTGGGTCGTGAAGGTCCGTCCCTCGGCGAGCTGGAGGTTGAAAACGGCAATATCCAGCCGGCGCTTCGCCGCGATCCTCGGGTCAAGCTGGCGCAGCGAGCCGGCGGCGGCGTTGCGGGGATTGGCAAAGGTCTGCTCCCCGTTCTCCTCGCGCTCGGCGTTGAGCGCGGCAAAGACCTTTTTGGCCATGTAGACCTCGCCGCGCACGATGAGGCGCGGCAGCTTCTCCGGCAGCACCATGGGAATGGACTGGATCGTGCGCAGATTCTCCGTCACGTCCTCGCCCACGCGCCCATCGCCGCGCGTGGCGCCGCGGACGAACACGCCGTCGCGGTACTCGAGCGCGACGGACAGACCGTCCACCTTCGGCTCCACGCTGTATTCGACGTGCTCGAGCTGCTCACGCACCTTCTCGTCGAAGTCCACGACCTCGGCGTCGGAGAAGGAGTCCTGCAGGCTCTCGAGCGGGACGGCGTGCGTCACCGGCTCGAACTTCGTCAGCGCCATGCCACCCACGCGCTGCGTGGGCGAGTCCGGCGTGATCTCCTCGGGGTGCTCCTTCTCCAGATTGGCCAGCTCGCGCTGGAGCATATCGTATTCATAGTCGCTGATGCTCGGCTCGTCGAGCACATAGTAGCGGTACGAGTGTGCGTTGAGCGTGTCGCGCAGCTCCTTTATGCGTTCCTTGTAGTCCATGGCGTTCTCCCCTTTTATCCGGCGTTGTTCATAATGAAGTCCTCGGCGGTGGAGGACATATCCTCGCGTGTGTCGAAGTAGGTGTAGGTATCCGGCACGGAGCCGACGATGACCGTCTCGGCGACGGCGCAGCGGTTGGTGACCTTGGTGACGGTCGAAAAGCCCGGCAGCAGGACGCTCACATACACGTCCACCACCAGCCGGATCTCGTGGCGCGTCTGGTTGATGCCCGCGGAGGTGAAGGCATTCTCAAAGTGCGCCGAGGACGAGCCGACCGACTGCATTTTGATGTGCAGGAGCGGCCCGCGGCCCGCGAGCAGCGGCGAGCCGGTCAGGCTCCCGAGCGGGATGGCCAGCTCGCGCGTGGAGACCTCCGAGAGCCTTTGCAGCACGTCCGCGAGCACGGCGGACTGCAATCGGTTGAACTCCGCCATGTTGCTCTTGACCGCCGTGATGTGTCCCTCGTTGTCCTTTTCCAGCGAGATCAGGCGGTCGTAGTCCACACCGGCGTCGTAGAGCGTTTCGTTCACCGAGGTGTTCACGACGCGCGTGACGGCGTTCGAGACGCGCGCGGTGGCAAGGCTCGTGAGAATGGGCCGAAGCTGCGTCATCGCGGTGACGGCGAGCGCGATGAGCGCGGCGCAGACAAGGAAAAGCAGCAGCCGGCGTTTCTCCCGCCCCGTCATGCCGCGGCGCATATAGCGGCGCATGGGCGTTCCCCCCTTCGGGAGAATCTATGCGCCCACGGCTTTTCCCTATTCGCCGAGCTTTTTCACCATTTCCTTGTAGGCTCTGCCGCGCTCCATAAAGTTCGCGTAGCAGTCGAAGGCGGCGCAGGCGGGCGAGAGCGTCACCACATCGCCGCTCTCGGCGCAGAAGTAGGCGGCGTCCACCGCCTCCCGCAGGTCCTTGCAGCGGAGGATCCGCGGCCGCTCGGCCGCGGTCTCATAGGCTTCGCTCTCCACCACCGCGCGCTCGATGGCGTCGGCGGTCGCGCCGCAGAGGATGAGCGTCTTGACGTGCTCGACCACCTCGGGCGCAAGGGGTGCAAAGGGAATGTGCTTGTCATACCCTCCCGCGATCAGCACGACCTTGTGCGGGAAGGCGCGCAGCCCTGCGATGGTGCGCGTGGGACTGGTGGCGATGGAATCGTTGTAATAGCGGACGCCGTGCAGCTCGCGCACGAACTCGATGCGGTGCTCCACACCGGCAAACTCCCGCGCGACGCGGCGGACGGTCTCATCGCGCACAAGTCCGTCCACGGCAAGGAGCGCCGCCATATAGTTTTCCACATTGTGCCAGCCGGGAAGGCGGATGTCCGCCAGCGGCAGGACCTCGCGCTCCCCTGCCGCATCGCGCAGCCAGATCACGCCGCCGCGCACGAACGCGCCGTCGGCGACCTCCTCCTGCCGCGAGAACAGACGCGCACGTCCGACCGCCTTGCCGCTCAGATCGCGCGTGATGGCGTTGTCGGCGTTGAAGATGGCGGTGTCCCGCGCGCTCTGGTGCAGGTAAATATTTTCCTTGGACGCGATGTACTCCGCCATGTCGCGGTGCACGTCCAGATGGTTCGGGGCGAGGTTCGTCAGCACCGCGACCTGCGGCGAGTACGGCATATCCATCAGCTGGAACGACGAAAGCTCCAGCACCGCAAGATCGTCCGGCGTCATCTGCTCCGCGTCCGCGAGCAGCGGACGGCCGATGTTGCCGCCGAGCCACACGCGCCGTCCCTCGGCCTTGAGAAGCTCGGCAATGACGCTCGCGGTGGTGGTCTTGCCGTCGCTGCCGGTCACGCCGAGAATGGGACACGGACAGACGGCGAAGAACGCCTCCATCTCGCTCGTGATGACCGCGCCGTGCGCCTTCGCCTCCAGCAGCTCCGGCACGTCGGGACGCATCCCGGGCGTGCGGAAGACGACGTCCGCGTCCAGATCGCGCAGATAACCCTCGCCGAGGTGCAGCACCGCGCCGAGCGCCTCGTAGTGCGCCGCCGAGCCGCCGAGCGCCGCGCGCTCCTTCCTGTCGCAGGCGATGACCTTCACACCGTTCCGCGCCAGCAGCTCCACGAGCGGACGGTTGCTCACTCCGAGTCCGATGACCGCGGCGGTCTTTCCCTTCATGCCTTGCAGATATTCGTGCAGCGTCATACACAAATACTCCCCTCTGAACATTCACATTATATGAAATTATACCGCGCTCGCCGTATTTTATCAACGATTTCCCTGCACAAATTTTTGTTTCTTGACTTTGCCCGCTTCGTCCTTTACAATAAGGAGCGCGAGTAAGACAGGCGGTCGCGCGGCAAAGCCGAAAGGCTTGCTGTGAGGAAAGTCCGGGCTCCACAGGGCAAGGATAACGGGTAACGCCCGCCCAGAGCGATCTGAGGAAAAGTGCAACAGAAATAGACTACCCATAGCAATATGGGAAAAGGTGGAAAGGTGCGGTAAGAGCGCACCCGTCGGCTCGAGAGTGTCCGACGCTGTAAACTCTATCCGGAGCAACACCGGTATGGGAGCAGGGGCTTCGCGCCCCAGGGTCGGCCCGACCGCTCCCGGGGTGGCTGGAGCGCCGCGGCAACGCGGCGCGTAGATAGATGACTGTCAAATACAGAACCCGGCTTACAGTCATGCTCGTGCAAAATATGAGAGGGACGGCGGAAATCGCCGCCCCTCCCGTTTTTTCTTTTCTGACATAAACTGTCCAAAATGCAGAAAAAGCGGCGAGAGCTCCCGCCGCTTTTCTTTTTTATGAATCAAACTTCCTTCTTGCCGATGCGGATGAGACGCACGACCACAGGGCTCAGCACCACGTTGAAGAGGAGCTCGAAGATAAAATTCGCGCCGACAAGGCCAACGATCATATACTGGCCGACGTTTGCACCAAAGCCCATCGCATCCGCCCAGCCGCCGATGGTCTCCATGAAGAAGAGCAGGCAGCCGATCAGGAACACGCCGGTATTGACCACCGGACAGACCACTGCGGCCACCGCCACGGCAAGCGTGCGGTTCTTGTTCTCAAGCGCCTTGTAGACAAGGCCGGAGAGAAGGCCCGCCAGCGTGCCCTTGACGAGCACCGTCAGGATCGTGCCAAGCGCGTTGACACCGAGGAACGCCGCCGCGTCGCCGCTGAGCAGCACGACCACGCCAAACACAAAGCCGAGCCACGCGCCAGCACCTGCGCCGTAGAGCGCCGCACCGATAACGACCGGCACCAGCACCAGCGAAATGCTGAACGTGCCAAACCGGATAAAGCTGCCCATCAGCTGCAGAACGATCACAATAGCGGTGAACAGACCGAGACCAACGATCTTCTGCGTGTTGTTGTTATTACTCATATGTTTCTCCTTTCACCCGGCCGTCCGTGCAAGGGGGGCTATACAGGTGTTACAGCAGGAGCGCGCCGCGGAAAAAGCTCCTCCTCACAGCGCACCTTGTTTTTCTGCCGAAACTGGACGTCCGACGTGCCGAGATATAATACCAAACAACGGTGACAATTTCAAGTGGAATATTTATATATTTTTATAGGATATCCATATAAGTTGAGTCAATGCCGAATGTTTGCCATTTCGCCTTTTCGAACGTACAACGCCCATACAGGCGTACGCCTCCAATACGTCAAATTCGGGACTTTCAGTGCGTCAGCAGTAAGAATCTCAGCAGAATATATTGACAGGAAAACTTGGCGCATTTATAATCTTGACAAGAAAACTTGGCAGAGAGGTACCCTATGGAAAAAGAAGATATCTTGGCGATCAGCCGCAGAGAAAACAAAAACAGAGACCTGGCAGAGGCAGAAATATCCGCGCAAGCCGGCAGCATTGCCAGCCGCATCGGAGCCGGCACGTGCTGCTTCGTTTCGGTTCTATTTGTTTGGGCTGCTAACACGATGCTTTTCAGCCCATGGATCATCTACTTCAGCATTCTTGGTACGCATTATCTGGTAAGATTTATCAAAGCAAAACGGACATCAGTTCCAGAATGGAAGTGACATTCTATGATGGATATGGACAAAAAGAAGTGATGGAACTGGAAGATACTGCATCGTTTTTGCTTGGAAAATCTGCAGTATGGGTAGATCAGAAAGTTGACAGCCTGAAATTGACAGTGGAAAACAAAGATGCGGATAAGTTAAATTCAATAATATTTGTAAATCACACGGTATTTTCCTGGGCAAAGTTTCTGCTTGTATTTTCAGTATTGTTGCTAAGTTACTTATTTGTTTCTCATTGTACTTTTTTTGGAAAAAGACCCGAATGGATGTACGCAATGGTATCAGTTGCATTAGGAACGGTGATTATCTTATCAGCACATCATTCATTTGATTCATGGGATGAACAGATTCATTATAATATAGCATATACAGACTCCTGGGTATGGAATTATATGGAGTACAGTGATGCTGTGATGTCAAATGTAGAAATGCGTGTACCAACAGGGGACACGTTAGAGGAAGAACAATGGATAGGAGAATGGCTTAATCAGGCAAATGATACCGTTGTATTGTCATCACAAAAAGGTAGATTTCTCAGATATGGACAAAGGGCTTATCTTCCACAGATATTAGGGCTTGGATTAGGAAGAACGCTGGGACTGTCTTATGTAGTAACTGTATTTTTAGGAAAGTTTTTTAATTTACTGTTTTGTACAGCTGTCGTTACGTGTGCGATTCGTTTCAGCAAGTATGGAAAACGTACATTGATGTGTGTTGGGTTGCTGCCGACAACGGTATTTCTTTTTTCGTCATTTACATATGATGCATTTGTGATAGCACTTTTAGTGTTGGGCATAGCATTGTTTGTAACAGAGTACCTGAGTGAAGAAAAAATTCAAACAAAACGGACGATGGTATCTATTCTTGCTATAGTTGTGGGATGCTTTTCAAAGGCGGTCTATATTCCATTTTTGGCATTATATTGGCTTATGCCGAAGGACAAGTTTTATAGCAGGAGACAAAAGAATCTGTTTAAAGCAGGAATCTTTGTCTTATTAATATTAATGTTTGCGTCCTTTATACTGCCGTTAATAGGTAATGTTACAAGCGGAGCAGAGGTAGGAGATTACCGTGGAGGAGATACGAGCCAGACAAGTCAGTTATCTATGATTTTGGGATATCCGTTGACGTATACAGGAGTTTTGTTGAAATCACTTGGAACAACGTTTGCATCTTATTTTATTGGTTCCAAAGTGCTTGCAAATTTTGCATACCGTGGAATCTATGATGGAATAGGATATTTTGTAGTACTGCTTACGATGTTGTTTACATTTGTGACCGATTTTGGAATGACAGATAAAATATATGATGCACAGATGAAAAGAAAAATATTGATGATGAAAATATGGAATGCAGTATTAATATTTGGAACAGCATGTCTGGTCTGGACGGCATTATACCTGGATTTTACACCGGTAGGGTCGATGGTAATTAACGGAGTATCACCAAGATATTATTTGCCGCTGATCTTTCCACTGAGTCTCATTTTTATAAACCAAAAAGTGAGATGCAGCATGAAATTAGAGAATTATCAGAGTCTTATAGCGTTTTTAATGCTGATAGGTACAGGTATATCTATTTATTGTCTGATGCTTGCATAATTGCAGATACATGAAAGGAATCAAAAAGATGAGACAATTTACAATGTCACAGAAACTTTATATGGGAGTGAAAAGAATAATTGACATTCTTTTATCGGCGATGGCATTAATTCTGTTATCCTGGTTGTTTTTGATTTTATGCATTGCGATTAAAATTGATAGTAGAGGACCAATCCTTTTTAAACAGAAAAGGGTTGGAATCCATAAGACACACTTTATGATCTACAAATTCAGAACTATGAGAATTGATACGCCAAAGGATATGCCAACCCATATGCTGGCTGATCCGGAACAGTATATTACAAGAGTAGGGAAATTTTTAAGAAAAAGCAGTCTGGATGAATTGCCGCAGATCATCAATATTCTTATGGGAAAGATGAGTATTGTCGGACCAAGACCAGCTTTGTGGAATCAGTATGATTTGATCGAGGAACGGGATAAGTATGGTGCGAATGATGTAATGCCGGGACTGACCGGATGGGCACAGATCAACGGACGTGATGAGTTGGAGATAGATGTAAAGGCAAAACTGGATGGTGAGTATGTGAAAAAATTTGGATTCATAATGGATTTGAAGTGCTTTTTTGGAACGATCACAGCAGTCTTGTCACACAAAGGTGTTGTGGAAGGTGGAACCGGAGAAATGCATAAATAGATAGTAGCAGCGGATAAAAAGACATGCTGGG
>OOIG01000290.1_pt1 | contig 43959 bp, 42 predicted proteins | sample 1692091 | NCBI WGS metagenome assembly OOIG01 (sample SAMN06348188, study PRJEB24527) | human gut metagenome | biome: human gut; feature: ankylosing spondylitis patient; material: feces | host: Homo sapiens | place: China | collected 2015-10 | reverse complement strand
AGTTAAGCTGACAAATCCTCCTACCCTCAGAAATGAGAGGGTAGGAGGATTTTTTTCGTAATAATTCAAAACAGGGCTTGACAAAAGCATCATTTCGTGCGGCCATTTTGCTAACTTCTGTTAGCAAAATGGCCTTTGTAGTTAGAAGCGTGTCCCGACACGCCAAGCTACGAGGAGGCTTACTTATGAATCCAAAAACCGTAAAAAAAGCACTGAAAGATGCAATTCAAGCTATGACAGACTACAAATGGCTCTTCTCCGCAAGACCCGGCAAAGGCAATACCAGGAACAGGAAGTTTCCCTTTCAAAAAGTGATTCCCTTCATCCTGGCCTTTAGAGGCGGAACGCTTACCCACGAAATTATGGATTTCTTTGGCTTGGATCCCTCTACGGGAACTTCTTCTGCTTTTATCCAACGACGATCTACAATCCTTCCAGAGGCGTTTGAATCCCTATTCCATGACTTCTCCAGAAGTGTCGACGAAAACAAGCTGTACAGAGGCATCCGTCTTCTTGCCGTTGACGGCTCCGATTTACAGATTGCAGCCAATTCCAAAGACCCGGATTCCTACTATCCGGGGGTAAACGGGCAGAGAGCATACAACCTGCTGCATATCAACGCTATGTATGATTTGCACCAGCACATTTATGTGGATGCTCTTGTTCAGAAAAGCAGAAAGGCTGACGAATCCGCTGCATGAACTGCCATGGTAGATCGCTCTGCTATTGAAAGTGCTTTGCTTCTTGCGGACAGAGGCTATGAATCCTATAACAATCTTGCTCACATTCAGGAGAAGGGCTGGAATTTCTTGATCAGAATTAAGAACGGCACAGCCGGTATTGCATCTGGCCTTGCTTTGCCAGCCACAGATGAGTTCGATGTTCCTTTCCATTTGAAACTGACAAATAAGCAGTCAAATGAAGTAAAAGAACTGCTGAAAGACAAAAATCACTATAGGCATATCACAAATACCATCCGATTTGATTATCTGCCACGCACATCAAGAAAGTACGACCCCGCTGTATTCTTTGAACTGCATTTCAGAATCGTTCGCTTTCCTATCTCAGATACCGCGTGTGAAACCATTATTACGAATCTGGATGCATCCGCTTTCCCTTTACATGATATTAAGAGGCTTTATGCGATGCGCTGGGGTATTGAGACCTCTTTCCGCAACTTGAAACACACTCTGGGACTTCTTCATTTACACGCAAAAAAGGTGGAGTTCGTTCTCCAGGAGATTTTTGCCAAGCTCACCATGTACAACTTCTGCGAATTGATTACACAGTCCGTAGTCATCCGGCAGGCACAGAAAACGCATACCTATAAGGTTAATTTCTCTGATGCAGTACATATTTGCAGACAATTCTTCCTTGGAGATGTCCCTCCACCCATTCTTGAAGCCATGCTTATGAGATATATTTCGCCCATTCGCCTCGGTCGAAAAGATACTCGTAAGCTAACGCAGAAATCTTCTGCCAGCTTCACCTATAGAGTAGCATAATTCTTGTGATTTGAACATTCTTTTTAAAGCGGATTTTCCGATCCGCTTTGTTGTCATGCCCTAATGTCGCAAAAAACAGCACACAGCTTGCTTTCGCTTTGCTGTGTGCTGTCTTTGTGAGGTTCCTTCCTTGCTAACTAAGTGACATTGGGCTGCAAAGCAGGGGAGTTTTTTCTATGATTTTTTCCGGAAGTCCTCTGCCCGCAGCACCTCAAACATCCGCACAGCCGCGCTTTCCTCGCCGCCCGCAGCCAGCCACCCGGCCTGAAACGCCGCCCGCACCAGCGAAAACAGCGCGTCCTCCGCTTTGTCATATTCTGTTTGCTCCAAAAAACGCCCGAAGGCTGCTTCGTAGTCGTTGCTGTGCATATGGCACACCTCTCATGTATATAATACAATTTAATATCTTATTGTAATATATATCGAATCTACTTGTCAATCTATAATTTAATACAGATTGAGAGGTACTGTGCAATGAAGAACGATCCTTTAATTATCAAGAAGCGCGGAGACGATGGAAACCGTATCATTACAGTTCGCATCCGCGAGGATACGCTGGCGGAACTTGACCGGCTTGCCGCGGAAAGCAACCGCTCCAGAAACGAGCTGATCAACCTCATTCTGGCGCATGGCGTGAAAAATATTGAGATTGAATAACGCGCTTGCTGCGGCATACAGAACCATCCAAAATTTACGCTGAAAACGAACAAAAATCGACCGTACCCAAGCCGCCCCCCTGCCATGCACCGCGTGGTAAGCGTTGGCGTTACCGCCGTCTGCGCCGGTACAGAACTGTCAGGCGGGAGAGGGTCAGGTCGTACAGGAAAAACAGCGCCAGTCCCAGCGCGCATGTCGCCCAGAGGAGGGCGGGAGCCGTCCCGGCAAGCTCCTGCGTGACGGCGTCGAGGCGCAGGACGAACAGCAAGAACAGATAGTCCGCACCCACGGCGAAAACAGCCAGCAGCAGCTTTATGCTCAGGCGCAGCGCGCGGCTGTGGACAGCGTCAAGCTTCGGCTTGACGAGCGGATAGTAGCCGAGAAAGACGAACAGCATGGACGCCTCCTTGTCCGGGCCGAGCAGCGTGCCCAGAAGGGCGATGGCCGCGTAGCAGCTCCACGCGACCTGCTTCCGGCAGCGCTCCCGCACCGGCAGCAGCACAGCCGAGGCCAGGATCGGACAGGCGTACAGTGCCAGCGGGACAACGCCGCCCAGACACAGCAGCACGACGCCCAGCGCCGTGAACATTCCGCCCAGCGCAAGCTCCTTTGCAGTGGTGTTCATAGACAATCCTCTTTTGCAGATCGAGATAGCGTCAGTATATCAGAAAAGCCTGCTGAAGAAAAGCGGCAGCATCGCCTGTCTGCATGAAAGGATATGGAGAAAATACTTGACGAAACAAGTTAAATATGTTAAACTGACGTTTGGTTAGAGAAGACTAACCAAATTGGGCAATCGGGAGGGCTGCGGTATGGCGGATGCACAGAAACCCCTGACGCCGTCTGCGATCAAATATCTGCTGACGCTGCTGGAGCTCTGCCAGAAGGACGCAGGCGCGCGGTGCATGGACATCGCGGAGCAGCTGCGCGTGACGAAGCCGAGCGTGCACTCGATGATCGAAAATCTGTGCGCGGCGGGACTTGCGGAAAAGAAGAAATACGGCACGGTGTTCTCGACGCCGGAGGGCCGGATGCAGGCGGAGCGCTATGCGGTCTGCTGTTCGCTCCTGCGCGGAAGGATGCAGCAGACGCTGGGACTGAACGAAGAGGACGCGCGCAGCGCGGCCTGCGCGGTGCTTGCGCAGCTGCCGGACGCTGTGCCGCAGATGATGGAGCGGCTGAGCCGCGGTTACTGAAAAGGAGGCGTCCGAATGGAACTTCTCACATCCGTACTGGTCGCCGGAGGGGTCTGCGCCTGCATCGGCGCAGTCAAGGCCGTCTGCCAGAGGCTGACAAAAAGCTGACCGGAGCCGTCCGGCTCCACAAGAAAAAATCCGCCGCGAGGCGGATTTTTTCAACATATCTCCAATTTTCACAGCCGGTTCGGCGGCCTCAGCCCTGCAGATAAATGCTGTCCAGCAGGTGAGTGCCCGAGGCGGTGCGGAACACGCGCCGGCGGAAATTCTCGATGGCGGAGCGTGAATGGCCCTGCTCGTCCGCGTTGACGAGATAGTCTGCCTCCAGCAGGATCTGGTGGTCGATGCCGCCGATGTCCGTATAGGTATGGTGGTGCGCGGCCAGCCACGAAATGCGGTCCACGTCAGGACGCGCAGCGGGCAGCTCTGTGAAAAACGCCTCTACCAGCGCCGGGCTTTCCAGCTCCTGATGCTTGCCGTCGGTGTCGCCGTATTTCTCCCGGCACAGCGGGCAGGCGATGTCGTGGATCACCGCGGCAAGCTCCAGCACCTCCTGCGTGTGTCTGTCCAGCCCCTCCAGCTCTCCGATGGTCTTTGCCATGGCCCAGACCTTGAGAAAATGGTTGACGTCATGGCGGTTGCCCTTGTAGAATTCGATCATTTTTTGAATTGCGGTTGAAACGATCATGTGATTCCCTCCGTTCTTAAAGTGCGGTTCCCGTTTTCGGTACAAACAGGCCGCGCATATCGGCGTGCTCCAATTCCAGCAGCTTGACCTTCCGCGCGATGCCGCCGCCATAGCCGGTGAGACTGCCGCTTGTGCCCACGACGCGGTGGCACGGGATCATGAGCGAGATCGGGTTGTGCCCGACCGCGCCGCCGACCGCCTGCGCGGACATCTTCTCTGCGCCCAGCCGCTTCGCGGCCTCGGCGGCGATCTGGCCGTAGGTCATGGTTTTTCCATACGGGATCGTCAGCATGATCTCGCAGATCAGCCTGCGGAACGGCGTGGAGTCATAGCGCAGCGGAGGAAGGAAGTCCGGCTCACGTCCGGAGAAGTACACATCCAGCCAGCGCTTCGCGTCCGCGAACAGCGGGTGTTCTTTTTTTTCGGTCTGCTCCGGCAGAATATTGCCGAAATACCGCTGTCCATTGAACCACAGACCGATGATCGCCTCCCCGTCGCAGGCCAGCGTGATGGGGCCGAGCGGGGACGCGTATTCTGTCGTATAAACCATATTGTACACTTCTATTTGCTTTTTTGCTTGTAATCCTTCATTTCCGGGATAGCCCCGCCTGACACGGCCCAGAGATACAGACTGGCCACGCTGCAGTACGGGCAGAACCGCCGGCGGTATTTTTCAAACAAGTCGCGGTCGATCTCCCGGTGGTGGTACACCATGCGCAGCCCGCGCCGGATGGCAAGGTCGTCATAGCTGAAAATATCAGGGCGCTGCAGGCAGAACAGCAAAATCATTTCCGCCGTCCAGACGCCGATGCCCTTCAGACTGCTCAATGCCCGGATAGCAGCTTCATCACTCATATGCGCCACGGCGTCCAGATCGAATGCACCCGTATGGACCCGTTCGGCAAAGTCCGTGATATACGCTGCCTTGCGGAACGTCATGCCAAGCGCCTGCAGGCTCGGAACGCCTGCGGCCAGAATGGCTTCGGCATTGACCGTGCCCAGCGCGTCCTGCATTCGCTGCCAGATCGTCGCCTGCGCCTTCGTTGAGATCTGCTGGCCGATGATGTGGTGCACGACGGACGAAAACAGGTCCGGGTCCACTGTGCGGTCGATATGCCCGATGCGGTCGATCACCTCACAGAGCCGCTTGTCCTTTTTGCGCAGATAGGAAAGCGCCTGTTCTCCGTATGCGAAATACATCCTGTTACCTCCCTGCGTTTTGCAATTTTATTATACAACAGCGAAGTGTGCAATGCCATCAGAAAATATGGCGAGGCAGCATTTGATGCGCGGAAGAAACTGGTTTGCATTTTCTGCTTATTTCTGTTATGCTTTATGTACCGCGCTGTGTACGCGGTATTTTTTACGTGAAGGGAAGGATGCACTGTGGGCGGAAATACGCTGGATATGACAAAGGGAAGCGCGTGGAAGCTGATCGTACAGTTTGCCGTGCCGGTATTCCTCAGTCAGGTGTTCCAGCAGCTTTACAATACGGCGGACGCGCTGATCGTCGGCCGGTTTCTGGGAGATGAGGCGCTGGCGGCCGTCAGTGCGTCCGGCCCGCTGATCTTCCTGCTCATCAGCTTCTTTACCGGCCTGTCCATGGGCGCAGGCGTGACCATCTCCCGCTATTTTGGCGCAGGCGACTATGACCGCGTGTCCAGAGCCATCCACACGGACGTGATGCTGGGCCTGATCAGCGGCGTGATCCTGACGGTCGTGGGCGTGTGGCTGACGCCGACGTTCCTGCGCTGGATGGGCACCGCACCGGAGGTTCTGCCGGACGCGATCGCATACTTCCGGTATTACTTCATTGGCGTCCTGGCCGTCGTCATGTACAATATGTGCAAGAGCATCATGAACGCCCTCGGTGACAGCAAGCGGCCGCTCTATTATCTGATCATTTCGTCCCTTACCAATATTGTGCTCGATCTGCTGTTTATCGGCGCGTTCCATTGGGGCGTGTGGGCGGCTGCCGTCGCCACGACGATCTCGCAGGCCGTCAGCATGATCCTGTGCATGATCCATCTGATGAAGAAGGGTACGATCTATCAGGTCGAGCTGAAAAAGCTGCATATCGACCGCGAAATGCTCGGCCAGATCATCCGCTACGGTCTTCCGTCCGGCGTGCAGAACTCCGTGATCGGCTTTGCAAATGTCATTGTCCAGTCCAACATCAATTCCTTCGGCAAGGTCGCCATGGCGGCCTACGGCGCGTACTCCAAGCTGGAGGGCTTCGCGTTCCTGCCCGTTACCAGCTTCACCATGGCGCTGACGACCTTCGTCGGCCAGAACCTCGGCGCAGGGCTTCACGACCGGGCGAAAAAGGGTTCGCGCTTTGGCATCATCGCGTCTGTTGTGATCGCGGAGATCATCGGCGTGACGATGTATCTGCTTGCGCCGCAGCTTGTCGCGCTGTTCAGCCCCACGCCGGAGGTTGTCGAACTCGGCACGCGCCAGATGCGCACGACGGCGCTGTTCTTCTGCCTGCTGGCATACTCCCACGCGATTGCGTCGATCTGCCGCGGCGCAGGCAAGGCCTTCGTGCCGATGGTTATCATGCTGCTGTTCTGGTGCGTCGTGCGGATCGCATATATCACCATCGTCATGGGCATCGTCCACGAAATTCAGTATATCTACATGGCCTATCCCATCACGTGGTCGCTCAGCTCCATCGTCTATTTCCTCTATTACCACTTCTCCGACTGGGTCCACGGCTTTGAGAAAAAGCCTGCGAAATCATAAAAGAACGCCATGCCCGGCAAATACCGGGCATGGCGTTTTTATAGCAGACCGATTTGCTCATAGCAATGCGCCGTCAGGTCGATCCGGTATCCGCCGCCGGGGCGCGGCTGCCAGTCGTAGCCGGACTTTTCCTCCTCCGGGAACAGCGCCTGCATGATCGTGAGCACCGTTCCGCCGTGTACGACGGCGAGGAGATCCTCGTCCTGCGCGCGCATACGGGAAAGGGCGGATAAAATACGAGCCTCCGCCTGCGCAAAGGATTCGCCGCCCGGCGGGACGTTCTGGAACCAGTCGCCCGCCAGCCATGCCTCGTACTCCGCCAAGCCCTTCAGCTCGTCGTAGGACTTTCCCTCGAATATGCCGAAGCTGATCTCACGCAGCTCCGGCCAGATCTCGTGCGGCGCCTCGCCGTAGATCAGGCGCAGCGTCTGCTCTGTGCGGAGCATTCCGCTCGTCAGGATGCGTTCGCCGCTGTACGGGGGATACAGGCCGCCTGCGGCGGCCTCCTGAACAGCTGCTTGTCCGGCCTCGCACAGAGGAAGATCGAGCGCCCCATAATACCACCGGCGGACATTTCCCTCCGTCAGTCCGTGGCGGATGAGCGTAAGCCGCCTCATCCCTTCAGCTCCAGCGGAAGCCCGCAGAAAATGCGTGTGACCGTGTCCGCCTGCGCGGCCAGCGCCGCGTTCATGCGCCCGACGGCCTCGCGCCATTCGCGCGTTTCCGCGTCCATCGGCACAACGCCGCAGGAAATGTCCTCGCAGATCAATATTTTCCCGCTGAGCGCAAGCCCGGCCAGCACGTCCGCAGGCTCCTTTCCCGCCCGGACGCAGGCAAGCGCGAAGCGCTCCAGATGCCGGAGGCAGCGGGCGGTCAGATCGAGCGCTTCGCCCTCGCAGGTGAAAATTTCCGCGTCCCGCAGGGCGTATTTTGTTTGCGCGTATGCTGTTTTTCCCTGATACGCGCCGCCGATGATCAGGATCATATCGTTACCTCTCAGAAGATCGCCAGGATCAGAAGCCCGGAAAGCTCGCCCAGCGTGATGGAAAAGCCTGCGACGTCGCCGGACATCCCACCCAGATGCTTCTGGGCCAGACGGCAGGCAAGGATGGTCACAAGCCCCGCCCACGCGACGGCCAGCGCGCAGCTGGGCCGCGAAAACAGGAACACGAACACCGCCAGCATGACGGCGAGGTACATCCCGAGCAGAATGTTCCGCTGCCGTTTTGTCTTCCCGGCTGCAAATGTGCCGGAATACTGGCTGGTCTTCATGGGCGCGAACGATTCCACCGCAACGCCCGCCATGCAGCGCGTTACGACCGGAATGAGCAGCAGCGCCCGCCAGATATACGAGAAGTCACAGTCCGCCAGCGCTGCGAACGAAAACAGGAACAGCAAAATCGCACACACGACTGCAAACGCGCCCACGCGCGAATCCTTGAGAATTTTCTGCCGCGTTTGAAGATCGCGCCGCGATAAGATCGCGTCACAGCAGTCGAGGAACCCGTCCAGGTGGAAAAAGCCCGTCACAAGAAACGGAAGCGCCGTCAAGATCGCGGCGGCCAGAAATCCGGTAAACCGGAAATGGGCGAACAGGGCGGCGCACAGCGCCCAGAGTCCGCCCACGATCAGCCCTACCGGCGGCAGGCACACGATCTGCCACGGGCGCAGCGCATCGTCCCAGACCTTATACGGGCACGGGATCGCCAGATACGTCCCCCACGCCATCATGAGTGCCGTCAGGGGCTTTTTGAGCTTGGCTTTCATCCGGAAAAGCCTCCTTTGTACCAATATGCCTGCGCACAGCAAAGCTCTGCGGCGTTTTCGCACGCCGCCGCCAGCGCCCGGTCAAGCCGCGCCAGTCCCCGGCGGTAGCATTCCGTCCATTCGTCATACTGTCCGCCGTCAGCGTAAATATAATCGCTCACGAACACGCAGCAGCGCATCCGGCGGGAGAATTCCAGCAGCTCCGCCTCCAGACGCGCCGGGGCAGAGGTGTCCATCGTGCCGTCCGCGCGGAACATCTCATTTGACAGCAGCGCCGTCACGCTGTCGAGCAGCACTGCGCCGTCCGGCTCCATCCGCGAAAGCGAGGAGAGAATGTCCGTTCCGCATTCGACGGTCTGAAAGCCCATCCCCGCGCGGTTGTCCAGATGGCGCTGAATGCGCAGCCGGTCCTCGTCGTCGTGCGGGATCATGGTCGCAAGATAATAGTGCGGCCCGCCCTGCGCACAGACGATCTGCTGCGCAAGAGACGATTTTCCGTTTTTCGCGCCGCCGGAAAGAAAATAGTTCATACCGTAAAGCTGTCCCTTTCGCGTATTTCGGTCAGATATCCGTCGTCGATGGCGGCCTCCGGGAATGTTGCCATCGTGTTCATCACCGCGCAGGCCGCCTCGACCACGCGGAAGGCCAGCGGGCACCCGCTGCCCTCGCCGAGGCGCATCCCGAGCTGCAGACAGGGCCTCAGGCCGAGCAGCCGGGCTGCGATTTCGTACCCGCGCTCATAGGACACGTGCGAGCCGATGAAATAGCCCTTTGCGGCTTCGCACAGCCGGGCAGCGCAGAGCGCGGCGACGACGGAAATGAACCCGTCGACCACGACGGGCAGGCGCTCATGCGCCGCACCCAGAAACACGCCCGCCATTGCGCACAGATCGAACCCGCCGACCTTGTGCAAAACGTCAACAGGATCGTTCCCGTCTGGCGTGTTTATGGCCAGCGCCTGTTCGATTACCTGTTTTTTCTTCAAAAATGCCGCGTCGGTCAATCCGCCGCCGCGTCCCGTAACGGCTTCGACGGGTTTGCCGCTCAGGGCGCACAAGACGGCGGAGGACGTGGTCGTGTTGCCGATGCCCATTTCGCCCACGCCGAGAATTTGAATGCCGTCCCGTTTTGCCTGTGCGGCAAGCCCCATGCCGGTCAGAATGCCGCGCACGGCAGTCTGCCGCGCCATGGCCGGGCCTGCGGCGATGTTCGCCGTGCCCTTGCCGAGACTGCGGTTCAGAATTTCCGGGCAGGCATAGGGGAGCGCGATGCCCATGTCGGCGACGACCAGCTCGTCGCCGAAGTGCTTCGCCAGACACGACGCGCCGGTCAGACCGCGCGTCAGGTTGATGGCCTGCGCCCGCGTGACCGACTGCGGCGCGGACGAAACGCCCTCGCAGACTACGCCGTTGTCTGCCGCAAGCACGTAAATGCGGGTGTGGCTGACTTCGTTTTTGACCTGCCCGGTGATGCCCGCCAGCTGGACAGAAAGGTCCTCCAGCAGACCGAGGCTGCCGGGCGGCTTGGCCAGTGCGTCCTGCCGGGACTTCGCCTCGCGCATGGGCACGTCATAAAGCGGGGTAATTTCGGAAAGCAGCGAAACAAGCTGCCGTTCAGTCTGTTCCATAGGGTTCACTCCAAAAGGTGCTTTTCCACGAGCCAGTCAAGGCTCGGCCTGTCCTGCATCAGCTCCAGCGTACACGTCGCCTGCGGGGAAAGCGCTTCCAGCAGGGAAAGAAGCCCCGCAATATCCATCACGCCGTCAAAGAGCGCCGCGTGCAGGTCACGGTCGCCCTGATTGTTGTGCAGGTGCACGTGGGAAAGGTACGGCGCACAGGCGCGCAGCCAGTTCTCCGGGGGAAGCGCTGACGCGCACGTATTCGCGTGGCCGAGATCGAGGCAGATACGCAGGCGCGGGTCATGGACGGCCTCCATGATCGCCGTTAAAAGCTGCGGTTCCGGCTCCAGCACGTTTTCCAGACACACGGTCATATCGTCCGGAACATCGCAGAGCAGCTCCCGCCACACGGCGGCACTGCGCTCCACGAACCACTCCGGATAATAGACCAGCGGCAGAAAGCCTGCGTGCAGAACGATTTTCCGGATCCCCAGCGTCCGCGCTTTTTCAATCGCCTGCCGGTACCGCTTCTTCGTCACGTCCAGCACCAGCGGATCGATGGCCGCGGGGGTCAGCTCGTTGAACGGCCCGTGCAGGATGAACCGGTCTGCCGCGGACAGGCAGCGCTCAACCGGAATTTCCCACGGCTCCGCCGGCGCGCCGTCGAGCCGGGCGGCGGTGCAGAACTGCGCAAGCTCGATCCCAAGGCCAAACGCCCGCGCAGCCTCGCAGCAGTCTTCACCGATGGACGAGACGTACAGCAGCTCCCGCCTCACGAGAGCTTCCCCTCCTGCAGCATGCACCACACGCGAAGCGCGGCGGTCTGCGTCTTGGCGTCGGGAATTTCGCCGTTCAGGACCTTTTCGACCAGCTCCCGCAGCGGCAGGCGGAACACGTTCAGAAATTCATCCTCGTCCAGCTCCCGTTCGCCGAAGCTCAGCCCGCGTGCCAGGAACATCTGGATGACCTCGGTCGAATACGCGCAGGTAGGGTAAAACGGGCCGAGCGGGATGAGCTCGCTTGCGACCGCGCCCGTTTCCTCGCGCAGCTCCCGCAGCGCGGCTTCCCGCGGGTCCTCGCCGATGTAGTCGAGCTTCCCGGCGGGGATCTCCGTCAGGACTTCGCCCATGGCATAGCGGAACTGCCGCTCGAGCAGCACGTCGCCGTTTTCCAGCAGCGGCAGGATGCACACCGCGCCGTGGTGGACGGTGTATTCCCGTGTGGAGGTTTTGCCGTTCGGCAGGCGGACGGTATCCTTGTAGATATGCAGCACGTCGCCGTCAAAGATCGGCTGGGACGTGAGCTTTGTTTCCTGTAAATTTTTAAATTCTTCCATTGCCTTTGTGCTTCCTGTTCGTTTTTTTCTTATCTTACCGTTTTGCGCCTGTAAAGTCAAATCAGACCTTGTGTATTTTTCTTCGCCCTGCGCATACTATGGCCAGAGAGATCGTTGGCAAACGCTTTTGAGATGCTTTGTCCGCCGGATGATCCATACGCAGGTGCGCGTTTCGGTCAGACGCCGCGCTTCGCCGGAGCGGCAGAAGGCAGGCAGAACGGGGGTTCCGCGTCCCGCTGATCCGGGCGGAGCCCGAAAAGCAGCTGCCTGGTTTCTTCGCAGTCTCCTGTTCCGGCCGCACCGATTGACCGGAAGGGCTGTTTTTCCGGCAAGAGCCGGGGAAGCGTCGACGCTTCCCCGGCTCTGTTTGTCTTCAGCGCTTCTGCGCCAGCGGTCTGGATTTCTGCTGCGCTTCGAGAAGCTCCACCAGAATGGTGTTCGAGAGCATGAAGCCCTTCGGCGTCAGGTGCCAGCGGCCGGAGGTAAACGCGGCGTATTCCCGCGCCTGCAGCCGGACAAGAATGTCCTCGATCGGCTCAAACGGCAGCAGGAACGAGCGGGTGTATTCGCTCTTTTCAATGCCGTCGACCGTCCGCAATCGGAGCATGAGGTATTCGCCCGCGCGTTCGCGCAGCGGGACAAGCTCAGATTCGGACAAAATCTGGCCCTTGTCCGTCACGCCCTTGATATAGCCCTCCAGATCGGGCTTGATGGTGAACCGCCGCCCGGCGAAGTCAGAGGCCGCGCACGGGCCGAAGCCCAGATACTCGTCGCCGACCCAGTATTTCATGTTGTGGCGGCAGATGAAGCCGTCGTGCGCGAAATTGGAGATCTCGTACTGGTGATAGCCGAACTGCTCCAGCGTTTCGACGGCGTAAAAATACATATCCGCCTGCGCGTCGTCGTCCGGGAGGTTGGCGCAGTCCTTGTACGTCCAGAGCTTTGTGCCCGGCTCGACCTTCAGCCCGTAGCAGCTGATGTGGTCGGCCTTGAGGTCGATGACGTTGCGAAGCGTCTGCATCCACTGCTCGCGCGTCTGATTGGGAAGGCCAAACATCAGGTCAACCGAGACGTTATTAAAGCCCGCTCTGCGCGCCATCGAGACGGCCTGCTGCGCCTGCTTGTAGTTGTGCGGTCTTCCAAGCGCCTTGAGCTGCGCGTCGTCGTCCGACTGCACGCCGATGGAGATGCGGTTGAAGCCCGCGCGGCGCAGCCGCGTGAGCATGGGCAGCGTCACGGAGTCGGGGTTGGCCTCCAGCGAAACCTCCGCGTCGCGGCTGACATCGAAGCGGCGGTCGATCTCGGCAAAAATCTTCGCAAGCCCGCCGGCCCCGAAGAACGACGGCGTGCCGCCGCCAAAATAGACGGTGTCGACCTCATAGCCCGCTGCACCCTGCGCCGCCTCGCGGATGTGCAGGATCACGGCGTCGAGATACCGGTCCATCAGATCCCGGCTGCGTGCGCCGGGAACGGAATAAAAGTCGCAGTATTCGCATTTGCTCCGGCAGAACGGGATGTGGACGTAGATGCCGAGGCTTTTTTTCTTATTTTCAACGATCTGAATGAGCGCCACGGAAAAACCTCCTACGATTCGTCGTCAAGCTTGAGGACGGCCATGAACGCCTCGGACGGCACGGCGACCGTGCCGAACGTGCGCATACGCTTCTTGCCCTCCTTCTGCTTTTCGAGCAGTTTCTTTTTGCGCGTGATATCGCCGCCGTAGCACTTGGCAAGCACGTCCTTGCGCAGGGCCTTGATCGTCTCGCGGGCGATGATCTTGCCGCCGACGGCAGCCTGCACGGGAATCTCAAACATCTGGCGCGGGATATTGTCCTTGAGCTTTTCGCAGATCTTTCTGGCTCTTGCGTAGGCGTTGTCGGCGAAGAGGATGAAGCTCAGCGCGTCGACGATCTCGCCGTTCAGGAGAATGTCGAGCTTGACGAGCTTCGACGGGCGGTAGCCCTCCAGCTCGTAGTCCAGCGAGCCGTAGCCGCGCGTGCGGCTCTTGAGCGCGTCGAAGAAGTCATAGATGATCTCGTTGAGCGGCATGGAATAGTGCAGCTCAACGCGCGTGGGGTCGAGGTACTGCATATCCTTGAATTCGCCGCGCCGGTTCTGACACAGATCCATGATCGCGCCGACGTATTCGGGCGGGGCGATGAGGTTCGCCTTTGCATATGGCTCCTGCGCCTCGGCAATTTCGGCGGGGTCGGGGTAGTTGAGCGGGGTGTAGACATCGAGCTGCGTGCCGTCGGTCTTGGTGATCTTATAGACGACGTTCGGGGCCGTCGTGATGAGGTCGAGGTTATATTCGCGCTCGAGACGTTCGAGAATGATCTCCATATGCAGAAGGCCCAAAAAGCCGCAGCGGAAGCCGAAGCCCAGCGCGATGGAGTTTTCCTGCGTGAAGCTCATGGACGCGTCGTTCAGCTTCAGCTTTTCCAACGCGTCGCGCAGATCGCCGTATTTTGAGCCGTCCGCCGGGTACACGCCGGAGAAGACCATCGGCTGCGCCTGATGGTAGCCCGGAAGCGCTTCAGCGGCCGGATTTTCCACGCCCGTGATGGTGTCGCCCACGCGGGTGTCGGAGACGGTCTTGATGGAGGCCGTGAGATATCCGACCTCGCCCGCGCCGAGACTTTCGGCTGGGATCATACCCTTCGGGTGCAGATATCCGACCTCCACGACCTTGTAGACTGCGCCGGAGGCCATCATGCGGATATCCATGCCGGGATACACCGTGCCGTTCACGACGCGCAGATAGACGATCGCGCCGCGGTAGGAATCATACTGGCTGTCGAAAATCAGGCACTGTAAAGGCGCTTCGCGGTCGCCCGTGGGCGCGGGGACATTCTTCACGATCATTTCCAGCACGGAATGAATGTTGATGCCGTTCTTGGCGGAAATTTCAGGCGCGTCCATGGCGGGGATGCCGATGACGTCCTCAATTTCCTTCTTGACCTCGGCGGGCCGCGCCGCCGGCAGATCAATCTTGTTGACGACGGGCAGGACCTCCAAGCCGTTGTCAACGGCCAGATAGGTGTTCGCCAGCGTCTGGGCCTCGATGCCCTGCGACGCGTCGACGACCAGCACCGCGCCCTCGCAGGCGGACAGGCTGCGGGAGACTTCATAGTTGAAGTCGACGTGACCCGGCGTGTCGATGAGGTTCAGGACATATTTCTCGCCGTCGTCGGCGCGGTAGTCCAGACGCACAGCGCGGGCCTTGATGGTGATGCCGCGTTCGCGTTCAAGCTCCATGGAGTCGAGAATCTGGTCCTCCATCTCGCGCTTTTCAACGGAATGGCACTCCTCCAGCAGGCGGTCGGCCAACGTGGATTTGCCGTGGTCAATGTGGGCGATGATCGAAAAATTGCGGATATGCGAAAGGTCGGTCATGTGCGGTTCCTCTCTTAGTAAGCGATATTTTCAGTCGCGACAGTTTCATATTTGGCGGAGCTGGAGAAATAGGCGTCGAGAATGGGAATGCAGACATTCGCCAGATTGCCGCCCTGTGAGCCGCGCTCGACATAGACGGAGATGGCGATCTCGGGATTGTCCGTCGGGGCGTAGAGCACGAACGAGGCGTGGTCAGAGCCGGAGAACGAGCCGGTGGAGGTCGTGCCCTGCCACTGCGCCGTGCCGGTCTTGCAGGCGATGGCAATGGGGTAATCCCTGAGGTACTGCTCCGCCGTGCCGATGGAGGCGGTCATGCGCATACCCTGATCGAGCGCGGCCAGCGCCTTTTCGGAGATCTCCAGCGTGCTTGCCACGACGGGCTTGGACTCCTCGATCAGATCCTGATAGTCCCACGAGACGACGCGGGACAGGAGCGTCGCTTCATAGCGCGTGCCCTTGTTTGCCAGCGCCGAGGCGTAGCAGGCCAGCTGCAGGGGTGTAAATTTGTTCAGGCTCTGGCCGATGACGGCCTGCAGAACGTCCGCGCCGAACCAGCCTGCGTCCTCGCCTGCGTACTGCTTGTTCTTTTCCTCTGCGTTCGCGCGTGCGCCGGTGTCCTCCGGCAGCTCGATGCCCGTCGGCTCGCCGAGGCCGAGGGCCTTGGCAACGATATCAAACGGGTTGTTTCCCGTTTCCTTTTTATAGCTGTCGTAGGTCAGACGGCCGACCTCGTAGAAATAATAGTTGCAGGAGTAGGCGATGGCCTCCATCAGATTGATCTTGCCGTGCGTGCGCGGGTTGGCAAGCGACCAGATGTGGCACTTGGGCTGGAAGGATTCATAGAAGGTGTAAAGACCCTTGTCCTCGATGATATAGCCGGGGTCGAAGCCGCCCATATCGACGGCGGCGATGGCCGTGACCATCTTATAGACCGAGCCGGGCGGGTAGGCTGCGAGCGCGCGGTTGAACATCGGCGCAGTCTCGTCTTCGTTCAGCGCGACGGCGTTTTCCGCGCGTGTGGCAAGATCATAGGTCGGGTAGCTTGCCATGGCGAGAATTTCACCGGTCTTGCACATCTGCACGACGACCGCGCCGCCTCTGGCGTCCTTGCCCTCCTTGTTCCGGCCGACGCCGTTTTCGCGCAGATCGAGAATGACCTTTTCCAGCGCCTGCTCGGCCACAGCCTGCAGCGAAATGTCGATGGTCAGCTCGACGTTGTTGCCCGGCACAGGCTCCGTCACATAGTATCGGTTCAGAATTTCGCCGGTCGAGGAGACGGTCGTCCGCTTGATGCCGCTTGAACCGTGCAGATATTCCTCAAACGCCTGCTCCACGCCGGATTTTCCGACAAGCGCGTTCATGGAGTAGCCCTTTTCGCGGTATTCGGCGGCCTCCTCGCTCCAGATCGGGCCGATGTAGCCGAGAATGTGCGCGGCATAGGTGGTGTTGTACTCGCGCACCGTGCCGTTTTCGACCACAACGCCCGGCACGGCCAGCTCCATCACGGCAGCCAGCGATTCCGCGTCGACGTCCTCTGCCAGCATATAGTTTTCCATGCCGATCTCGTCTACCGAGCGCAGCTCCAGCTCATAGCGGACGGAAATGACGCGGTACACGTCCTGCTGGGTCCAGTCGTCGGGGATCTTATATTCGTCGCGCAGGCGTTTCATGAGCGTGGGCGCGGAGATATCGAGGTCATAGCTCCGGCTGGCAAGGAAGCTGCGGAAATAGCCCTGCCAGGCGGTGTCGTCGGTATCGGTATAGGTATAGGGACGCTCGGCGGAGACGGGGAAATGCGATTCATACGCGATCCCAAGCTCGTCGCAGAGGTTCAGGACCTTCAGCAGGTTCCCGTTCGGGTCGGGCGCGTTGAAAAAGACGAAGTTGATGATGACGAGGTTATAGCTTGCGCGGTTCGACACCAGCACGTTGCCGTTGCGGTCGAGAATATTGCCGCGCGCAGCCTCGACCGTCGACTGGTACTCCATGGAGTCGGCGTCCGCCGCGACGAGGGAGTCCTCCGTGACGGCGGCCTGCGTCTTGTAAAGCCGCAGGGAGAACACGCCGATCATGGCCAGAATGACGACGATGAATACGATCATGCGGAAGCGGGAAATTCGCTGCATTTATTTGGCACCAACCTTTCGGATCGCCCAGGCTCCGAGATACAGGAGCGGGCACGCGAGCAGGCTCAGGCCGATCTGGACCGGCAGAGCAGTGATCATGCCGATGTGGATCGTGCCGAGATAGCATTGAAACAGAAACAGGAGCGTCTGGCAGAATACGAGCGCCAACAGACTCATCAGAATGGCGGACAGCAGCTGCCGCACGAGATACCGGTCGCAGACATAGCCGATCACCGCGCCGCAGACGGTCAGCAGGACGATGTGCATCGCGCCGCCGGCCGCGCCCGTGAAGCACCAGACCGTGCCGCAGCAAAGTCCGTAGAGCGCCCCGGCCTCCGCGCCTGCCAGCATGGAAATACAGGCGATGCAGACAGGGATCAGCGTCAGCTTGACGCCGAAGAATCGCGCCCGGCCAAACACGACCGTCTGCAAAACGGCGATCAAAAGAAACAGCACGCCGTAAAGCGTCCACATCAGCGCATTTTTATAGGTCGCGTGCATCGCGCGGGCCTCCTTTCGGTCATATACACGTCAAGCTGCATTTTTGCAGGTCGTCTGTAGGGGCCGACGACTCTGCCGGCCCTGGAAATGTTGCGAATTCGCCGGAGATTTTCAAAAAAACGCTGCATTCTGCGGGCGGACAGAGACGTCCGCCCCTACAACAGTTTCTTGCGTCACTGCACATTATACTCCGTAATGATCGCGATCTGCTCCAGCTTGGACAGGTCGCAGGACGGTTCGAGCGTGGCGTATTTCGCGACGCCCGTCTCGTCGAGGCTGGCGTTCGTGATGTACCCCAGCAGCAGCCCGCGCGGATAGAGCGTCGAGCCGGTCGTGACGACCTGATCGTTATTCTTGACGATCGCGTCCGTCAGCAGATAGTTCATGCGCAGGATCTCCGTTCCGTCCTCGAGGAATGTGCCCTGTACCACGCCCGTATAGCCGGACGAGGCCACGGAGGCGGAAATTTCAAGCGACGAGTCCATGATCGTCGTGACGGTGGCCCAGTTGGCGCCGACCTTGGTCACAAGGCCCACGACCTGCCCGTTTTCCGTCACGGCGCACATACCCTCCTCCAGCCCCGCGTTCGTGCCCTTGCCGATGGTAAAGGCGCTTTTATAGTCGGAGGAATCCCACGAAATGATGTACGATGTGAGGAATTTATAATCCTCATGCTCTTCGGACAGCTTCAGAAGCGCCTTGAGCCATTCGTTCTCGCGCTGCAGCTGCTCGGCGTCGCGGATATCCTCCTGCATGGCAAGGATCTGCTTTTCCATCTCCGCGTTCTCCGCCTCAAGCGTCTCATAGCGGAACATATAGTTGTAATACCGCTCGGCCAGCCGGTCGATGGACGCAACGCCCGCACGGATGGGGGACAGGATCGTCCCGACCACGTTTTCAATGGCGCTTGTCCCGTTTGTGATGGCAAGCGTCACGGCGGCGCAGATAGCGATGATGAGCGCGACAATGAGAATGGTCTTGAGGCGGCCCGTCCAGAATTTTTTCTTCATGCCTGCGCCTCCTGCACGTCAAGGATCGGAACGCCGAACGCGCGCAGCATCCGGCACAGCGGGCACAGGGGCAGGCCCATGACGGAGAAATAATCGCCCTCGATCCGGCTGACGAACATGGCCCCGTAGCCCTGAATGCCGTAGCTTCCGGCCTTGTCCATAGGCTCGCCGGTCCTGACATAGGCGCGAAGCTCCTCTTCGCAGAGCGTGCGGAACGTCACCTTCGTCACGACGGCTTCGGACTCAAGCTGTGAGCCTTTGCAGACGGACAGAACGGTCACGACCTCGTGCGTTCTGCCGGAGAGCAGGCGGAGCATACCGAGCGCTTCTTCCTCCGAGCGCGGCTTTCCCAGCTCGCGCCCGTCAATGACCACGATGGTGTCGGCGGCGATGACAATATCGTCCGGCGACGCGTCGGCGGCGATGGCCTGTGCCTTCCTGCGGCTGACGCGCGTGACCTCCTGCTGGACGGGCAGCGCCGGATCCATCGTTTCGTCGATATCCGCGACACGAACGGTAAACGGCAGGCCGGTGAGCTTCATCAGCTCGTGCCTGCGGGGAGATTGCGATGCAAGGATGATCATAAGGAGTTCCTTCTTTTTTGCTTATTCCACGCCGCGCGAATACAGTCCGCGCGTATAGCTTCCGGCGTCGAAGACGGCCCGGCCCTGATAGTCCATCAGCACCTTGTCGATCTCGCCGGGGTTTTCCGTTGTAAACTGCAGGCGCAGCGCCCACAGGCCCATGCCGCGCAGCGCGTCCTTTTTGTCGAGCAGATACAGCTTCTTGCCGTTCAGCAGCACGTTGCGGCACGTGCCGGGGTCCTTGACGATGGGGAATTCCTCGCCCACACGGTCGACCAGACGGACCGTGCCGGTCTGGCAGGCGCAGATGCCGGTGCGGTTCTTCATGACGCAGTTTTCCATCAGCATCAGCGGCAGCCGCCCGTAGATCAGCAGCTCCGCCGGGACGGCCTTGGAGATATCGCGGATCTGCGGCAGCGTCAGCTCAAACGACAAAAGCTGCGAATCAAGCCCCTGCTCGCGCAGGTACCGCATGGCGCGGGAATTGACGATATTGAGGCCGAAATCGCCGCGGACGGCGAAGCCCGCCGCGCGGGCAATGTGCAGCTGTCCGAGATTTCCGGCCAGAACCTGCCGCACGCCCATCTCATAGACCGTGCGCAGCTGCCGCGCGACGGGAGCAAGCTCCCCGCTCCAGATCACGCGCGGCAGAATGGCCGCCAGCTGCGTTTCAACGCTTACGCGCTGCGGCAGATCCGGGTGCTCCGCCAGCTCGGACAGGGGGACATAGAGTACCGTTGGCTTCATGGAGAGCATACGGGAGGTGATCTGCCCGGCTGTGCGGACGGCGATGGTCAGCTGCGGCTCCCCGGCAATGCCGTCGTAGCGCGGCGGCTCGTCATACGCATTCAGACGCGCGGGCGCGGCACGGCCGCGCTTTGCGGTCAGCTCCGCGATCACATCGCGCCGCATGGCGTTGATGGCGGACGCCGGGAGCATCAGATCGGGGTCCAGAGACGAGCGGACGGCGGTGCACAGATACGGCGTTCCGCCGGTTTTTTTCAGCTGCTGCTCCAGATCCTGCGGCGTGAGCGACCGGTAGACCGCCTGCTCCGGCACGGGGCCGCGGGTCCGGCAGAGGTTGCCGTCCGGGTCCTCGACGGCGAGCTGCGCAGGCTCTCCGCGGCGGATCATGGCGTAAAAGCGCACGCCGATGCGCTGCGGCTCACCCTGTTCATAGGTGGCGCGGGCAGAGGCGAACAGGTCAGCCGTGTCCTCGCCCTCCTGACGGCGGCCAAACATATCGCTGCCGGTCTGGCCTCTGAAATAGCCGTCGGTAAAGCCCTGCCGGGAGAAGGCCGTCTCCAGCTCCTGCAGATCGGACGGCGTCAGCTTGCCGCCGTTTAAAACCGTGCGGTAGGCGCGCGTGACGATGGCGACGTACTCAGGCCGCTTCATGCGGCCTTCGATCTTGATGGACGCGACGCCCATGCGCCGCAGCTCGTCCAGCTCGCCCGCCAGACAGTTATCCTTGAGGCTGAGCGGGTAGCGCGTCGATTCGAACCGGCCGTAGCCGTAGGGCAGGCGGCAGGGCTGCGCGCACTGGCCCCGGTTGCCGGAGCGGCGGCCGATGACGGAGGACAGGTAGCACTGTCCGGAATAGCACATACACAAAGCGCCGTGCACAAAAACCTCGATCTCGACCGGGCTTTTCTTACAGATATGCGCGATCTCCTCCGCGGGAAGCTCCCGCGCAAGCACGACGCGGCTGCACCCGAGCGCGGCGGCCTCCATCACGCCCTCAAGCGAATGGATGCTCATCTGCGTGGAGGCATGGATGGGCACGTCCGGCGCAAGCTGCCGGCATAACGATACCACGCCCAGATCCTGCACGATGAACGCGTCGACGCCGCAGGACGCGGCCAGCCGGATCAGCTCCGCTGCACGCGGCATCTCGCGGTCGAGCACGAGTGTGTTGAGCGTCAGATGTACCTTGACGCCGCGCACATGACAGTAGACAACGGCCTCCTGCAGATCGGCGGCAGAAAAATTGCGGGCGTTCATACGCGCGTTGAAGGTATCGGCACCTAAATAAACAGCGTCAGCGCCGTTGCAGACGGCGGCGCGCAGCGCCTCCATCGAACCGGCGGGAGCGAGTAATTCCATGATGATCTTCCTTTATCTATCCAAATCTGCGCAACAGCATAAAAATCCGAATACATTGTACCACATACGGACACAACAGGAAAGTGCAATCATGCAAAAATTTGTTTCCGGCCTGTAAACTTTTTGCGCCGCAGCAGGAAAACAGCCCCGGACGGCTTTGGAAAAGGGATAAAACAAGACATACAATGCCAGCAACCGGCCCGGCCAAACCATCTGCCAAGCCACCCATAACCGTCCGGTCGTGTTCTTTCCAGCGGCGGAGCAAGCGTCATGGAAACCGCGTCGTTTGTTGCGCGCGGGGCTCTGCAATTACGCAGAAAACCCAGCTTCTTCTATAAGAGGCTGGGTTTTCTGTTTGGAAATTTTGTTTACCGTTCTTTCCGAAAAAGGACATCCAGATAGTCTGTTTTCCCGTGGATCACGGCGCCGACGGACACGAATTCGCCCTCGATGCGGTAGAAGATCTATCTGTTATTCGATCTCCAGCCGTCTGGACGAGGCGGGGACTTCCTTCTGCTTCGGCAGCGTCACGCGCAGGACGCCGTCGGCATATGCGGCCTTGATGCCTGCGGCGTCGATGCCGGAGATATCAAAGCTTCTGGCGTAGGAGCCATAGGAACGCTCGCAGCGGAGGTAATTGCCCTTCTTATCCTTGTCTTCATAGTTGGAATGACGCTCGGCGGAGACGGTCAGCCGGTCGTCGGCGACGTCCACGTGGATATCCTCCTTCTTGAAGCCGGGCAGGTCAGCCTCCAGAACGAAGTTGTCGCCGTCCTCCTGGATGTCGGCCTTGAACTCGCCGAGGGCGTTGTCGGAGAAGAACGCGCGCTCCAGCTCGTCAAAGTCGTGGAACGGATTGAAATTGGAAACATTGTGATTTTTACGTGCATACGGTACTAACATGGAAAAGACCTCCTTGAGTCTTGTAATATATGATGTTTGAAAACTAGATCTGAGCGTCTTGCTCATCTCTTGTTTACAAGTCACATGATAGACCCGGCCTGTGAACAATTCTGCATCTTTGTGTGAACGGACTGTGAATTTTAGCAGTCTCGCGCTACGACTGCCAAATTGTTTGCCTGTACAAACTGAAAAAAATCTGCTATGATATAGACACATGGGAACTTTTGCCCAAACAAAACGTCTGAAAGGCTACCCATCTTGAAAGGAGTGGATTCGATGCTGAAAATTGAGCATCTTACAAAGCTTTACGGAGAGAAAAAGGCGGTCGACGACCTGAGCCTGCACATCAGGCCCGGCGAAATTTACGGCTTCATCGGCCACAACGGCGCAGGCAAGACCACGACGATCAAAAGCTGCGCGGGCATTCTGCAGTTTGAACAGGGCGAGATCACCATAGACGGGAAGTCCGTCAAGGCCGACCCGCTCGGCTGCAAGCAGATTTTAGCGTACATCCCGGACAACCCGGATCTGTATGAATTCCTGTCCGGCATCAAATATCTGAACTTCGTGGCCGATATTTTCGGCGTGTCGAAGGCCGACCGCGAGGCGCGGATCGAAAAATACGCGGATCTGTTCGACCTGACCGGCGATCTGGCGCAGCCCATCTCGGCCTATTCGCACGGCATGAAGCAGAAGCTGGCGATCATCTCCGCCCTGCTCCACGACCCGAAGCTCATCATCATGGATGAGCCCTTCGTCGGTCTGGACCCGACGGCGGCCTATCAGGTCAAGACCATCATGCGCGAGCACTGCGACCGCGGCGGCGCGATCTTCTTCTCCACGCACGTGCTGGAGGTCGCGGAAAAGCTCTGCGACAAGGTCGCCATCATCAAGCAGGGGCGGCTCATCGCCTCCGGCACGATGGACGAGGTCAAGGGCGACCAGTCGCTGGAGGCTGTGTTCCTGGAGCTGGAGGGTGAGAAGAATGCTTAAAACGCTGCTTCGCGTCCGGATGGCGGCGCTGCTCGCCGCGTTTACCGGACAGAGCCGGAAGCGGAAGAGCCAGACGAAGGGCAAGGCCGTCGGCTATGCATTTTTGATGCTTTACTGCTTCTGCGCGTTCGTCTTCCTGTTCTATGCCTCGTTTTCCCAGCTTGCCGCCGCGTTTTTCCCGGCGGGACTCGGCTGGCTGTATTTTGCCATGTTCGCGATCATGGCCTTTGCGCTCATGTTCATCGGCAGCGTGTTTACGGCCAAATCGCAGCTGTTTGAGGCGAAGGACAACGAGCTGCTTCTGTCCATGCCCGTGCCGCCTGGCATGATCCTGCTCAGCCGCATGGCGGCGCTGCTGGCCATGAACTTCGTGCTTGAGCTTGTCGTGGCCCTCCCGGTCTTTGTTTCGTGGCTGCAATACGGTGAGACAAGCGGAACGGGCATTGCGGCGTTCGTCGTGATCGTGCTGGCGCTGCCGCTGTTTTCGCTGGCGGTGAGCTGCCTGTTTGCGTGGCTTGTCTCGCTTGTGACCAGCCATATGCGCAATACGACCGCCGTGACCATGGTGATCTCGGTCGTGTTCATGCTGGCATATTTCCTGTTCTGCTTCCGCATGAACAGCTATGTGACCCAGCTGGCCGCGAACGGCGCGGCGATCGCGGGCGCGCTCGGCTCGGCTGCCCCGCTCGTCTGGCTGGGCCGGGCCGCTGCGGACGGGAGCCTTGCAGACCTCGGCCTGACGCTTTTGTGGACAGTCCTGCCGTTCGTGCTGGCCTATGTGCTGCTGAACCGCAGCTTTATCCGCATCGTCACCACGCGGCGCGGACAGTTCAAGGTGCGGTACGAGAAAAAAGCCATGCGCGCCTCCTCGCAGGACGCGGCGCTCTACCGCCGGGAGCTTGCCCGGCTGACCAGCAGCTCCGGCTATATGCTCAACGCCGGGCTTGGCCTTGTGCTTGAGCTGGTGCTGGCTGTGCTGGCGGTGGTCAAGCGGCGGGAGCTTCTGGGCGCGCTGACCGCGATCCCGGAGCTGTACGCAGCAGCCGCCCCCATCTTGCTGCTGGCCTGCATGATGGTTTCCGGCATGGTATTCTTTACGGCGTCGTCCGTGTCGCTGGAGGGCAAGAGCTACTGGATCGTGCGCTCCATGCCGGTCGAAACCAAAAAGGTTCTGCAGGCAAAGCTAAGCCTGTCCAACTCTCTGGCAATTGCGCCCGCACTCCTTATGACGCTGGCCGCTGCGCTTGCCCTGCGGCTGCCTGCTGCCGAGACGGCGCTGCTGCTGGCCTGTCAGCTGCTGTTCGTGCTGCTGACGGCGAACGTCGGGCTGATGGAGGATCTGCGCCACTGCAACCTCGACTGGATCAACGAGACGCAGGCGGCAAAGCAGGGCGCAGGCGTGCTGCTGAGCATGCTGCTGGGCTTTGGCTTCGTGGTGGCGGTCGGCGCGCTCTATTTCTTCCTGCTGGCGGAGCTGATGCCGACAACAGCCTTCCTCGGCCTGATCCTGGCCCTGATGGCGATCTTGTACGCGCTTACCGCCCGCTGGCTCATGACCCGCGGCGTAAAGCGCTTCGAAGCGCTGCGCTGACACGGCAAAAAGCCTCCCCCTGCCATGCAGCGCATGGCAGGGGGAGGCATGGGCGCGGGCGCTTATACCGTGCAGTACGGGAGCGTTTTCCGGTCCGCGAAGCGGTAGGTGCGCAGAAACGGCTCCGGGCGAAGGCCCTTTTGCAGATAGTCGAGCAGCAAAAGCGCGCAGGCGCGGCTGTCGCTGCCGGCGTTGTGGTGGTCGAGGTCGAGCCGCAGATGGTCGCAGAGCGTGTTCAGCTTGTGGTTCTGCAGGTACGGATATGCCTTTCGGCCCATCTGGCAGGTGCACAGATACGCGGCCTCCGGCTTCCAGTCGATGCGATAATCGTGCAGACAGCTGGCCAGCACCCGCAGATCAAACGGCGCGTTGTGCGCGACCAGAATGCAGCCGGCCAGCATCGGCTCCAGCAGCTGCCAGAGCGCGGGAAAGTCCGGCTGGCTGCGCACCTGCTCCGGCGTGATGCCGGTCAGCGCGATGTTGAACGGATCAAAGTGCGTCTGCGGATCGACAAGCGTGTAAAGCTCCTGCACGATCTCGCCGCGCTCGATCACGCTGACGCCGATGGCGCTCATGCGCCGGTTCTGCGCGTTCGGCGTTTCCACGTCGAACGCCACATAACGTTCTTCCATAGTTCCACCCCATTTGACAGGATGGAACCAGTATAGCAGATTTTTCGCCCCTTGTCAGCCCTCTTCGATCGCGCTTGTCGGGCAGGCGTCCATGGCCTCGGCAGCAGTCTCCTGCGCGCTTTCCGGCACGGGGCCGGGCGCTGCCTCGGCAAAGCCGTCGTCCCTGAGAGAAAAGACCTCCGGGCACGTTTCGGCGCACAGGCCGCAGCCGATGCAGGCGTCTTCATTCACATGATAGTGCATATGCATTCTCCTTTATATAGAAAAGTCTGAGCCAGCCGGGTTTCCCGGCTGGCTCTAGTATTTGCGGATTTTTATCTTTTTTTCCTGCGCGGGAAAATTCCCTTGTCCAGCCGCGCCTTTGCCTTGCGCAGTCCCCGGCGGCAGACAAACATGACCGAGAACGCAAGCAGGCCCAGCACGACGAGGATCAGCAGCGACGGCTTATCCAGCGCACTCAGCGTAAACAGCTCCGGCAGGAAGAAGTAGCACACCACGAATGCGATGCACAGTCCGACGAGCATGGCCTTGCGGAGCTTATTCATCGGCAGCGAGGTCTGATGGACCATCAGCAGGCCGACGATGCCCATAATGCCGGTGCAGAGCGTGGAGAGCATATCCTCTTTGATATGGAATGCCAGATAGAACAGCATCACGCCGACCACGAGAATGAGGTCAGACAGCGCGGCGGGCAGCGCCCGGTAAATGACGTTCGGCATAAACCGGCCGCTGATGCGGTTCTCGTTCGGCTCCATGGCAAGGATGAACGACGGGATGCCGATGGTCAGCGCGTTGACCAGACTCAGCTGCGCGGGCGTATACGGATAGGGGAGCGTAAAGAACAGCGTAATCAGCGAGAGAACAAAGGTGAAGATGTTCTTGACGAGATACAGCGACGCGCTGCGCTCGATGTTGTTGATGACGCGCCTGCCCTCGGCCACGACGGACGGCAGCGCGGAAAACTGCGAATCAAGCAGCACGATATGCGATGCCTGACACGCGACGCCCGAGCCGGAGGCCATGGCGATGGAGCAGTCTGCCTCGCGCAGCGCCAGCACGTCGTTCACGCCGTCGCCGGTCATGGCGACCGTGTGCCCCGCCCGCTTCATGGCTGCGACGAGCTTCTTTTTCTGATCCGGCGTGACGCGTCCGAAGACGGTCATGTCCTCCGCCGCCTTCGCAAGCTCCGCGTCCGTTTTGAGCGTCCGCGCGTCGACAAATTTCTCCGCGTCCGGGATCCCGGCACGCCGCGCGACCTCCGAAACAGTCAGGGGATTGTCGCCGGAAATGACCTTCGTGCGCACGCCCTGCTGCGCAAAATAGGAGAACGTCTGCGGCGCTTCGGGCCGGATCTTGTTGCTCAGCAGGATCAGCGCCAGCGGCATGATCTCCGCGTCCAGCGTCTCGTCCGACAGCTTCCCGTCGTAAAGCGCCAACAGCAGCACCCGGCAGCCTTTGGCCGACCATTCCTCCGCCAGCGGCAGATACTGCTCCTTTTCCGGGCAGTTTGCCAGCAGAATTTCCGGTGCACCGAGCAGATACGTCTCGTCCTCGTGGAATGACACACCACCGTATTTTTTCGCCGACCGGAACGGCATGGCGTCAATCGCCGTCTGCATGGACTGTCCGGTAAAATATCGCCGCAGCGCGGCCATGGTGTCGTTGTCGTCCTGCATGGCGCAGACGTAATCGGCCATGATCATGCGGATATCGTCGTCGATATAGCGCTCCGGCTGTAAGGGAACAATGTCGTCGACGGTCATTTTCGGCTCTGTGATCGTGCCGGTCTTGTCGACGCAGAGCGTGTCGACGCGCGCAAGCGTCTCAATGCAGCCCATGTCGTGCACGAGCGTGCGCCGGTTTGCCAGCCGGATGACGCTGGCCACCAGCGCAAGACTTGTCAGCAGATACAGCCCCTCCGGGATCATGCCGACGATGGAGCCGACCGTGCTCGTCACCGCGTCCGTGATGGGGCTTTTCAGCCACAGATATTCCTTGATGAACATCACCGCGCCCAGCGGAATGACAAGGAAGCCGATCCATTTGATGAGACTCGTCAGCGAATGCATCATCTCTGACTGCGGCTGCGATCCGGTCTGCTTGGCCTCCAGCGTGAGCCGGGAGACGAAGCTGTCTGCGCCCACGGCGGTCAGCCGTGCGCGGCAGCTGCCGGACACGACGAAGCTGCCGGAGAGCAGCCGCTCGCCCGGCTTTTTGACGATCTCGTCAGCCTCGCCGGTGACGAGCGCCTCGTTGACGCGGCATTCACCCGCCGCGACGACGGCGTCCGCCGGGATCTGGTCGCCGGGGGAAAAGACGGCGATATCGTCCCGCACGAGCTGGGCCGCGTCCAGCTCGACGATCTGCCCGTCCCGCACGGCGCGGCATTTCGGCGCGGCCATGATCTTCAGTCCGTCGACCTTTTTCTTCACCCGCAGATCCTGCACGATGCCGATGAACATATTGCAGAACACGGGGCCGAGGAACGTCAAATTCAGCCACTGCCGCACGGCGATCACACAGCCTGCCAGCAGGAAGAACAGGAAGTTAAAGTACGTAAAAACGTTTTTTGCGATGATCTCCCGGACCGACGCGCCGGGAGACTCCACCGGCGCGTTGCCCCAGCCGCCGTCCAGCCGCTCCTGCGCCTGCGCGGCGCTTAAGCCCGTCTCGGCGTCCGACTCCAAAACGGGGATCTCCCGCCGCTGCGGCCCGTCCGGCTCCTTCGGTTTTCGTTTCAGGAATGACGCTGCCACAAATGCCGTCCTCCTCCAAGTAGTTGCTGATATCATATCACATCTGCGGCAAAATTTATCAACAAACTGTATATTTTCAGAAAATCGTAAGAAATCATGCACCGGACGGGGAAATTCCGATACCGCCCATACTGCTTGCGGAAAAAGATCAGCATTTGATCGTGATTGCTCTTGTAATCAGCAAGTACGCTCGCTTGCCTTACATATGGAGACGTCCGTTTGGATGCGGGAAAGCGCGTGATATGGAAAGGGCGGTTCTGGCGGAAGGACGTCTGGCGAGGATGGAGAAACAGAACGCTTCTTTCAGATTCGTGTTTCTTCACCTCTTGCTTCGTCGTGCGTCGCTGGAGCGGAAAATCCGCAGTGTTATCCGAATAACGTGTTTTACTTGAAACTATTTGCGGATTGGGTATAATGGAAGTACAATCATGCCAAAAGAATACATCCCTTCCTTTAAAAAGGAAGTCGTCCGCCGATATGAACAAGGGACCACTTTGAACGCACGCAGCCGGGAGCTCCACATTGCGCTCAGTACCCGTTGCCATTGGCGCAAAGATACTGTTCTATCCAAACGGCCAACCACGCCTGCACGGCGAAGGCAATTGTTCCGTTTTCCGTAATAACTGTTGGCATGGGTGCGTGCGCTTGGTATAATGGAATGGATAAAACCGGTAGCCGGGGAGGCAGCTATGGAATACTATGCGAAATCCGAAAATCTGCAGGGGCATCAGGAAACTGTGAAGGAGCATTTACAAAAGGTCGCTGCGCTTGCGCGGGAGTACGGGGAGGCGCTTGGCCTTGCAGATGCCGCAGGACTGGAAGGGCTGGTACATGATTTTGGAAAGTATACCAAGGCGTTTCAGGATGTGTGGAAAGGCAAACGAACAGGCGTTGACCATGCGATAAGCGGGGCCTGCTTTCTGGAATGCTGCTATAGGGGAAGACCCGGCAGCCGTCCTGTGATAGAGGCGGTCAATGGACACCATGCCGGTCTTGTGGCCTACGATATGATAAAGGCGGAGCTGCACGCGATTGCAGATGATCGTAAGCAAGCCCACGGAAACGCCGGAAAAACGCCCTCGATTGAAAACGCAGCGCAGCTGAAAGAGGCAAACGCCGCGTTTCAAAAGGATTTTCCTGATTTCAGACTGCCAAAGCTTCCGATACCTCCTGCCGATGAACTGGAATCCATGCTGTATACCAGATTGCTGTTTTCCTGTCTGGTGGATGCAGACTACACGGCCTCTGCAATGAATGACGACAGTACATACCTTGATCGTGCGGAGGACTGCTATTTTGACCCGCAGGCGCTTCTGGAAACACTGTACGCCTATTGCGGCAGCATCCGGCAAGCCTCCACTGCGGACAAAACCCTGAATCAGTACCGGGATCAGGTCTTTGAACAGTGTGGGAAGATGGGTGATAAGCCGGAGGGATTATATACGCTGACGGCGCCTACCGGAACCGGAAAAACGCTGGCGCTGCTGCACTTTGCGCTGCGGCACTGCCTGAAGCATGGGAAAAAGCGGATCATTATTGTCCTCCCGTTTTTGACGTTGGCGGAACAGAATGCAGATACGTATGCTAAAATCATTCCAAACGTGCTGGTCGACCATAGCCAAAGTGATTTACCGGAGGAGGCCCGGGAGCTGGCCGCCAGATGGAGCGCTCCGGTCATCATCACCACGTCTGTCCGTTTTTTTGAAGCGCTGTTTTCAGACCGCCCGACCGTCTGCCGAAAGCTCCACAACATTGCAGACAGCGTTGTGGTATTTGACGAGGCCCAGAGCCTGCCTGCCAGTCTGACCTCCGCCACGCTTCGCGCAGTGAATGCGCTGTGCAGCCGCTATCACACGACCATGGTATTCTCCACAGCGACGCAGCCGGATTTTACCGCGCGAAAGGATCTGAATTGGACGCCCTGTGAGATCCTTCCGGAGCACAGAAAATTGTTCGAGGCTCTGAAGCGGGTGAATGTGGAATGGCGGATCGGGAATGAAACGCCCCTCGAAGCCATTGCGGAGGAAATGGCGGGCTGTGCGCGGGTCTGCGCCATCGTCAATCTGCGCCGTCACGCCCGGCAGATCGCTGACGTACTGTCACGGCTTTGCCCCGAAGACACGGTTTTCTTTCTTACCACGGACCTGTGCCCCGCGCACCGGAGCCGGCAAATTGAGATCATCCGTCAGCGGCTGAAGCAGAAGCTGCCCTGCCGGGTCGTGGCGACCCAGTGCATCGAGGCTGGGGTAGACCTTGACTTTGAAACGCTGTATCGCGCGCTGGCTCCGCTGGATTCCATCATTCAGGCTGCCGGACGCTGCAACCGGAACGGCTGCGGTTCTATGGGGCAAGTGATCGTATTTCGCCCGGAGGACAGCCGTATACCGTATCCTGACGACTGGTACAACAATGCTGCGGTCACAGTACAGGAAATGAATCCGCCGTTTTCCATCCATGACCCGGAGAACATCCGGGAATACTACCGGCGGCTGTTTGACGGCACGGTCGATAAACCGGAGCTGACGAAGGCAATCGACGCACGGGCCTTTGCAGAAACGGCGGCGCAATACAAGCTGATCGCCAGTGCCGGTGCGCAGGTCATTGTTCCCTACGCCGCAGAGCGGAAGCTGTATGAACAGATCGCAGAGCAGCTGCGAACGCAGGGCGTCACCGGCGCGCTGCTGAAGCAGGCGGCGCCGATCACTCTGACCTGTTTTGCAAAAAATCTGGCCCTGTATGCCGAGCAGATTCCGTTTGCCCGCCGTGGCAGAGAACAGTCTGCCGAACAGGCCGCAGGCAGCAATGTCTATCTGCTGTGCCCGCAGTATGAGGACCTGTATTCTGAGCAGCTGGGCCTGCATTTTCCGCAGGAAGAACGATTTGATTCTATATTTTGAAAAAAAGCACACTGGTTGTCCGGATTATTGGACAGCTGGTGTGCTATTCTATTTTTCGTGGATACTTGACAAATTACCCGTTATAATTCATACTTATTTTGTCAGATATTTCATTCTTCTAACAGATATGTGCTATGGACGTCCTGTTCACAGTCCGAATCAGGACGAATAAATTACGGAGGTGAAGCGTATTTGAAAGAAATCACGATCGAGGTCTGGGGAGATTTCGCCTGTTTCTCTGCCCCTTATGCAAAAGTAGAACGGCTGACCTACCCATTCCCAACCCCATCCGCCGCCAGAGGGATTTTTTCTGCGATTTACATGAAACCGAAGGAGTTCCGCTGGCAGATCAACCGCATTGAGGTATTGAACCCCATCCGCTATATCAGCTTCAAGCGCAACGAGGTCAAATGTACCGTCGGTTCGGAGTCGATCTCCACCGAGGAGGAGCGAACGCAGCGGCAGACGACGGCGCTGCAGGACGTCCGCTACCGGATCGCGGCGTCGATCATTCCCCGCCCGGCTTTTGCGGGAAAAGAGCTCCAACTGTATGAGCAGGCGCTGCGGCGCATCCGAACAGGAAAATGTTTCCATCAACCGGAGCTTGGAATGCGCGAGTTTGTCTGCTATTTTGAGGAGAGCGACGGGACGCGTTCGCCTATCCAGCAGTCGATGGACGCAGGGCTGATGGTCTACGACCTGTTTGCGCCGGATGATGTGGAGGTCACGAAAAAGACGAAGATCAAAATGTCCCTGTTCCACGCGGTCATGGAGAACGGCGTGATTCTGATCCCGCCCTATGACAGTCCGGAGGTTCTGAAGGGGGAAGGCCTATGCTGAAAGCACTATATGACTACGGAGTACGCCGCCAGCTGGCTTTGCCGCCGGGATTCGCGGGGAAAACCATGAAGGCATATATTTCCCTCTCTGAAAGCGATGACCGTGTCAGCGTCTATCTGGGGGAAGACGAGCCTGTTCCGTGCCCGGATATCGGCAGTCTGGCCAACGGCAAGGATAAGAGCAATGTTCTTGCAGAGAAGCGCTCTGTCGTCATTCCCGAGGAGCCCGGAAGCAAAAGCACATTCTTTTTGGAGGCACTCCGCAGCGCGGCAGAGGAAGAACCGCTGCTGAAGGTCTGCGTCCGTGCACTGGAAACGCCTGAACTTGCGGCGGCCGTTCGCGCAGAGCTGGATCGGGCCAAAATCAAGCCGGGAGATCGGATCTCATTTCGGGTCAACGGGCAGTCTATCCTGCAATCGGAAAAACTTCGTACATGGTGGAAGTCCTACCGAAAGCAGTTTTCTGCGGCGGACGAACGCCCATCCGCCCTGTGCCTGATCACCGGCGAACCGACGGTTCCCATGACGACGACCACGCCGATACAGGGCCTGCGGGTCGTCGGAGGGCACGCGAGCGGGGATGCGCTGATTTGCTTTGACAAGACGGCATTCTGCTCCTATAACCAGAAAAAAGCGGCGAACGCACCTGTTTCGGAAGAGGCTTTCAGCGTCGTGAAGGCTGCGCTGGATGATCTTTTGAAGGATGCGCCGATCCTTGCAGGAATGAAATTTGTCCACTGGTTTGACCGCGAGATTCCACAGGAGGATGATCCGCTTTATACTGTGGACTTTGGTTATGATCTGCCGGAGGATGAAACGGACGAGGAAGCAGAACCGGAAGCCGCCGTCAACGAGCTGACAGCGCGAAATCAGGCGAATCAAATTCCGGAAAGCGTCTATTCCGGGCAGCCTGTTCCCGATTTGGACAACGTATCCTACTATATTCTGCTGCTGTCCGGCGCAAACAGCCGCGTTATGATCCGCAGATATGACAGAGGCAGCTATCCGGATCTTCGCCGCAATCTGGGACAATGGTATGCCGATCTGGCACTGACCAATCAGGGCGGTACCGGAAACATCAGGCCTGTGAAGCTGGCTGCTCGTCTGCTTCGTCTTTTAAAATTCCAGAAAACCGACAGCCGACCCTTTGAGCGGCTGTCAAAGGAGCTGGCCGGGATCACCCCGGCGGTCGTGCAGGCGATTTTGTCAGGCGGATGCCTGCCGGATGCCGTCGCGGCAAAGGCGCTGGCCTATATTCGCTCGGAGCTGCTGTCGAACGACGACAGCGACACGCGAAGCACCCTGCCCAACAGTCTGGCCTGCCAATGGCTGAAGGTCTGGCTGCTCCGGAAAAATCGAATCCATCATCAGGAGGGAACAATTTTGGAAGCATACAATCTGCATCTTCGCAATGCCGCATATCACTGCGGCGGATTGATGGCCGTATATGCGGCGATCCAGAGGACGGCCATGCCGGACGTCAATACCGGCATTGTGGAGCGGTACTACGCCTCCGCCATTCAGATGCCCGCGCTGGTCATCGGCCAGCTCAGCAGCCGCTCAAATCACCATCTGGAAAAGATCGAAAACGGATGGCTCGCCGATAAATACCGCGAGAAGCTGCAGGAAATTTCCGTCGCGCTGGGGACGTCCATTCCTGCTACGCTGAATCTGGAACAGCAGTCCTATTTTGCGCTGGGCTACTATCAGATGGGCGCGAAGCTCAATCAGGAGAGAAACAGAAACGTCGCCGCCGCCAGAGAAAAGACCGGCGCGGCAGAAGAATAAGAGGAGGAGTATCTTATGGCAATTCAGAACCGATATGAGTTCATGTATTACGTTGCGTGCACAAATTGTAACCCGAACGGAGACCCGGACATGGGCAATATGCCCCGGCTCGATCCGCAGACCATGCAGGGCTTCATCACCGACGCTGCAACCAAGCGCCGCATCCGAAATTCCGTGGAGCTGGCCCATCAGGGCGAGCCCGGCATGAACATCATCATCCAGCAGGCAACCAACATCAACCGCCATATCGCGGAGGCCAAGCGGGCAGCCGGTGTTGAAGACTGCGCAAAGGCAAAGGAAGCCGTTTACGCGGGCAGAAAAAAGGCCTGTGAGCTGTTCTACGATGTACGTACCTTCGGCGCAGTCATGTCCACTGGCCCCAACGCGGGGCAGGTGCGCGGGCCGGTGCAGATCACCTACGGAAAAAGTCTGGACGCCGTTCTTCCGCTGGACATTTCCATCACCCGTATGGCGGTTGCCGACAAGGTAAAGGATGGCGCTACAGTAGAGGATTACGCGGCATGGGAGCAGGAGCAGCCGGAGGACAAGCTTCGCACAATGGGCCGCAAGCAGATCATCCCCTTCGGCCTGTACGAGGTTCGCGGCTTCGTCAGCGCCAACCTGGCTGAAGAGACCGGGTTTGATGACGAAGATTTGAATGTCCTGTTTGAAGCCATTCTGAATATGTACGAGCATGACCACTCCGCCAGCAAGGGTGAAATGGCCGTCGTTTCTCCGCTGATTATTTTCAGGCACGTTGGCACGGATACCGACGCGGCGCAGAGAATCCGTCAGGCCAAACTGGGCTGCGCCCCGGCCCACAAGCTCTTTGATCTGGTCAAGGTCACGAAAAAAGCTTCCGTTTCCTATCCCAGAAGCTATCGGGATTATGACGCGCTTGTCTCTCTGGACAGGGTTCCCAAGGGCGTGCAGATCGGGTTCAAGCCAAGCGCCTTTGAGCCGGTAGTCTGGGACGCGCTTCCCGCAGACGAAGACTGGTTCTGCCATGGATGAGTGGGAGCCGATTCCTCTTTCCCGACTGTCTCACGCAGGGTTCTGCCTGCGTCGGGCTGCACTGCTGACCAATGAGCAGGTCTGGGCGGAAAGTGCGGATACTGCAAAAGGACGCTCTGAGCATGAGCGGGTCCACACGCAGCGGATAGAACGCCGGGGCGATTCAGCAAAGCTGTATGAGTTCCCTGTATTCTCCAAAGCTATGGGAGTTTCCGGGAAATGCGACTGCATAGAAGCGGAAGCATCCGCCCAGGGCTGCATGATCCCTGCGCTGGATTTCCCGGTCAGGCTGTATCCGGTTGAGTACAAGCACGGAAAACTCCGCGCAGAACAGGAATATGAGGTTCAGCTGTGCGCGCAGGCCATGTGTCTGGAAGAAATGTTCCAGACACAGATCCCGGAGGGCGCCATCTACTACATCACATCGCACCGCCGCTATCCGGTCTCTTTTACAGCGGAGCTCCGCAGTCTTGTAAAGGAAACAATCGAAAGAATCGAGGCGTTTCGCCGAAGCTTTTCGATCCCGCCGGCGGAATACGGGGCGAAATGCAAGGCGTGCTCCCTGCGGGAGCACTGCCTTCCCAGCGTGCAGCGATCCGCGTCCGGCTACTGTATGCAGCTGCGCAAAGAGGCCATGCACGAGGAGGATGTCCCATGAAAAAGCTGCTGGAGACGCTCTATATTACAACGCCTGAAAGCTATCTGTTTGAGCGGAACGGGAATATCTGCATCTCCATCGGCGGTGCAGAAAAGGCCGCTGTTCCAATCACACAGGTGAACTCCATCGTTCTGTTCGGAAAGAACACACTCTCAACTGCGTTGCTCTCATTTTGCTCCAAAAACGACGTGACGATTACATTTCTCAGCGAGAACGGCTTTTTTCTGGGGCGGCTATGCGGTCCGGTCAGCGGAAATGTGCTGTTAAGAAAGCGCCAGTATGAAACACTGGCAGATACAGCCTTTGCAAACCGGTTTGTCAAGGATCTGCTGTTCTGTAAGCTGCGAAACAGCAGATCTGTGTTGGTGCGGTATGCCCGTACTGCCTCTGATGAAGCAGAAAAGAGCGGCGTTGCTGCGGCGGCAGCTGATTTGACCGCAATCGCAAATCGTCTGGATGACTGTACAGACATTGATTCCATGCGCGGAATCGAGGGCGCAGCTGCGTCTGTCTACTTCTCTCGCTTTGACGATCTGCTCTCCAGTCCGAAGGGATACCGCTTTGAGACGAGAAGTCGGCGTCCGCCGCTGAACGAAGTCAATGCGGTGCTGTCTTTTGTCTATACGCTGTTGGCACATGACGTTCGATCTTCGATGGAAGCCGTGGGGCTGGACCCTGCCGCCGGGTATCTGCACACCCTTCGCCCGGGGCGGCCATCCTTTGCGCTGGACATCATGGAGGAGCTGCGTGCGCCCCTGTGCGACCGGCTGGTCATTTCCATGTTCAACAGGGATCAGTTTCAGACGCAGGATTTTACGACAGACTTTGAAGCGGTATACCTCAGCGAGAAAGGGCGGCGAAAGGTTCTTGAACAGTGGCGGGCCAGAAAGCGCGAGTCCATTCAGCACCCGTTTTTGAAGGAGAAAGTTCCCATTGGGATGATCCCATACGTACAGTCTATGCTGTTTGCCCGTGTGCTGCGCGGGGATCTGGATCGATACCCGCCGTTTGTGTGGAGGTCATGACATATGATGCTGGTCGTAACCTATGATGTGGACACATCGGATTCTGCCGGGCAAAAGCGCTTGCGGAAAGTAGCAAAGATCTGTGAACGACATGGGATGCGTGTTCAAAACTCCGTGTTTGAGGTGCTCGTGGACGCTGCACAGCTGGTCGTGCTGAAACAGGAACTGGGAAAAGCTATCGATATGGAGCAGGATTCTGTCCGCTTTTATCGACTCGGCAATTCATACGAGAACCGGATCGAAAGCATGGGACGCAAGCCCCACGTGGAAGCAGGAAGTGCCTTGATCTTTTAACGCCAACCCCTGCCGTACACATTTTTGCGGCAGGTTGGCGCATGAAATCCATGCAAGATATACAGCTTTTGGATCTCTTCTTGGAAAACCAAAGGAAGCCAGACATAAAACTGTATCATCTTTCGGCAATTTGCCGCAAAACCTCATGACGGACTTGTGGAAAATTGCTGTCGCCCCTCCCGCAGGGGCGTGAGTAGAAATATTTCGAGGTCAAAGCCCTGCCCAAGTCCCTCGGCGTCGCCCCTCCCGCAGGGGCGTGAGTAGAAATTTTGAACTCAATACTGTCCAATGCATTCCCTTCCGTCGCCCCTCCCGCAGGGGCGTGAGTAGAAATACCACGACGGATCAGGGCATCGTAAAGGCCATCCGCAAGTCGCCCCTCCCGCAGGGGCGTGAGTAGAAATGGTCAGCGTCTCAGCGATTTTGATGATTGCTTCTGTGTCGCCCCTCCCGCAGGGGCGTGAGTAGAAATACGCCCTCTTTCTCCGCTCTGCGCGCCTCCATGGTCGCCCCTCCCGCAGGGGCGTGAGTAGAAATACCGTCTCCATGTACTCATTCGCAGACAGCCCAGGTCGCCCCTCCCGCAGGGGCGTGAGTAGAAATATTTTGCCCGGCGGAAGAATACCGGGCGTAGATCAGTCGCCCCTCCCGCAGGGGCGTGAGTAGAAATTCGGCGTCGTCCAGCCGGGCGCGCAGGGCGTCGGTGGTCGCCCCTCCCGCAGGGGCGTGAGTAGAAATACGGTATCGCCATCCCATTTCGCCGGGAGTACGTGTCGCCCCTCCCGCAGGGGCGTGAGTAGAAATACGACGAAAACGTTCGGCGCATCAAAAATGTCCGTGTCGCCCCTCCCGCAGGGGCGTGAGTAGAAATTCGATCATGTGGATCATGATGTCGCTATCGCTGGTCGCCCCTCCCGCAGGGGCGTGAGTAGAAATTTTTCCTGCTCCCGGCGCATAGCCTTATACTCGTTGTGTCGCCCCTCCCGCAGGGGCGTGAGTAGAAATATTTCCTCGTTCTCAAATTTGGCTGCGGCGAGCGGTCGCCCCTCCCGCAGGGGCGTGAGTAGAAATCGGCCCCCGTTTCCCAAAAACGGCGATCATGATCTCACGTCGCCCCTCCCGCAGGGGCGTGAGTAGAAATGAGTATCTGCTGCATGGAAAGCTGTTCTGCGGCGAGGTCGCCCCTCCCGCAGGGGCGTGAGTAGAAATGTCGTCGCTTTCGTCAAGCTGTTTGAACTCCTCTGCGTCGCCCCTCCCGCAGGGGCGTGAGTAGAAATAGCGAGTGTTGGAGCTTTGCCAGCTCTTCGCGGGCTGTCGCCCCTCCCGCAGGGGCGTGAGTAGAAATCCCGGCACTGTGCGCGGGGCCATAACGCCGGATGAACGTCGCCCCTCCCGCAGGGGCGTGAGTAGAAATCTCGCGCTTGAGGAATTCGTAGTGGTTGAGCGTGGTCGCCCCTCCCGCAGGGGCGTGAGTAGAAATAAGATCTGCGCCTGCCGCGCAGGCGATGATGAGCGTCGCCCCTCCCGCAGGGGCGTGAGTAGAAATAAGCTCTTTGCAGAGCATTTCACGCAGGTTTCTCGTCGCCCCTCCCGCAGGGGCGTGAGTAGAAATATGTTTCTGTCAGGCCGAAATCGATCTGCCGCAGCCTTGTCGCCCCTCCCGCAGGGGCGTGAGTAGAAATCCAGATCCCGCCGAGCAGCGCCAGCCGCTCCATGTCGCCCCTCCCGCAGGGGCGTGAGTAGAAATACGCGCTATGATCTCGAACGGGAGCAGCAGCTGGCCGTCGCCCCTCCCGCAGGGGCGTGAGTAGAAATAAAGCCGGCACGCGCATCAACTGGGGCGGCAGCGTCGCCCCTCCCGCAGGGGCGTGAGTAGAAATGATGTTTCCGGCATCGTCAAAGATCTGCATCATCGTCGCCCCTCCCGCAGGGGCGTGAGTAGAAATACGAGGTTTTTCCATGCCGCTTTCACCATGCCGAAGTCGCCCCTCCCGCAGGGGCGTGAGTAGAAATCATCACGTTCACGAAGCCGACAACGTTTGTCGCGGGTCGCCCCTCCCGCAGGGGCGTGAGTAGAAATATGTTGGCAGTGCTTTCTTTTCAGCAGTGAAGTATTGTCGCCCCTCCCGCAGGGGCGTGAGTAGAAATCGCTAGCTTTGCCCTGAAATACTTCACTGCTGAAAGTCGCCCCTCCCGCAGGGGCGTGAGTAGAAATCCGTTGGTGTTCACATTCTCGAAACCGTCGGAGCTGTCGCCCCTCCCGCAGGGGCGTGAGTAGAAATGACGGCGCGAAGCTGACAGACGTGCATAGCGTCAGGTCGCCCCTCCCGCAGGGGCGTGAGTAGAAATTTTTTACACCAGCTGGAGGCGCAATGCGGGCATAGCGTCGCCCCTCCCGCAGGGGCGTGAGTAGAAATTGCGTCAGGCCGTACATCTTGATCAGCTCTGGAAGTCGCCCCTCCCGCAGGGGCGTGAGTAGAAATCCATTCGCGCGCGCACGTTCCACACGCGCTTTTTAGTCGCCCCTCCCGCAGGGGCGTGAGTAGAAATCTATGTTTGTTACAACACAAATATTCGGGCCGTGCTGGTCGCCCCTCCCGCAGGGGCGTGAGTAGAAATGTTTCCGCTGCCCGCTCTTACAGGGCTTCGCCCGCGTCGCCCCTCCCGCAGGGGCGTGAGTAGAAATGGTTGCCGGGCTGCTGATTGCGGCCTCCGGTTTCGTCGCCCCTCCCGCAGGGGCGTGAGTAGAAATACGCTGCAGGCCGGAAGCCTCATGACACACTCTGCAAAGTCGCCCCTCCCGCAGGGGCGTGAGTAGAAATAAAGACCAGTTCGGCATGGACGCATCGCTGTCCGGTCGCCCCTCCCGCAGGGGCGTGAGTAGAAATACGAGCTTCTGCGCGTCCAGATCCAGCCCCTTGCGGTCGCCCCTCCCGCAGGGGCGTGAGTAGAAATGCCCGGGAGAAATCTCCCGTCCGGCCCCCGTTTCGTCGCCCCTCCCGCAGGGGCGTGAGTAGAAATTGCGGCTATTTGTGAGCGCTGCGGATCTGAATACACGTCGCCCCTCCCGCAGGGGCGTGAGTAGAAATCCTTCTTCATCTGTAATAGTCACAGCCATCTTAGCGTCGCCCCTCCCGCAGGGGCGTGAGTAGAAATAGATGTTCCGCTGATCGTTTTGGAGCCATTTGTCGCCGTCGCCCCTCCCGCAGGGGCGTGAGTAGAAATGACAGCCACGTGCTGACCGTCCCATATGCGCAGGGGTCGCCCCTCCCGCAGGGGCGTGAGTAGAAATTCCTATGCTCCAATAGGACGCTCCATCTCCTGCATCAGTCGCCCCTCCCGCAGGGGCGTGAGTAGAAATGTGGGAGACGTTCGCCGCAACAAAATCCATTACGGTCGGTCGCCCCTCCCGCAGGGGCGTGAGTAGAAATTTCTTTGCCATCTCTTCAAAGTTGGTCTGCCACGGTCGCCCCTCCCGCAGGGGCGTGAGTAGAAATAACAAAGAAGTGGTCTGCTGGGTCTTCCCGCGAAAGTCGCCCCTCCCGCAGGGGCGTGAGTAGAAATGGCCGAAGCGGAAGCCGTTATATGGCCCGCGAGCGGTCGCCCCTCCCGCAGGGGCGTGAGTAGAAATAAAAATCAAACCGGGATAAACATTTTCGGCTCGAGTCGCCCCTCCCGCAGGGGCGTGAGTAGAAATTTTGAGGCAGACGAGGCGGCCGACAAGGGCTTCCAGTCGCCCCTCCCGCAGGGGCGTGAGTAGAAATCATCGGCACGAGCCGGAACCATGCAAACTGGGGGCTGTCGCCCCTCCCGCAGGGGCGTGAGTAGAAATTGGACGTTGTGGATCATCATCATGCCGGTCGGCGTCGTCGCCCCTCCCACAGGGGCGTGAGCAGAAATGGTGTACTCGCGGAGAAATTTCACATCCTGACCAGCACTGGAGCGCTGAATCTCCAGTTATTTGACTGCAAATACGAGGATGTCCGAAAGGCAGCTGTTTTGCAGACGCTTGAGGCAATCTTCTCGAAGCATTGACACGGAAAACGAAGAAAGGAAAAAGAGGAAAAAAGATGACCAGACAATATCAGATTCAAAAAATCACCGGGAAACCGGACTGGAATAAGATCGAAAAAGCGCCGATCGACCAGAAACTGTGGCTACCCTGTGAGCAGATCAGCGCCTACGCGCAGCTTGCGTACGATGACAGCCGGTTGTATGTGCGCCTTCACGCGGAGGAACCAACGATCCGCGCAGAAAATACCGGCATGCTTGACCAGCCGTGTCAGGACAGCTGCCTGGAGTTTTTCTTCAGCGCCGCAGAGCAGGATGCGCGATATATCAACATTGAGCTGAACCCCAGCCTGTGCATCTATTTCGGATTTGGGACCGGAAGAGAGGATCTGATGCGGATCCTGCTTCCGGACGGCGCAAAGACCTTGCATGCAGCCAGCGAAAGAACGCCCAGTGGCTGGGATGTGACGTATGAGCTTCCTTTTCAGCTGCTGCGGCTGTTCTTCCCGGATTTTGCTCCGTCCGGAACAATCCGGGGCAATTTCTACAAATGCGGCGATCTGACCGTGCAGGAGCATTATCTTGCGTGGAACCGCGTGGACGCGGAACGGCCCGATTTCCATCTTCCGAAGTACTTTGGAGCGTTGATTTTTTCTGAATAAGCAAGCAGCCCGGCTCTGAATTCCGAGTCAGGCTGTTAAAGATGGCGGCATCTCATTGTATCAATGGGATGCCGCCATTTTGCTATCATACAATACACCTCCATTCTCAGCGCCCTTTTTGAGCGCAAAAAAGGCGCTGGTCATTGGTTCGTGAAAACCAACAATCCAGCGCCCATAACTTTGTGAAAGATTTTTCTTCGTTTTTTCCGGAATCTCGCCGTGAACTGCTCCCTGTCAAGTAGACAAAGCAAGAAATAAAAACTATGCAGAGGATTCTATAACATGTAGGACTCTCTGCGTTATTATTTTGCTGAAGCTGCGATGAATTCCGCCGGTGTCATACAGCCAAGCTTTTTCTGGTACCTGTCATTGTTATAAAAGTCAATATATGCGCAGATCGTCTTCCGCAGAGTTTCGTAATCCTCGAAATGATAGAGGTAATACATTTCTGTTTTTAGGATGCCCCAGAATCCCTCCATTGGGGCGTTATCAAGGCAGCGTCCCACGCGGGACATACTCTGGCATACGCCGGCGCGTTTCATTTCTTTTCGGAAGGAACGACTGGTATATTGGACGCCCCGGTCGCTGTGCAGCAGCGGTTTTGCGTCCGGATATTTCTGAAACGCCTGCTCGAAGGTGTCCAGCACAAGAGGTGTATTATTGCGGCGGCTCAGGGAGAACGCAACGATATTCCTTCCGTACAGATCCAGCACAGCACTCAGGTATGCCTTGCTGCCAGAGCCGTATTTGAGTTCTGTTATGTCAGTCACCCATTTCTCATTCTGCCGGTCAGACGAAAACTCCCTGTTCAAAATATTTTCCGCGGTGTATTCCGCCGGGGTCTTCTTCTGATACCGCCGCTTTTTCTTCCTGCATACAGACCGCAGTCCAAGCACGCGCATAAGACGGTAGATCCGTTTCAAGTTGCACTTTAGCCCATAGCGGCGTTCCAAAATGATCTTCATCTGCCGGTATCCGGGAATACCGCGCTGGGCCTGATAAATCTCGGTAATGAGCCCGGCCAGTTTCTCGTCCTCCGTTTGCTTTTGGCTCACGGCGCGGTTGAGCCATTTATAATATCCGGCCTTGCTGACGCCTACCGCAGCGCAGAGCTTATAAACAGGCCATCTGTGTTCCTCGTGCAATTCTTTGATGGCCTGATACGCGGCAGTCTGCCGCACGCCGCTGAGATCCGGCGAACTGCGGCCTTGGTGTCGGTACTGCTGAAGCTTCCGATGCAGCACAGCCTCCATTTCCAGCTCAAGATTGACCGCTTTGAGATGCTTATTCTCAATGACCCAGTCGGAAAGTTCTCTGGAGCACTCCCGATCCTCTCGCAGACTGTTGAGACCCGCCGCGTGATACTTCCGCACCCACCCATAGATCTGCTGGTATGTAAATCCGAAGCGCTCTGCTGTCAGGGCGTAGTCCCTGTCATGGGCGATGCAGAATTCCACCGCCTTCTCTTTTTCTTCTCCGCTGATCCTGGCCATACATGTACCCTTCCTGGCTCCGCCCGCGGGACGGAACTCTTTTTGACCATTATACAACGAAACCCACTTCTCAAGCTGTGTTCTCGACCGAATCTGATATTTTTTGCAAATTTCCTCTTCACTCATCCGCCCGGGCAAATAGGCTTCTACCGCTTCGCGCTTGATCTCCTTGGAGTAGTGATGGTTTCCGGCCCGATGGCATAGACCTTCCGTGCCAAACATTTCATAATTTAACAGCCATTTTTGTAGTGTGCTCCGGCTCACGCCAAATCTCGCTGCGGACTGATTGAGACTTTCGGTTCCGACGAGACTGTGTTTTACCGCAATGATTTTTATTTCCGAACTCACATAATTCATTACTGACATAAGAATGCTCCCCATCCGAAGTAGTTGCAGATTTTTACTCTCTGCTTGTCTACTCTATGGGGAGCATATCACCGCCGCAGCCCTCTGAAAAAGGGCGCTGCCACTGAAAATCCGCTTGAATATGGAAAAACAGAGGTTCAAATCCTGTTTGAACCTCTGCAAGCTGCGATTTCATCTATGGAGTTACCAAAGAATTTTGAGAACAAAAAATTGCCGAACACTTTGAGATGACTGGCTTTTTTGCCATTTCATCTATAGTGTTCGGCAATCATGGCAGGGGCACAAGGACTTGAACCCTGAGCCTACGGTTTTGGAGACCGCCGCTCTACCAATTGAGCTATACCCCTATATTCATTTCAAATGGTGGGCCTTCGGGGACTCGAACCCAGGACCGACCGGTTATGAGCCGGCTGCTCTAACCAACTGAGCTAAAGGCCCATAATCTTTGATAATATGATAGCCGCCACATTTGTGACGGCTATCAGTGGCTCCCCCTGTTGGACTCGAACCAACGACCCCCTGATTAACAGTCAGATGCTCTACCGGCTGAGCTAAGGAGGAATATATATGTTGGCACTACCTATTTTCCCGGCCAGTCACCCGACAAGTATCTTCGGCGAATGTGAGCTTAACTTCTGTGTTCGATATGGGAACAGGTGGACCCTCACACCAATCAGCACCAACTATATATATGTTAACGACCTTTCGGTCGGTAACAACTGAATCAGCATACCGCGCTTTTAAAAGGTGGTGACCCGTACCGGATTCGAACCGATGTTAAAGGCGTGAGAGGCCTCTGTCT
>OOIG01000288.1_pt1 | contig 44070 bp, 73 predicted proteins | sample 1692091 | NCBI WGS metagenome assembly OOIG01 (sample SAMN06348188, study PRJEB24527) | human gut metagenome | biome: human gut; feature: ankylosing spondylitis patient; material: feces | host: Homo sapiens | place: China | collected 2015-10 | reverse complement strand
ACCACGCCGCTCGTGCCGGAGTTCTTGGTCTTTGTCTTTCCGTCCTTGGAAACAGTCACGGTGACGTTCGCCGGGGCTGTAACGGTAAGGGTGCCGCCTGTGCCCCCGCTGGCACCAAATCCATATAAAGGCACCGCAATACTCATACGTACACCTCCACCGTGATGGGAATATTCACCGTGGGCTTGTCCTCAAGGCAGGTAAACGTCAGCGTGCTGCCCGACCGGGAAGCGAAGCTCACCATACCGCACGCCTCTTTCAGCGCAAGATTGGTGGCCGTGTTGCTCCCGTACACTGGATAAGCCATCGCACGTTTTGTATCCGTCAGACCGGAGACCGTAACAGACTGGGTATACGGGGCGCTGGCAGACCAACCGGCAGCAGTTAACGTTGCAGTCCTTGCAATCGTTTTGGCATTACTTAACGCCGTATCCACGTACCCCTTGGTTGCAGCATCAGCGCTGTCCGTGGGCGCACCTAATGCTTTGATTTGATGGGAGTTCATGACAATATTTCCGGTCATTAAACCGCCAGCACTAGGCAATGCCCCAACATTTTCAGCTTCTAGTTCAACGTTGCCATTGGAGTTAGGTTCTTTGCCGCACACTTTGGATACAGCACCGGTGCCATCCAAGCCCATACGGGAGACGGAGTAAAAGGTGACGGCGTTGCCGGTATTGAACGCAAGCGTGACCCTTGTCCACAGATACTTGCCCTGCGCCACCGTCGGGATCGTGTTTGACCATGTTCCGGACGGAACGACCGTGCCGGAATCGCTCGTCTGGTAGCTGATTGCAGAATTGTTGAGCGTTGCCGGATTCCCGGTATCGCCTTTCTCGCCTTTGATCTCGAACCATTGGTATTGCTGCCAATCGGTAGGGGCGATCAAGGCGTTGCCGCTGTATACGCCCATCCAATTGTCCGGCAGTACGCCGAAACTATGAGAAGCTGCCGTGGGCTTCTGAGACGCGTACCGAATCCAGACGTAGGCATTGTTTCCCTTATCGCCCTTTGCGCCGTTCGTGATGGTAAACGTGCTGGTGGTATTATCGTTATAGGTAATACGGTACGTGTCTACCAGCCCGCTGACGGAGACTTTGGCAATGGTTGAAATGCCCCGACCGTTTTTTACGGTGAAGTCAAAGGTAGTGGTGTCCGCCATGGTGATACGGTATGTATCCGTAAGGCCGCTGGTGGAATGCTTCACGATGCTGCTGATACCGCCATGGCCGTCAGCGGCGGCGGTCAGCCAGTTCAGCAGAATTTGTCCCGTCAGCTTCTTTGCCGCGCTGTCCTGTTCCAGAACGAAAAGGTCAGCGGCTTTTATCTGTTCCGCTGCAATCAGCTCGGATATTGCTTTATCTGCGATAAGTCATCCCTCCTCAACGTCAGTCTCTTTTTCGGGCGCAGGAGGCGCAGACAGCACCTGCACCACTTCTTCAATGGCCTGCATACTTCCCAGCATCCTGTCCCAGTTTTCCCGTCCTGCGACCTGAACGCCCTCAAGGGTATTCAGGACTGCCCTAAGTTTCATTACAGGGTTCATTTTTACTCCTTTCCCAGCACCACACGTACCGCGCCGGTTTCCGGTACGATAGCGATTATCTTCGTATATTGGGCGGCGTACTGCCCTTCCCACCACATTTGCACCGTCTCCGCGGGATTTGCAAATACCGTGGCAATCGTCGCCAGGGATTCCCCGAGAATACGGATGTTTATCTGCCCCGCCTGTGGAAAAGGGTTGAAATAATCGCAGTCGAATTCTTTGCCTGTTGCGGTTTTCAGTTTTTCCATACTTAAGCCCTCACTAATACAGTTTGTGATAATCCGTTTCCGTCCTTAATTGTTCGCCAAGCCACCTCTTCGTCTTTGAAATAGAAGCTCGACGCGAATAGCACGGACGCATCAACGTAGCTTGCGGTATTCCAACCATTGAACACACCATTTGCAAAATCCGCATACCCGAGCGATGTATTGATACCTCCGCTGGTGTAAGCCGTTGATATGGTGTTGTAGCCGATTTCCGAGCCGTAGACACTGTGACTGGCAAGACCTGACCCGTCAAGGTACCCATCGTCACCGCCGTAGTCAATTCTTCCAGCACTGACGCTTCCCCGGAAATATCCATTCTCAGCGTACAGATTCCCGGTCGGCGTAATCTGCACGCCGTTAGCCTCAGAGCCGCACTGAATGCCGTTGACACCAATGTAAATACCCCGGCTGTTGGTGCCGTTCCAGACCTGATTGTTATAGCTTAGGTAGTCCGATTGGATGTCGAAACCGCCGATTTTGCCGCTTAAGGCGGTGATCTTTCCACGGACTTCTGCGCCGGACTTGGTGATCTGGAACACCGTGGTATTGTTGGCCTTGACCGTCCAGGAATCGTCAAGCAGCTCCCAGCCGAAGGACGAGCTGCTCCCGCCGGTTTTGGTCACCCGCGCGGAAATCTGGTCACTCTGAATGTCCAGCCGCGAGGTGAGTTCGTCCCCCTGCTCGATACGGGCAGAGACTTCGGTGGAAATCCGGTCGGCCTGAATTTCCAGTTGCGCCCGGGTTTCAATAAACTGACGTTCTACCTTGCGCGTTTCGTGGGATTTATAGGGAACGGATTCGTCGATTTCCTCAGAGCCGGGGGCGGAAACATCCGCGCGTATCATTTTTCCGTAGGACTTCGACACGCTGTAGATGCCGCCATAGGTTCCTTTAACCTGAACCGCGTCTCCAATCTCCGCCGCCGGGTCTAAGATTGCGCCTGTAGCCGTATACGTCTGGTAGGAATAGCCGTTGATTCTGGCCAACATGTCGTTTGCCATTTTCTGAGTTCCGAAAGGGTTTTCGGAGATCAGTTCCCTGCCGCTGTCTGTACCCGCCGTATACTCCACGCCGTCAGCAACCTTCAACGTGACGCGGCTGTACGCGCTGAGTGGGTCTGATATTTTCAGGCTGTCGGCGGCAGACCCGATGATAAACTTATCAAACAAGGATTCTGACACCTCCAAACGTGATCGCTCTGTTATCGCTTCCGCCAACAATCAGATAGTTGGTTTCCTTCGGAAGCCCCGTGAGCGTGACCAGCATCAATTCTCCGGTGGCCGTCATAGCCCAGGAGCCGGTGTACATTGCGCCGATGTAGCCAATGACCTCACGGCAGCTGTACCCGGCAGGGTACGGGATTTCGTAACCAGATGTCACGATTTGATATACACGGCTATCCAGCGATATGCCGACTGCATCGGAAATCTCTTTCAGAACTTCAATGTCACTTGCAGGCCAGTTAAGGGAGGATTCTGCCGGATAGTCTTCTTCCAGAAGAAGCATTCCGTCGTATCCGTGGAGCGTTAGTTTTGTCCGGTCACCGATCTCTCCTTCGCTCCGCTTGTCAATGTAATACTTTCCTTGTGGCAGCCATTCAGAGGCGGCATTCTCATTTGCAGCTCTGATATATGGCCGAAGAAGCGCACGTTTGGGGATATCACCATATGGATGAATCATTTCAACGTTGATCTCACCGGCGCAGGTTTTTCCAACGTCAGGAGAATCGGAAAGAAGCGGTTGCTTCTGCTCCATGGATATCAGCAGTTCTTCACCGTAGCCGGTTTCGGCGCCACCGCTATCTACCAGAATGCGCACTCCACCGAACGTGATTGCGCTTCCGCTTTTGTCAATAAGCTTTCCGGTATCACCGATGCATAGGCGGTTTTCAAACCAGTGGTTGCCAGCTACAATGTCCCGGTATTCCTGTGATACGTTCTGCATAAGCGCCCGTCACCTCTCAATCAGGGGAAAGGTAATGCCGCTCCACCAATCGTCTTCCGGCTTCTCTATCAGGAAAGATGCAGGGTTATTGTTGGAGTACATGGTTACATTGTTGCGGTACCCGCTCATAGGGTCGTAGTAGTCCACGGTCACATATTCCGGGAGAATGGTATGCAACACGGTCATAGCTTCCTCAGCCGTTAGCGGGCGGCAGGTGATGTCCAGACGGATTTTGGTTGTCACCCGGCCACGCTGCATTGTTCCGTCCATTGTGCGCCCGGAATTGGGTGCGTCAATGTCGTTGCGCTGCCACTTTACGCCCTGTTTGGCGATGAACGGCATGAAGTCCACGCCGTTTATCTTGAGCATCATCTTCATGCCGTTTTCACTCCTTTCGCTTATCCATACATTCTTGCGTTCCTGCGCTGAGCATCCCGGACAGCCCGGTCAAAGTCATATCCACCGCCACCTCCGTTGCCCTGATTGCGCATTTCCGCGATAATCTGCTGAGCGACAGCGTAGATAGCGGTAACAACGTCGTCATTGGCTTCCCGAACGCCGTAGGTGATACCATCAACGATCTGGTCATTGTTGGCAACCGCTGTCCGTCTGCCAATAGAGCCAACCATTTCTGCGCCCGCTTCACGGGCTATGAACAGCTGGCCTTGGTCTACAAAACCGCCGTCGGCAAGCATCGGAATTTGAGGAACGCTGATTTCCCGGAGCCCGGAGAACGGGGTAAATCCTGCAATGCTGAATCCTCGGATACTGCGGAGAATGCTGTTGATTCCGCCGAATGCGTAGCTGATTGCCGAGTTAAGTCCGGAAAGAACGCCGTTTATGATTCCTTTGAAAAATCCGACTACTTTCCCAAATATAACCGTTATATCTGTCCACAAATCCGTGAAAAATCCAACAATCGGGCGAATGACGTTTGCGTCAAACCAGGCTGCAATTCCAGAGAAAACAGTGCTGATTTTATTCCACGATTTTATGGCCCAGGAAGATATGCCATCCCAAAGGTCGGAGAAGAACGAGGCGACAGGCTGGATAACATTTGTGTCAAACCAGTCAGAAACGATGCCCCAAACAATCTTGATGGTTTCCCACGTTCCGCTCACAAGCACTCCGATGTTATAGAAGACATCCTCAAATGTCTGGCTTACACTTTTCCACAGATCAGAGAACCATGTAACAGCTGGTGAAAACGTTTTAACAATGCCATCCCAAAGTCCGGAGAAGAATCCGGATATTGGTTGCACAACGTTTATATTGAACCATTCCGCAACAGGTGCAAAAAATGCGCAGATTTCATCCCACTTCTGGTAAATCAGAATGCCAAGGTCTGTCAGTGCGCCTACTGCTAGGCCAATCAATGCGCCTATTCCGGTGCCAATCGGGCCTCCTAGGGAGCCAATAATGGCACCGATTCCAGCGCCCGCCATTGTTGCCCCGGCAGGAACCAGCAATCCATTCAAGACATTCAGGCCATTCATGATTGCGTCGTATACCCCGGTAACGAACATTGGTATTCCAGCAACAATTCCACCGATGGCAGCCCCTATAAGCCCTGTGCTTATCGTTCCACCACCAGCTGTGATTGCCTTTGCCACGGCGCTTTCCCCAAACGCTTTTGCTATAAACTGCCCGATGCCCTTCCCCAAAAGTCCGGCACCAGCTGTTCCAGTAAGGCCACCAAGAATGATTTCTCCGAAATTGAAACTGTTGAGCTTTTTCTCGATAGCATCTTTGATTCCGCTAAACTCGATTGTAAATCCTGTGGCAGTTAGAATCACGCCTGCGGAAATCGTAAGCGGAATGGAAAGACCGTTTTTCCCAAGCGTTTTGAGCGCCATAATTCCGTTCAGGAAATCGTTTGATAACTTCCATGCAAGTAGCGCAATTCCGATTGTGGCAATAAGCCCCAGAATCTCTTTCAGATTGTCCTTAACAAAGGAAACAAGCGGCTCCAGTTTCTTTTTCCACTCGTCAATCTGCGTGGTTACTGCATTTTTCAGGAAATCATACCCCGGCAAGTCTAAGCCAAGGTCTCCACCGCCTACACCGGCTCCGCTTCCACTGCCGCCCTGATTCTGGTCAGGAAGAACGTTCAGTTCATCAAACCCGGCAAGGTATCGTTTCAGTTCCTTGGCAGACCCGGCGGCACTGTCCATGTTGTCGGCAATGGCACCGCTCCCGGCAGAAGCGCTCCCAATCGCATCCCCCCATTTCGGGGACTTTACCGTTATCCCGAACAGGGTGGCAATGGCCGCTATGATTTCCTGCAAGGCGCTTGCCACGGCAATAGCAATTGGCAGAACCTTCGTCAGAATCGGAATAAAGATGTTTCCTACGGCACGTGCAGCTTGTTCCAGCTCCGCCCGTAGCACCCGCAGCATGTTTGCCGGATTTTCCAGCGTCCGCGCCATATCTCCTTGCACCTGCGTTACCTGCGTCATCATGGCGTAGTACCGCAACTGGGATTTCTCCGCCTGCGTCATGCTGGAAACGCTCTTGTCAATTCCAAGATTCAAGCGTTCCTGCTCCAACCGGGCAACAGACAGGTCGTAGCCCAGCCGCCGCAGCGGTTCGAGTTCTCCGGAAATACCGGACTGAACCTTCTGCATTGCCGATTCAAAATCGATATTATAGAAGGAGGCAAGGTCATAGCCCAACTGCGTCAGGTTCTTGGCCATGAACGCGGCCTTGTCACCAGCCACACCGAAACCTGCGATAATGGTGTTAAAGACGCCCTGATTCCGCATCCATTCAGCGGGGTCAATGCCCATTACCTCAGAAACCTTCTGGGCGTAGTTATAGGCTTCCTCGGCGTACCTCCCCATTGAAACGGTGAACAGATTCAAATCCTCCGTATACTGGGACGATTTTGCAATTGCGATACCCAGGAGCTTTGCCGCCGCCCGGTATATGGCCACAAAGCTGATTGCTTTGAGCGCACTGTTCCAAGCATTTGTGCTTGTGGTTGCCCGCCTTACCGTACCGTTGTACTGCTCCGTCGATGTAATCAGCCTTTGAATTCTGCTTGGAAATGCCGAAAACCCGGAGGAAACCTTGTTCATTTCATCAGCGAATGGCTTCATGGCTGCTGCCAAGTTTTTCATCTGCTGAGTGAACTTATCAATATCCGCTTTCTCAAGCTCCTGGATGACCTCTGGCAGCTTTTTCAGCTGGTTGATGAAGGAAGTCATATTAGACCGGCCAAGCTCGGACAGAGGCTGCAATCCGGATGCCAGATTCCGCAGTTTTTCTCCGGGGGTGTCGGGCAGATTGGTGATTGCTTGATTGATGGCCGCCAGCTGGTTTCCAATGGACGCGGAAATTTTCAGGCTATCCGTCTTGTCTTTCAGATTGCCCAGGGAGTTGCTAATGCGGTTTATCTTGTTCGCAAAATCGCCGGTATTCATGTTGTTCACGGCATTCTTGATCTGCGAAATTCCTGCTGCAACTTTGGAAAGGGCAGTTGTGGAACCGCTGATCGACGTTTTTAGCTCTGTCAACTTTTTTGCCAGAACCTCCACCCCTGCGGATGCCGCGGCACTGTCATTCACAATCTGAAACTCAATGCCCTGCATTTCCACATTGTCAGCCATCCCCTTCACCGCCCTTCTTCTCAAATTTCTTGTTGATGGATACCATAAACATCTCCATCATGGCTTTCGCCTTTTTGTCGCTCTTTTCCTGCTGGGTCAGCTGCTTTTCTCCACTACCCGCCGCTTTCCGCTGCCCAGTGTGCAGCTCAAAGGGCTGCTCCCGGTAGGGAATCGGCTTCGGCGGCTTCTTGCTGAAACTGAATCGAAGAACCGGGGCGGCATCCAGAAGGGCTTCATAGTAATAAGCCCCTTGCATCCACATATCCTGATTCTTCAAGTCCCGTTTGATCTTGTCAGCTTCCCGGTAGGCTTTCACCAGTTCCACGTCCTGATTCCAGAACTGGTCATAGGTCATGCCGATTGCAAGATAGTACGGGAATAACTTCTTGAAGATATTTGTGTAAGCGTAAGAGGGGGTAGGGGTCTCCCCACCCCCTCCGTTTTCGGAAAGAAGTTCGCTTACTCTACTGCTTCCCAGCCGGGGTTTCCCTCGTTTTCCTCTTCATCATCGGAAAGCAGGGTGTACACGGCCTCGGAGTACATTTCCGTCAGCACCTTCACAAGGCCGGACTTGTTACTCAGACCGTCGTAAATCTTGTTGATGGTAGCAACCTTGGTGTTGGGGTGATTTGCCGCAAAAGCGCCGCTGAACAGCATGGGGATCATGGTAGCGGGCTTGTCGCCAAGCTCATTGATGGAGAACCCGATCTTCTCCATAGCAGAAACCGTGGAGCGGGTGAATTCCAGCGTGTACTTCTTGCCGTTGTAGGGAATGCAGATTTTCTTAGCCATCGCTAATCCTCCTTAAAAATGTGTGGTCTGTGTTTTGGCTCAGGTCGCGTCGTCCAGCTCAATGGGCGTGGACGGGGCAATGGAAATGTTCAGGTCTACAACCTCGTTGACGCCGCCGCCGGTGGGGTAGCAAGTCAGCTGACCATCGAACTTGAACTTGCCGTCAGAGCCGGTAGGGGTCAGGTTCGCGCCGTCACCGGTTCCGCCGAACCACACAGCGTAGCTCTCGGTCTTTCCGTTGAGAGCCACCAGCTTCTTGTAGTCATCCAAGGTGTAGTTCGCCGTGAAGGAGAGGGCATCCAAGGACTGGATACCGGCGATGTAGGTCTGCATCTTGTCAGACAGGGTAGTGGTTTCCAGCATCTCCGGGTCGCCGCCCAGATCAGGGAATTCCTTGATGTCAATAAGCTTTTCGTAGGTGTTGCCGGTGCTTCCTTTTTTCATGAGGAAGACCTTATAGGTAGAAATCGCGATAAGTCATCATTCCTTTCGTTGTAATAAAAAACGGGCTGCCTCCTGTGAAGCAGCCCTTCGGCTCTCTTTCCGCCCTTGCGGAAAGGTAACGAATATTTACCTGCGGTAAATTGTTCCGCCGTCCGTCTCCGCCCGATACCGGGCTACCAGACGGTAAATCGTCCCGTTTTCCATGTTCGGAACAGGGGACAACGAAATTCGCGTAAAATTCCGTTTGTAGAGCATTTCGTCTATAACGCCCATGATCTCCCGGCATACGCTTTTCTTGCTTCCTGCCTTGTCGGAGTAGACATTAACCTCGTACATCAGCGTGGAAAACTTTTCCCGGTCGCTGCTGTCCAGTCTGTTCGCGGACATATAATTGTCCTGCTCTACGATGCTTACATAGGGGAATTTTGGAGGAGCGTTCACATATTCTCCGGATACCGAAATGCCCTTGAAGCGCTTTCGCAGAGCCTCGGCAATGGGGGTATAGATCAGCTTTTCAATATCAATCAAGCCCTGAACACCTCCATAACGATTCTCGGAAGCTCCTGCTCAATCGCTTTTCTCGCCTCATACATGGGCATTGCAGGAGGATTTCCGTATGTGTGGCCGCCGCCCTTGTCTTTGGGCAGATACCAGCCTTTGGGGTCGTCCCAATGACCTTTCCCGTCCGGGTAGGTGCCAGCACCCATGCCAAACTCCGACGCTTCCGGGTGTCCGGTTCCGTAGGTGATACCGGCTCCAAATTCAATGAAAAGGACGGATTCCCCATCGGCCTTTACGGCGTAACCATTCGGGATTGCCACGACGGACACGGTTGCATCCCTCATCCCGGTGTAAACAGCCCGCGAAAACCGGATGGAAGCCACAGAAGCACCCAGCATTGCCAGCCTTTCGGCCAGTTCCTTTGCCTTGTCCTTCTGCCAGCGTTTGTATTCCTTCAATTCGTCCTGAATCTTTTGAATGCCGGGAACCGACAGCGGAGCCACGATTTTCTTGTAGCTCACGACACGCTCACCTTCGTAACGGCGATGGACACTGAGTTCAGAGACTTTGCCACCCGTCTGACCATGTAGTCATACAGGGGCTTCCCGTCCTCGTCATACACAGGCTCCTTGTCCAGAAACAGCACAGTATTTTCGTCAACGGGGCAGGTCATGTCATCCGTAACGATAACCTTGTCATACCCGGCAAGATTGCCGAACTGCTCCACCTGAGAAGCCCCGGTCGCAGCGGATACGTTGGCGCGGAAGGAAACGGCAGGTTTGTACACAACAGTTTCCTCGCCGGTTTCGTTGCCGTCTTCGTCGGTGACAGGCACTTTCCGGCCATACAGCAGATACCAGAAGCTTTGCTTGTTTCGCTCCATGATTCTCATACTGTCACCTCACAGAACCCCGGCCATGGGAACAATCTGTCGCATCATGGATTCCGGAACGTCCCCGTTCTCGTAGGAACGGGAAATGCCGTTCTCGCTGTGAGACAGCTCCCCCTCGCCGCCCCGCTTGTTCAGAAGATACGTAGCAATCTCCACCTGTAGATAGCTGTACTGCTCCGGAACCTCCATAATGGAAGGGTCAAACGGGTATGCCCTGCGGCAAATCTTACTTGCCGCAATGCCAAGGTAGGCAGAAACCGTGCTTTCGTCGGTTTCATTCGCCATGGCTTTTACCAATGCGTTTTTTTCGGCTTCCTGCACGGTTTCTTACCTCCTTTCATTCTACGGGTTCTCCCGCTTTCTTGCGTGGTTTCTTGATAACGGGAATAGGATTATTCTCCGATAAACCAAACTTGGTGATAACTTCCTCGCGGGTGAGCGGTACGGGGTCGTTGAGGGTATCAACGACTACCGTTCCCATCACCACAGAAGTGCTCTCCAGTTCGCGCCGGGTAATCACCTTGTCCTTTGCGGTAAAGCCCACGTTGCGAAAGTGATCTTCCTCGCGCACATACACTTTCCCGTCAGAAACATAGAACATGGTGAACCTCCTTAGCCGTTAGTGATGATCTTTGCCAGAGCAATGGTCTTCGGGTCTGCCACGATAGACCAGTTGGCAGATGCCGCAAGCTGAGCGTCCGTGGGAGAAGCGGTGTAGCCGGAAGTGGGTTTGGTAAAGCTGAAACCGTTGGGGTGCATGGTTTCACGGATACGGGTCACCAGCGCGTCATAGCCGCCGCCCTTGAGCGCGTCACGGGTCAGTTCGGAAGGAACCTTCACGGGAGCGGGGGCGTACTGAATTGCGCCAAGGCCGAGGACGTAGGTGGTGTAGGTGGCCGCTTTCGCACTTTCTCCGCTGGTAGCGGCGGTGGAGGGGCAGCTGTCATCTACGACAACAGTCATGCCATTCACGGTGCCAATGCGGAGGGGGCGCTCAACGCCGTTGGCGTCGGTGTATTTCAGGAAGTCCAGCAGCTTCAGGCCAGCCATATTGGTGGCGACCTTACTGTGCATGAACACCAGCCGGAAAGCGTCCTGATTGTCGCCCACGGCCTTCTGGATAGCGTCACCGATGGTGGTAGCGCCCATCTTGTTTGCATCCGCAACAGTGGTGGATGCGGAAGACAGGTCAGTGATGTGGTTCGCCCAACCGGCAAACTCACCGCTGCCGGTCACACCGAACACAGCATTCAGGATTTTCAGCATGATGGACTGGCGCTGCTTCTGCCAATACTTGGACACCTGAGACACGATCTGCTGCATGGGGTCGGCACCGCTGTTGTAATCAACGATAAAGTCCTTCTCCTTCCAGCCGTGGGCGCGGCCAAACACGATACCATTCTGAGCGCTGCCTTCGGGGTCGGTCAGGGTGATGTCAGTTGCGCCATCGTAGTTCTCAGGAGTGCCGCCAATGACTTTGTAGAACGGCAGCGTATAAAAGTCAGAGCCGTTGGAAATCAAGCCCGCCAGCTCTGCGTTCGGGGCGACAGCGCCGCTCTCAAACATCGCGGTCAGGGTGGGGTCTTTCGCATTTGCCCAGTTGTAGTTAAACAGCTCGGGGTCAAACGGAAAGCCAAGATAAGTAGCCATAATGTTTTACCTCCATAATCATTTCAAAATTGTTTTCCAGTCAGGATTGTTCTTGATAAACTCCATCTGGGATTTGGTGTCGAGTTTCAGGAAATCCGCCTTGGTCATTGCGCCGCCAGGGCTTCCATCAGCGCCTCTGGGCGTTCTTTTCAGCTTGTCCGCAATGACTTTTTGGGCGTATTTTTCCAAAAACGTCTGGTTGTTGGCAAAAACCGTAGCCATATCGCCGGATTCCATGGCCGCCGCAGTAGCGTCCGCAAGGGCTTCATCATAACCCTGAGCAACCAGCTTCGCTTTGTAACCGGCAACGGTTTTTTCCTTCCGCAGACCGGCCAGCTCCTTTTCCATGTTCTCCCACTTTTCGGCCTGCTCCTGTTGCTTCCTCTGCTCGTCAGTCAGAAGCGCGTTGTGCTTACGCTTCCATTCCGCAGCCTCGGAATTGGCCTTGGACAGCGCGTTTTTCTGCCTTTCCAGTTCTGCGGTGTTGTCCTCGTACTCAAAGCCCTCCAAAGCGGCAAGCTTCTGTTCCGGGGTCATGTCCGCATAACCTTCAATGAGATTTGTGTCGATTTTTGCCATAATTATTCCTCCTGCGTTTGGTGAGGCGGTTCCCTCCGCCGTGATCTCTGTTTTTACGGGTTGTCTCCCGTCTGCGTTTTTGATAGAGCAGCTTCCCTGCTGCTGTTATGGAGGGCTGTACAGGCTTCGATCCTGTGACCTGCGGATTAACGGTCCGTTGCTCTACCAGCTGAGCTAACAACCCACATATCCCCGGCTTACGGTGCCGGGGAACCGCTTTGCCCGTTTCCGGGTTTCATCGCCGATAGGGAGGCCATCGGCGATATATATGGCGCGAGGCCGATCTGAACGGCCTTCTGTGGGGGGAGAGGTGAACCCCACTCGCTGTCTGCCGCGCCAAATTTTAGCCTTCTATTCTTCATGTACTCGGCTTTTGGCCGAGGAAATATTTTTGTGGGACGGGGTAAGCTACTTTGAGCTATCGTGCGCTTATGTACACTTATCACACAATGCTGTTCCTTCTCCTTTGCTTTGGCTGCCTTGCGCATACGGCAGTTATCGGCGTGCTTGAATTGTCCAGCCCCCCGCTGGTTGCGGCAGAAAGAATCGAACTTCCATTACATGGGTCAAAACCATGTGCCTTACCTTTTGGCTATGCCGCAGTGGAAAAAAGAAGGGCTTCCAATACCATTTCTGGTATCAGAAGCCCTTCGGCTGTTCGCTGCTCCCTAGAACAGTCACAAATTATACCATTTGGTGTGGCTCTTCCGCGAAAGGTGCGGCGCTCTTTGCCAAACAGTCAGTTAACCTTCTTGCGCCGAATCTCAATGACCACGATCTGGCCTTGTTCGACTTTGATTTCCGCCTGATTCCGGCGGCGGATGATTTCCTCAATCGCCCGAATTTCCTTCGCCGTCACTCTGACCGCCGGTTTGGTTTCCGCTTCCATCGCCGTTCCCTCCGTTCTGCGCGGCAAGCTTCGCCGCTTTTTTCTCCTGCTCGGCCATGTAATCCATGCTCATTCGGTAGGCCAACTGCGGGTCGGAAAATAACCCGCAATGTGTAAATGCCAGTTCAGGGGCGATCTTATCGCAAGCAAGCATCTGGGTTAGAACCGTTGATTTCTGCGCGATATTCTCATAATTCCGCCGCGTGAATCGGATTTCCAGTGCCGAGAGTTTCAGGCTCAGATGCCCCATGTCCCGGCAGATACGCAGCACCAGCTTCAAAAATTCCTTTTCGGACTTCTTGAAAATCAGCTCCGTGTCCTTGGCTCTGGCTTCCGCTGCCGACCAGCCGTCCCGCATGATGACCGCCGACCCGGTGTCAGAGGTAGAAGTCCCTCCGTTCCGGTTGGGCATTCCGCAGATGGTCAGCACCGTCTCATACATGCTGTCCACAAGGGTCTGCGTCTGGGTCTGGTTCATTTCGGAGGTCAGATATTGAATCTCCGCTTTCAGTGTGGCGTCAATATCCCTGAACTTGATCGCGCCCTCGTCCCGCAGTTTCTTGTAGTCCTCACTGCTGATGTCAACATTATGGAACAGCATCAGTGCTTGAACGAACTGCTCTACGCCGTCAATTCGGTTGCTCTCCGTCATGTTGATTGCGTCAAGCAACGGAATCACGATTTCAAACGCCCCTAAACGAGCCATGTTTGCCGGGTACTCCACAATCGGGATTCCCAAAATCTGATCTTCTGCGCGAATAACTGCCCACGTGTTCCAGACCTCGAAATACCTGGTTTCTGTCCAGCAGGAGAAAACGAGCGTTCCGTCCTCTTTTAGAACATACCGTACACCCATCATGGGCTTATGCCCAAGGCCAATAGAGTACACCACAAATGTGTATCTAGGGTCAAGAGTGAATATCTCAAAAGGAGCCTCGTCTTCCTCGACATCCGCCAGAACGTCCGGCAAAGCCATTCGATAAGAGGTACCGCAAGTGAAGAACCAATCGGCAAGTTCCTTATCCTTTTCCGGCTTGTCCTCGGACAGCATATAGTCATTCAGTTTCAGCACTTCGGAGGAAATGTCTTCGTCCCCACCACGGCTTACGTACTGGATTGGTTCGCCGACCTGATAGGCCGATTTGAAAGATACGATCTCATTTGCTCGGTTCTCCACAACCATGTTGTTGATTTCCGGGCGGACTTCCTTTACACGGTTAAGGATTGGCTGCTCTCCCTTGTAATACCAGTACAAGTAATCAATCTCTGCCTGATTTTGCAGGTGCGTAAACAGTGCCTTTTGTAGCACATCGATGATATTCCCCTCGTTTATATCCGTAACCTCGGTGTAAATCACCCGACGCCCGAATAACCGTCTGCTCTCCGTATTACGCACCCCCTTTTCCGGAAATCTATTTTCTCATTTACCATTATACCACAGTGGCGGATGGTTGTCTACTTAATTCTCGCTCGTAAACCATCGGCTACTTTCTGGTTAAAATGGCCTGCTGAAAACCTCTATAACCGCCCCGTTTAAGCTTTGGGCGAACTCAGCAAACATAGCCATTCCGTCTGGAACGTCATCGTGCTTATTCTTTCCCGCTACAGTGTAGGAACATAGCATATCCATCATCCTGCCGTAATCCGTGTTCCGCTTATACTTGCTTTCATCCAGAAACAGGCAGTGCTCCTTCACCCACGCTGAATTTACAATGATCTTTGTTTCTTTATTCGCCGTTGTGAACTTTGTCGTGATATTAGTAATTCCGCCCAGTTTCTTTACTTCTCCCTGAATCTTTTCAGCGATCCGGCGGCCAGCGGAGTTACTTTCAAACCGGCACATTTTCACCTTGTCCCGCACCAGAATTTCAGACAGTCTTGTATCAACTGTGTCAGGAAGCCCATTGTCGCAGATGCAGTCCCCAATATAGTAGTCCTGCCCATATACATATCCAACCGGCAGAAATGCGTAGTCAGTGCCCTTGTCCTTGGTATCGCACACGCCGATAATGGCGTCCGGTTCCTCTGCTGGCAGCTCAAAGAACCGCCGCAGCTCGTCAGGATGGTAGACAAGCCCCTCGCGTTCAATGGGTTGATTCTGATACAGCGCTTTCCAACTAACGCTATCCATAATATCCCGCTGTTCCCGGTAGAACTTGGTGGAGAACCCCACACCAAACTCATAATCAAAATTGCTTTCGTCATCCTCGTTCATGGCCGGAATCCGAATGAATTTCGCCCGGGGATTGTTCTCATATTCCCGTTCCAGCCGCCCGATCACATCGTGAACGCTCCACCGGGTAGCAATATGCAGTTCCTTGCACTTGTCGCCGATTTTTCGCTGCCGCAGATCGGTGGTGTAAGTCTCCCACAGCTTGTCCAGACGCTCTTTGGATAGAGCGACCTCAATACCAGACACCAGATCGTCGCAGTACAGCAGGTTTGCCGCCCGGTACAGACCGGCATTGCCCGTTCCTATGGAGGTAAATTCCAACGTCTCAAATCGCTGCCGCTTATCAAGGTCAATTCGGCAGTCCTTTGCGTTGGTGCTGGACACCCGAACGGCAGGGAATACATCATGCCATAGGTATTCCCCCTTTGAGTCAAACAGCCGCAGACATTCGTCATACACGCCCCGCACAAAGGAATTGGAGTGGCTGCCCGTCAGATTCGGGTTGTTTGGGTCGCGGCCGGCAATCCAGGTCAGCAGGAAGATTGCAAGCGTGGTCTTTCCTACGCCGGGGGGCAAACTAACCGCCAGCAAATCCAGCTTGTCATCCCCGCACAGCGCTTGCAGCGCGTCCACCACGGGCTTTAGCTGCTTCTTCCGTGGCTGATAAAACCGCTTTTTTGCCTGCCTGTCCAGCTCCATATAGGTCAGATAGCTGTCAAAATCATATGGAGCCTCAAACAATAGCCCACGCCGCCAAAGGCTGTAAAATCCCTCCACCCGAGACGTAGGAGCCTTACCCATTATTTCGGCGCACAGGTATTTCAGATGCTTATTCGCCCGATGTGCCGCCGTGAAATCAGTCTCAGCCCATGCCTGACACAGGGAAAACAGGTCTTCATATGCCCCGATATCACCCGGTCTGTTCTCGATAGCCGACAGAATGGAGGTTGACAATTTCCCATAATCCATACTCTCACCTCACAGAGCGTCAGCTTGTTCGAATGCTTTCAGCAGTTTGGGAAACTGGATTGCGAAGAAATCCACCATTTCCTCGTTCTGCGCCCAGCCGGAATTTTCAGCAAGGCCGCTTTCAAATAGAAATGCGTGAATGATCTCATGCCGCTTCACCTTGTTTGTCTGAACCAGAAGGTTTTGCTTGCAATTTGGTTCTCCCTTGCTGTCTTCGTAATTTTCAACCAGCATTTCTTTCGTAGTTTCGTCACAGAAACCGTCACAATCCTTGAGCCTTGGCTCTTGGCTTCCCCGAATTACTGTAAGCGTATATTCTGCTCCCAAAACGTCGATTTTCATAAATTCCCTCCGTTTCATAAAAATAAGGGCTACCCACACATTTCTGTGTAAGTAGCCCTTCGGCTTTCCTCCCGCCCTTGCGGGAGGCATTACTTATGTTTCAGCAGCTCAATCAGCACGACAATAGGAAAGACCAGAAGTAAAAATAGCTCCATGTTAGGCCTCCGGTATTAGTTCGCATTCTGTAAATCCGCCTTTGCCGATGCACTTGCCATCAAAGGTAACTGTATCTCCAACTTTGACTCGTTTTAGCGCATCCTCCTGCTCCTTCTCAAACTCGGCATAGAAGAAGACAATGGTGTTCCCGACACGGCGCTCCATTGTAAGCGTTGCGCCACCAGTCAGATTCAATAAGCCACCCGTACTCATTCCGTTTATCTCCGCTGTAATGCGATACCTGTTATACCGGTAAAGGTCATTTGCTACGAGTTCATTCTCTTTATAGGCATTATAAATGTCATCGTAAGATACAGCTAAATCTACATCCGAATCAGAAAAGGCTCTAGTGCTTTCGGATGGTTTTTCCTCTATTTCAGGCTTGGATTTCTTATTTAGTTCAGTTGTGGATGTGGGTAATTCAATCTTTTGCAGCACTTCGATTTCCTCGTATCCGCATCGAGTGCAACGTCTAACATACTCTCCATCCTCATCATATGTTGGCTCCACGCGACGAACGTCTGCCATATTGTGCCCCAGTTTTTCAATTTTCTCTGTTTTATTTTTACCGCATAAACTACATTGGTATGTTTCAAAACCACCACTTTCACAATCCGCCGGTTCAGCTTCTACCAGTATGTATTCGTGGTTGCAATATGTGGCGGGGTCGCTGAATGCCCCCACTAGCACGGACACCGCAAATAGCCCGGTGCATAGCAGCACCGCTGCCCCAGCTTTCTTCGCTGGTTTCTTCCGAATCAGCTTCACCAGCCACACAAGAAACACAATCGGTGTGGCAAACATGAGAACACCTGCTATAACCGCGCATACACCGGATAGATTCATAAAGATCCCTCCTTCAAAATCGGTTCGTGCTGCCCGGGAACTGCATCCCAGGTCATTCTCTTTCCGCACAGGGCATAATTAAGATATTGCGTTACCATTTCCGGCGACCTTGCCATTTGGAAGTACAGCATTTCCTTTACTCGCCGCATCATGTCATTTTCGCCAGGCACAATCGTAATGCCCTCATTAACCAAATGAACCGTGCAATTCATTTTCTGGCAAGCCTGTAAAAATGGATAATACTCCGTTTCTCCACCCTCAAACATGAAAATGGATGGTATCTCTACTGTCCCGTCCCGCACAATTACATTGAAGTGTGGAACACTTTTATACCGCTCATTTAGTTCGGCATCAGATATTCTTTTCCCCATTTTGCAGTCTCACCCCTTTAGAATTGCTTCGTGCGTATTCTCACACATTTCTTTTCCGTACCGGTAATTCCCCCGGTAGGTATCCTCGTTGCCCAGAATCGTCTGGACTGCGGAGTGCTTGAACTCCTTGCCCTTCTTGCTCCGATATCCTAGCTCATTCAGCTTGTCTGCAATTCCTTGCAATGTACAGCCCTGGTTTCTCAACTCGAAAACCTTTTTTACAATCTCCGCCTCTTCCGGCACCACTGCAAGATGCCCGTTTTCAGCCCGATACCCAAGTGGAGGCTTCCCCCCGGCATAGCCGCCCTCTCTGGCTGTAGCATACCGCCCCATGGTAGTTCTTAGGGCGATATTGTCGCTCTCCAACTGATTAAAGGAAGATAGAATTCCAATCATGGCACGTCCCCACGGGGTAGTGGTATCAAGCGTTTCATTCAGGCTTATGAGGTCAACTCCGTTTGCCAACAAATCATCCTCTACAATCGCTAGAGTATCCCGTTGCTTTCTGGAAAGCCGATCTAGCTTAAAAATAACAATAGCTTCGATTTTACCCGCCCGAATATCCCGAAGCATTTCTTGAAGCCCCGGACGGTTTGTGTTTCTGCCGGTATACCCGTTGTCCTCATAGGTTTTCACATATTTCCAGCCCTTGCTTTCAATGCAGGCTTTCGCCATTCGCTCCTGCTCAGGCAAAGACACTTTCCCGTCCTCTCCCTGAGCCTCTGTAGATACTCTGGTATAGACACACGCCTTTTTCATCTCGTACATTTCTGCTTCCCCCGTACATCTTGTTTTCTGTATAATATCAGATTTACAATTATTTGTCAACTGTAATAATGCACAAATAGGAACTGCCTTTTTGTTTTTGCCGGAATTTTTGAAAGGGGGGCTTTTTGATTTCGCGGGTATTTATGGGGCTAACCCCCGCCGAACCAGCATGGCCATATCCCCCGCCCCCTGTGCTTTCGCTGCTGCTTCTCCCGTGATGGAGCAGGAAGCGACGGATTTGATAATTTACGTTTTTTCTTGAATTTCTGTAAAATAATGCTTGACATTTACGAAAATATCTATATAATAGTAAATGTAAACAAGAGCAAAACAAAAGCGCCCCCGCAATCCTACCAAGACCAACGGGAGCGCACCACACAAGGAGGCACCGCTATTATAGCACGGCCTCCGCAGAATTACAAGGAGGAATATTATAATGATTATCAACGGAAAGAACTATCTGTTGCTAGAAAAGCGCGGCTGCAATTTTAATGGAGGCGTCCCGGTCACCACTAAAAGCGACGTTGGCAATTATCGTGTATGCACGATGGGCGAGACGGTCCCCGGCAAAGACGGCCGGAATTATTTCCTTGAATTCTCCCTTTGGCAGAACCGCAGCCAGCCGCGCTATACAAACAAGCGAACCGGCGCACCGCTGAAACACCCCGCGCAAGAGATAATCAACCCCATCGGGCTACACATAGACACGCAATACACCGACGCAAGCGGCCAATCTTGGCGCAATCTCAACTTGGAGCAGCGCGTCCACAAACAGAACCCCAGTTACACCACGGCCGAGATCCTCGCCATTGCAAACGAGATCAGCGCGGAACACTACGACGGCATTAAATGGGTTTATTCTTTCCGCGAGACCATCGAGCATGGCGCGAACTTTACGCCGGAACATATAAATATCTAGCATACGACGTCCGCAGCTTTGGCGGCCGCGATACTGTAACCGTTATTCTTGAGGAGGTCGGCGCGTGATTATCCTTGCAATTCTGTTTTTCCCGCTGCTAGTTCTGGCGGAGCTGCTAAAAATCAGCAAATAATATTCAAGCCGTCCGGGCATTGTCCGGGCGGCTTTTCTTTCTGTCCGCGTCCAGATCAGGCGCGGCGTTGTCCGTTTGCCCTGCCAACGTGGCGGGGCTTTTCTCTTGCTATGCCCTGTAAGGCTCTCAGCGGCTTTTTAAGCGGTTTTTATTCCGGCAATATAAATTAACGTTAACAATCGTTTCCTCCTTAAATTGGGCGCGTATGGACGCCACGCAATGCCGTGCGGCATTTTATGCAGCGTGTAAAGCGTTCAGCGCCCGCCCTTGCCCCGTTTCCCGTGCCGGATATGCCAGGGCAACCCCGCAGCTTTTCCCCGGCCTGTCGCTTTCTGCGCCCCCCCGGCGTTCTGCCATCTGCAGCGGTGCAGGAGCGCCGCCCCATAAGCTGCCCCGGCCCCGGTCAGATTTCCCGGCAGGTTTTTGTGCCAGAGCTGAAAACCCCCGCAAGGCTCCCAGCTCGTGAGCCATAGTCGCAAAGTCGCAGCCGAAAATTCCCGTTTCATAGTCGCAGAAAGTCGCCCCGAAAGTCGCAAGACCTCCGGGGCGTTTTCATAGTCGCTATAGTCGCTGGGTCAAAGCCGCTGTTATAGTCGCTCGAGCTTCCGACCGCACACTGGGCAAAAATTCCAAGTCACCGTCATTTGCCGCCCGCTATGGGCAACCACGCTGAATGTTTCCGGTTTGTTCACACACTCTCTGCAAAAGTCGCAGGCGGGTTTCCTAGCACCGCCCTCCATCAGCATCCGGATTTGGGCAACCTCTGTACACATTCGTTCGATGGCGTATTCCGTCGTTTCTCTCATTCCGTTCCACCCTCCGCGTCAATGATAGTCGCACCGCTCCCGCGAACATCTTCCAGATACTTCTGCCGCAGCTTCTCCGGGTCTGCCCGCTCTCCAAGCGGATTATCCGGCTTTAAGACCACTTCCTGCTGGTCTGTGTAGTTCATATTGTTTTTCATCAAAAAAATTCCGGCAACGGGGTTAATCTTGCCATTTTGCATGAAATCCTCCATCTGAGCGTTGATTAAATCCCGCGCTTTTTTGATAGTGTCACGCACAGAGTCGCTTAAATCCCTGCTTCTAGGCTGATTATTGCACCATCTCCACATAGTCATCCTGTCTACACCGAACGCCAAAGCGAACCCTGCGAAAGTCGGCTTCATATCATTCTCAGCGCACAGGCTGAAATAGTCGAAGCACCGTTTCTGCACCGCCTCCAAGCTGTCCATGTCCGGCTTATTCCACTTCATGATGGTCAAGGAATGGTTGATGTACTTTGTGTTGTCGCCGGGTTCCAGGTCAGGCACCTGGTAGGGTTTCTTTTTGAGCTTTTCACCTTCTGCCAAAGTCGTAATCCTCCTTTATTGTTTTAGTAAATTTATTATATTATTTACCATAACACATACACACTACAAGATATAAGACTTATATATATTTATTATATATAAATTCTTGTTAATAAGATAGGCTCACATTTCTATCAGCGTGAACTTGCGCTTCTTTTTAAGGAACTTCCCCGTGAAGGTTCCGTCCGCCGTCCTGCCGCCGTTCACGAAAATAATGCTGTCCTCCATGCGGCCAATATAGACTTGATATTCCTTCCCGTCCACCTTCAAGGTCCCTGTATACTGGTCCTCATCAAAATCAGCCTCTGCTGCACCACCGTTGTATTTCGTCCCGCAAAACGGCGCATGCAGCCTGTGATGACAGCCCCGCAGTTTATACATTTCATCTTTGCTCCCTCCTCACACCGACACCAATTCCAGATTTACCCGCAGCGTCGGCTCTGATCGTAAGATGCGGACACTTCTGTCTCCCAGAGTAGTTGCATCCACTGTCTCGCATGATGCTTCCACGTTGATGTCTCCCACATACATCTTGGCCGTGAATTCCCTGCCACGGTATCTCATTTTCACGTCGCAGACCTTTCCGGGCTCAAAGTCGATGATGTTCAGCAGCGTATAGCCGCAGTATTCGCATTTGCATCCCTCTATGGGGGCACCGCAATTTGGGCAGTTCATCGTCCCTTCCACCGTCCTTCCTTGTAGTCGTACTCCCGCAGGCAGTCGTAGCGCTCCCGGAACGGGTAGAACTTCTCGCCGTTTCCCTTGTATGCCTCCTGTAGAGCCTTATCCAGCTGTTCCTGATACCAGTCCGATTCATCCATTGGCAGAAAAGCCGGGCGGAAATACTGCATATAGTCGTTGACTTTCCGCAGGACTTTCAAGATTCTGGTTCCGCTGAATGTATCCTTTCCCATGATTTCCGGGTCTCGCAAGGCCAGGGAGATATAGTCGCACATTTGCTGTGTTCCGAGGCCCCAACCATCGTTGAAGCACTGCCGCTGAACAGCCTCCTGCTTGGCAAGATACGCATTTTGTTTTGCCATATGCTTTTCCTTTCTTTTCTTAGTAAATCCCTGTATAGAACTATAACAACATACACACAAGATATAAAATTATATTATATATACTATACAGGGATAAAGCTATAATATTAAATTCCGTCTCCTGTTTTTCGTTTTCTTTCTCCTTTCTGTACAATCCTTCCCAGGCGGGCACGGCCGCTTTCCCCCGCGGACGAATATGTAATTGCAGCACCGGCTGCCCTCGTAGTATCCGAAGAAATACCGGCACCCGACGCAGTACTTCCTGCTATCCTTGTATTCCATATTGCCCCTAGAGAACAGGCAGGCTCCCAATCCCGCCGAGCATCCCGGTTTCTTGGCATACCCTAAGCAGTTTTGTCTGCGCCGTCATCCGGATTTCAGCCGGTGCCCGTTCCGCTGCCGTGTGCAAGACGGAAATACACTCAATCCCCTTTCCCTTGTCCACAGACAGCACATAGGACGTCGCAGATACCGCAGAGGCGAACCACTCCGGAACGTTGCCGTAGGCGTATTTTGCAAACATCCTCCGGAGAATCTTTTCCGGGTCAGATTCTTCCTGCTCGATGGTGATTATCTCCCATTCCCCGGACTTGGCGACCTCTTTCACTGTTTCGGTCAATTTTTTTGCAAGCATCTCGCGTGCAGTCTTCATAAGCAACGCATCATCAAATTTGAAATCCTGTTCTGCCATTATTCATGTACCTCCAATTCCTTATTTTTCCTATCGTGGTATCTCCTGTAGGCAACGCTCTGGGCGTGGGCTTTCTGGCACTCCAAGCTGCAATAGATTTTCTGCTTGATTTTCCCCTGCGTGAATTCCTTCCCGCATTGGGGGCAGATTTTAGAAATGCCCTGTGGCGCTTCCACTTCCTCCGTATCGGCCTGAATCGGCGGGTGGTATCCGTGCATTGCCATGTACTTCCCGTAGCTCGTCCCGGCCTTCTGGGCGGCTATGGAGCACAGGGTGATATAGTCCGGTTTCTTGCTCATGTTTCCCTCCGATCACGAATTCTTACAACCCGATCATAAATTCTTACGATATCGGCAATGTAGTTTGCCTCCCCTTTTTCTTTTCTGCAATCCGCTTTTTCTCCGCCTCTTTCAGGGCGTTAAACACCATGGTGTAAATATCCATTGTGTAGTCGGTGGTTACTGGAATCAACGGGGCGATAAAGCGCCAGCAGTCCATGTAGGTGAGTTCACTACTCATTTTTCCCCTCCTTTTCTTCCAGCCATTCCAGAAACTTCTCCCTGTTTTTACCGTACTCACGAATGCGGCTGTTTGCATTTCTGGTGACCCAAAACGCAGCAATCGCTTGAATCCAAGCTCGGCAAACTGCGTAGACGATCAAGGCTGCCAGTAAAAGCATAAAAGCAAACCCACCAATCATCATAAAGCATTTTCCAAGAAACAATGCGAATTCTTCAAGTGCGACCATCCTTATTCCTCCTTCCTTTCTCCGTAGCTGCAAAAGCCGTTCATTTCCACGCAAACAGCCTCGCCCTTGTAACCTCTGGCATTTGGGTAAGGCTCGGTATGCAGCATACACATAGGGTTTTCGTCTCCCTGCCGGTGGATGCAGTCTTTGCACCGAACTATGTGGAGCGTTTCAATGAACCCGTCTGCGAAACCAGCATCATACCCCGCCTTGTACTGCCCCCGATCATATTTCAGAGCTTTCAGAAGTTCTTCCCGATTCACCCGGATACCGATTTTTATAATCGCTTGTACTACGGCATCGCCGATAGCATCCTGGAAGTCGCTTAAATTCAAGCTGGCAGGTGGGGTGTAGCCGTTAAGTTCTTCCATTTTCATCCACCTTTCGCTCCCCATAACTGCAAAAAGCATTGCCGTCTACCTCGTTAGGGGACATGCCCTGCTCATATTGCCAATGATAGCAATACCCAAATGGCGTTCCTCCTTTGTTGGTGGGGTGCTTGCCTATTTCCTCAAATGCAATGCAGTCCCGGCACCGCACCACGGGGACGGCGTCAACGGTTGGCGAAATGTGCTTGATTATGTGCGCCGCTTCCGTGTACCCCTCTGCAAGGCTATCAAGCTGCTTTTCGCCTTGCTTTATCAGATTTTCCGTATTCTGGTACTCTGCCCGGAACAATTCCAGTGCGTTGTCCGCATCAATCAGCCGACCCATAATAATTCCTCCTTGCAAGAGCTTTCTCAACCGTCCATCCCCGGCAAATGCGGTTGCTGAGAGTGCTCCTGTTTATTCCCAGCATATCCGCCCACTCGCTAATGGTGTGTTTCTGCCCATTATATTCTAAATACACTGTATTTCTACGGTTGTTCGCCTGCTCTTTTCGGTTTGCCCATGTACAGTTGCCCGGGCAATAGTCCCCGTTAACGTTCTTACGTTCCAAAGTCATTCCGCTTTGGAATCCAGAAAGAACGGCCCATTTCCCAAATGCATCGATGTTGTGCCATTCCACGCAAACCTTAATGCCACGGCCACCATAGCATGGATAGTTTTTTGCTTTCTCCCTGTAACATCTATCCATCATGGAACGGTAACTGCCATACCACGGCTCTTTGTAAAATGTTCTGCCCTCAATCAGTCTCATTTTGTTCCTCCTTCGGCGGATAGATAGGCTTCCAGTGGGTAATCCGCTCATCCCACGCATCCCAGAAAGGGAATGGAGCAATCCAAGTGATTCCATCCCAGATGCCAGTCATGGCCTTCCCCCCAGTAGTCCAAACATAGACCGCATCGCTGTAAGTGTAATCCAGTCCTATTCCTACTTTTTGGGGTTTCAAATCCGGCAGCCTCTCACTGCACGGAATCCACCTTGCCCGCTCCAACGCCTCCATACCCATTCGACAAGCCTCATTCACGGGGTCTATACTTTCGTAATGCTCCCGGTGTTCCGGGTTCAGAATTTCAATTGCTCGTTCAACTTTCATCGTTATCCTCCAAACACATTTTTGCGCCGCAGTTGGGCCAGTATGCCGACCTTACTTTATTTTTTCTATTACACCAAGCGTAATCTTCCTTGTATACTTTTTTATGACAAATTGAACAATATACCCCCGCATTCGCGCAATCGGTTAACGATATCCACTGCCCGTTCCGCACCGGCTCCACGTCGGCGGCGGGCAACTCGTCTTCTACAAACTCGGTAACGGTCATATCCGGAGCCTTAAAACCATATCGCAGCATGGCGTCTTTAATTGCCCCCCGGCTTACGTAATCACTCATTTCAATTCCTCCACATAGCGCCAACTCTGGGGCGGGCGCGTCAGCGGCCTCTTCCATTCGCAGTCGAAACTGTATTCGCCGTTCACATCTGCCACCTGATCACACGGGCAACCTCCACATCGCTCCTTTTCGCAATATAGCTCAGGCGGAGACAAGAACTCGATCAGCTTTTTCGGCTGATCGTATATTTTCAGGTCGGAGATATGCCAGCCGTACATTGCCTCCCTTCCGAACGCATAATACCGGAATTCTTCCTCTGACAGACATGCAGATTTCAAATCCTCGTCGTCAATCTCCCACCAACTATCACCGCAGTCGTAATCCATTCCGATTTCCGGATGCGGGCAGTAATCATAGTTGTACGTTGCTATGTTGTCACATGTGAACTCACCGACAACTATTTTACCACCGCTCACATTGCATACCATCCCGCCGTTAACTTTGTAGCTCAGGTTTCCGGCAGTGCAATAGATGTAAACCTTGAAAGGCGTTTCCATATTGGGACGGGTCTTTCTGACTTCCAGCGTCTTTTCTCCGGTCAGAATCTTGCTCACCCACTCCGGGCGAATGCTGATTAACACTGCTTTAGCCATTGTTATCCCTCCTGTTCCAGGCTTCCACGCATTTGAACAACCCGCCAATTCTCTGGTCTTTTCCGTTCGGTGCGAATCCGTTCTAGCGGTTCTCTTTCCTCGCAAATGGCGTATTGTTTCCAACGAAAAGATTGAAAAGTCCTGTTCTTGGTCAGCTCCTCCCGAGGAACGAAAAGCTGTTTGTATTCAAGGACAAACATTGTTATCTCCTTCCCGCCCGGGTTGCCCCGGGCTTGTATTATCCAAAATGCTTTCTCGTCACCGCCATCGGAAATTCCTCAATCTCGCTTGCCCAGAGGCAGCTTCCTTTTCCGTTCAGCTGCTCCCAAATCAGCGGGAACCCACCGATTCCGTCAAAAAGACTTGCCATGGTTGCATCACGTTCGTACTGGGCGCAAATCCGTTTCAGCACCCATTTCCAGGGCGGTAGGGCAATGGAGTTGCCAAGAGCTTTGTATCGGGCAGAATCGGCGGTTTGCCGTTTCTTGCCCTTGCTGCCCACCCACTCCCCAATGTCCGTCCAGCCGCCCGGGAAGCCCTGTAGCCGCTCACATTCCAGCGGGGTCAGGCGGCGCACTTTTCCGCTTTGGACTGGGTAGGTTTCGCTGTCCTCCCGGAAATCCAGGTTGGCTTTCGCTTTCAGCGTGTTGGCAACATCTTGACAGAATACCGCTTGCGCATCGTGCATTGTATTCAGGGTTTTCGCCTTTTCAAATGCCGGGGTAGCCATTTCGTTTACTTGGCCGTTTCCGATACCGTATGCTACCAGCGGCACTTGATTCCCACCCGTTCCCATTCTGGCTTGCAAAGAAGGAGAAGTGCCACCGCAATCCAGGATTACATCACAGGCGTGGGACATGTCCAGTATTGCAGGCTTATTCCCGCCGCATTCTGCGTTCAGGGTCGGCGCCTGCTCCTCGCAATATCCGATACTCCTGGCTTTTTCGCTGTTCCCCAGCTTAAACCCGGCGCAGACCGCTGGTCGGTCGATGGTGTTGAGCGTATAGCTCACATTTTCTTTCCAGCCCCTGCCGTTGCATCTGGCTGTGTCCGCGCGGTCTATTCCGTTTCCTTGCAGGCAATAGACTGAGCTTCCAGTGCTTTCCGCAGAGCCTCCGGCAAATCCTTCCCTCGTCTCGCCGCCCGGTTCAGAATCCCCCGACACGCTTTTGCGGACAAATAGTACTTCTGGTGCGGATTGCCCTCCAAAATCTGCGACAAGCGCGATTCTACGCCGTCTCTGGGGCACTCCCCAAAACTGTGCATCGAGTACACGCCAAGCAACGCTCCATCCGTCTCCCATGAGACATCCGCTGGTTGGCCATCCTTTTTCAGGAACAGGAACAGGGGGGGCTTCCGGTTCTGCGATTTTGACCGCTTCTTCGAGGACTGCGGCGAAGTCTTTTCCGTGGTTGCTGCTGAATGCTCCGGGCACGTTCTCCCAGACCATGTATCTTGGCCGAATAAACACACCTGACCGTCCATTTGCTCTGTCATGCTCTCTCATCTCCCTTATCACTCGGATCTGCTCCATGTAAAGTCCCGACCGTTCCCCGGCAAGTCCGGCTCTCTTTCCGGCAATGCTCAGGTCTTGGCAGGGGCTGCCGCCAATGATACAGTCAACGATTGGAGCAGTTGCACCGTTGATTTTGGTAATGTCACCTAGGTGGTTCATTTCTCGCTATCTTCCACCGGGGCTTTGAGCCATGCCAACCTGCATTCCTCGCATCCCGGCATATTCTCGCAGATATCTTTACGCCCCTCGCAAATAAACGTCCCGGTGCTGAGTAATTTTGCCAGCTCCTCATCCGTCATAGCTCGGATTCTGTCACTGTTTGTTTTCGGCTTCACTTTTCGCTGAGATTCAAGCTCCCACTTTACTTCAAGCGCATCCTGAAAACAATTGGCCGCATCATGAAGACCAGCGGCCCATACCTGGTGCATCATTTCCATTTCCCATGCCCTTGGGTTTTTGCAGCACCCATTTTCTCCATGCTTGTGGTTTACTGGGTTTGGCATAAGCTGTTCTACAACGTTGCTCATTTCCCATTTCCTTTCTGTTTTCCTTTATTCCCCCGAGGCACTTTCCCCCACCTGGGCGGGGTGCAATTCCGCTTCACCGGCTTGAAACAGCCGTACATTTTCGCCTTGCTCATTGAAAATCCTCCATACTTGTCTGCCCCGGTAGCACATCGTACTCCATCCACCAGCGGAACACATCTTCTGCCTCCGTCCCCATTCTCCACGTTCCATCCAGTTTTCCGCGCCGCCTGCGTTCCTCCAGCATCCGTTCAAAGGCGTTCAGGTAGAGCTGCTTGTACTTCGGCCACCGGGTGAACTCCGCTTCACGCACCTTTTTTCCAGCCATGGGGCAACCGATACAGCCAACACGGCATTGCCCCTCTGCGTAAAGCGGATTCATCTGGACTTTTGCATCTTCCAAAAATCCGTAAACATTTTCGTCTGTCCAGTCGACGATAGGGTTCACAACTCGCCTTGCTTTCAAACGACAGTTTTCAAAAAGCATCCGCTTTTCGTCATTGTCGTTAGCAAGAATGATGTTTTTATCCTTGGTTGCGCCCAGTTTTTCGTAGATTCCACGGTTATTTTTCCGGGATGTAGATTCAGCCCAACGAACGCCGGTACAGATAAACCGTCCTGCCCCCCCTGTTTCTTTCAGGACGGAGCAGCAGTACCGTACCAACCGTGTTGGCGGCATGAGCTTCTGAGGAATTAGGCTCCACATGGACACCCGTTTCCCCTTGTAAACCGGCATGTTCACGGTGCACTTGTATCCTTTTCCCTCTAGCCGCTTGAACTCGCTTCGCACGAATCGCACCGTTTCCGGGGCATCGGCTGTGGTGTGGTTGTGCTGGAACTCGCAGGGGATGCCGGAACGCACCGCAAGCTCGGTGATAACGCCGGAATCTTTGCCGCCTGAAATGCAGATCACCAAAGGCTGCTGATACGCCATGAACGACATATCAGAGGCAGCTTTCAGGCGATCGATTGCCATCTGCTCCAAGTCATTCATTCTCGATAACAACCCCCTCTCTCACCAAATCCGGGTGTTCATACCTGAAAAATTGGCGTTGTTTTTTGTGGTTTCCAATTGATTTCATGATGTTTTTGTTCCAATTCGCTACGAAATATTCTTCCCACGCCTTGCAGCCGTCCCCGTTAGTGGGGCAATCGTCCCGCGTGCAATTTCTGCAAAAGGGGCTTTCCGAATCGATGTACTGGCCGGGGCGTTCCTTTTCCCCGCCTACTTCGTTTTTCATACTCCACCGCCTTCCGGTAGCTTTTCAAATTCCATCTTCCCGGCCAGCTCGGCGATAAAGTGCTTTACCGCTCCGGGGAGCTTCTGGTAGTCGTCCTCCCGCTTCTGGCACACTTGGAACGATCTCTGGAAATTCGATGCAACAACCGACTGCACCGTTTCTGCGTCCATCAGCGCCCATTCCTTGAGCTGGGCGGGGCTTCCCACCGTCCGCTGTACCGCCGTAGGGAGTTTTTGAAATTCTTCCGCAGCACCGTACATGCTGTTTTGCAAGGCCTTTGCAACCAACCCCCATGCCTCCATCTGGGTCATCTGCTGGGGCGACTGCATCCGATGAAGCATATCTTTCAGCTGACCGATGGTGGGCATAAAGCCGCCGGTATCCGTCGCTATGTACGCCTTTGCAGCGGCGGCAACGGCCTCAAATGGCTCTTCGGCGAACATGTCGGCCCAAAGATTGACTTTTACGTTTGCCGCCTCTTTGGACATCCCCCGGAAAGAATCGGGATAATTTGCCTGTAAAAGCGTGAGAATCTGGTACGCTTCCTGTTTATCCATTTCCAAATTCCTCCCTGTACATCTCCGCCAGACGGTCAACGCCGCTGGTGTAGCCGCCCGGCTTCTGGTTTGCCGCAGGTCTAGCCGAATTCTGCTCCCTGGAGAGCCAGGAGTTGACAAATCGCATGATCCCAGCTTTTGTTTTCCTGTTTTTGGGATTTGCCAAAAGCCAGCCACGCATACTCCGCAACTGCTGAGCTACATCCACGGCGGGATACAGGCCGGACAACTCGGCAACCATCTCCACGGAAATCTCAAAATCCGTGCCGTCAACCAGCGGAAGCACCGCCGCAGGCGGGGGGCTGCTCGGCAGCTCGCCGCAAACCTCCGAAGGAGGTATATTATCCTTTGCCTTTTCCTTTGTCTTTGTCTTTTCCTTTTCCTTTGTCTTGGTATCATTCGTACACGGTTGTTCGCCGTCGTATACGTCCGTATTCCATCGTTTTCGGATGTTATCGGAGTTTTTCTTACACCGGGTGTCGTATGTTGCCTTATCTCGGTCTATCTGTGCTTTCAAAGTTGGAAATACGAATCTTTCATTACCACGGAGTTGCGGTGCTTCGCCCGTCTTGCTGTATATTAGGCAAGCCGTGAAAAGCCTCCCCCTCTCCGTGTCATTCAGTTCCTCCATACTGTCCAGATAACTGTGATAAGCGCAGAAATATTCAATCGCCATTATCTAATCCTCTTTAATGATGGAGTACCGTGCAAAGCACGTCCGCTCCCCGTACCGGTTTTTCCCGGTGACGGTTTCGCTCTTGATGGGAACGCCCTGAGCTTTCAAATCCCAGATCCTTGCGCCAAGCCGGTAACAGCCGTACTCGGTAACAGCCTCGGCCTGGGTGATACTCCCATAGTCTTGCAAATGCCGCAGGATACGCTCACACTGTGTCACGGGGTACCTCCTCTCCGGTGAGGCGAACCGCCACGCATGGGCGGGTGCCGTACCTCTTGCAGACTGTGGCGTCTGTGATAACTGCATCATCCTTGTAGGCGATCCCGTTCAGGGCATCACACACGATCTTGCCTATGTTGTCCCAGTCGGGCTTCACCATTGGTAGAATCTGATTGTCAATCGCTTCGGCCTGCTTGCGCTTGCTCCACGAATGGGGAACGGGGTAGATTGCCGCAATGTCAACCCGGATAGTGCCGGTGAACTTTGCCCCGTGGGCTTCGCACTGGTATGCCCATGCCACCAGCTTTTCATAGTCCTTCGTTTTCTTTGGGGTGTATGTCGCACCGTTCTGGGTAAAGCGGGGGCGCTCCTTCCCTTGCGGAACGCCGGGAATCGTAAATTCAATCGTCACGTTTTCGCTCCTTCCTTTGGAGTTGGCGGTTTCACCTCCCACCGCCAAGGGAAAATGCAAACTATACTGTCAATCTTTTTGGGGAAAGATTGATTTTTCCGGCCTAGAACGGCAATTGTGCGTCGTCGTCTTCCAACTCTACGAAGTTCGTCGCAGGGGCGGGAGTCTGATACGCCGGTGCGCTGTATCCGTTGTCAGCCCCAGAGCTGGCCTGAGTGCCGCTTTCCTTGCTTCCGTAGAAATAGACATTGCTCACAAGAATCTCCGCATGACGGCGCTTCTGACCGTTCTTGTCGGTATACTGCCGGATTTGCAATCTGCCCGTTACTATGGCCATCTGGCCTTTGCGGAAATACTTGGCGGCGTTCTCCCCGGCGGCTCCAAAGGCGGTGCAGCCTAGGAAATCCACTTCTTTCTCGCCGGTCTGCTGGTTCTTGAAATCCCGGTCAACCGCCAAGGTGAAGCTGGTAGCAGCCTTGCCGGAATTGGTTCTGCGAAGCTCCGGGTCTCGCACCATGCGTCCGGCAATGGTGATGGTGTTAAGCATTCTCCGGTACCTCCTGAGGGATGACCTCGCCGGTGGCCTGATCGGCCACAATATCGGTATCAATAATGCCGATCAGCCCGTCTTCCGCTTTGGAATCATCCGCCATAACATCGGCCAGCTGCTTCCCTTCGTCGCGGGTCTGATAATCGATGGACATAACGCCCCACTTACCAATGAGCTGACGGTATACGGTTTTCCGCGCCATGGCGTCCCAATCATCACGCCAGCCCTTTCCCTGATACTCGCCCTTGCGGAACTTCCGCTCGTGGGCTTCAATGGCCGCCTTGCTCATGTAAATGGTCTTCTCCGCGCCGTTCACAAGTCGATAGTAGCCGACATAGCCGATAACCGGCAATTTCTCCCGCTCTGCTTCATCCTCGATGAAGTCAACCACAACTTCTTCTGTCAGGCGATTGTAGCTTTTCAGCTCACCCTTGCGGATATCCACCACGTTGATGGTCTTGTATGCGCCGGTGCGAAGCGCCAACTGGTGCATACCCTTCCAGCCAAGAATGAAGGTCGCCTCCGTCTTTTTTGTTCCGGTGTCCTTCTTGTAGTTCTTGAATGGGACGATATAGGCATATCCCAAGTTCTGGTCGATGGGCAGGTCAAACGTTGCAGCCTTCAATGCGGACTGGATAACGGTCATGGGACTTTCCATAAATGCCTGCTGCATATTCTTATCCGCATTCACCATCGAGACGATGGAAGAAACAAACTGGGGGGCGCGCTTGCCAAGCAGCTCGTCAAAGCGTTTCCGCATACCGTCCCGGTCGAGGAATGTGTTGAGCATTGCGCCGATGGACTGCTGAGCAGCCGCAGCGGGTGTTTGCTTCTGTACCTGATTCTGAATTATGTTTGCCATTAAATTGCCCTCCTGTTGGCATATTCGTATTTTTTATGTGGCCTTGCCGGAGTAGTAAGCGCCCTTTCTGGTTCCCACCCATAGCGGACAATTCTATCCTTTAAAAGCGCTCTGTCTAACCCCGTAATTCTTGCCCATTCAGCGATAGTGTGGGTCTGACCAGCGTGCGAAACACGGTGGTTAGTAGATTTGTTCGCCGCTTGCTCAGCAGCTGTTATCCATCGGCAATTCTCTGGGCAGTAATTCCCGTCGTTATCGATACGGTCAATCGTCAGATTGTCGGAGTATCCGTTAGCAACCGCCCAGTCATAGAAAGTGGAAAAGTCTCTCGCCCAGTCATCGCAAAGCGAAATCCCCCTCGCTCCGTACCTGTAATACTTAGCGCACCTCTTGTCATAGCACCTAGTCTTCATGCCCGTCCAGATTCCGTACAATCTCGTGTTTGATTTCCCGTGTGTATATTTTCCCATACTTTACGCCTCCTTTTTGAACCGAAAAGTTCTGCTTTCCGAAGATTTGAAATAGTTCTGTGGGATTTCTCCATGGTCTTTCTCCCACTTCTTTCTATCGAACGTGGAGCGTTTCTGCGTCTTCCATATGACGCTGTAGTTCCCGTATCCGCCCCGCTCGGCGGTTCCCATGGCTTCCATAATACGCGCCTGAGCGGCGGCTTTCTTTTCTTCCAGCGCCTTGATCTGCTGGCCGCATTCGTCCATGATCGCCAAATCAACGGCGCAACCGGTCAAATCCATTTCGGTGTCCGGATCGCTGGCCGGGAACTCTGCGTTCAGGGCGTCAATGGTGGAATCCATGCCATCAATGGCCGGGGGCGTTTCGCTCTGAACGTTCTCCCAGAAGCTTTCCTCCGCCTCTTTCAGGGCTTCCAGCTCTGCTTCGTCCCGCTCGATGACGAACACCTTGAAGTCAATGCCCAGAACCAGAACCGCCAGATACCATCGGTCAAGGCCTGACACAAGCAAGTAATGGCAGCACTGTGCGTAGTAAGTAGCCGGGAACTCGCCGTTCTTGAATTTGCTCAGGTGCAGGGCATTGGTGGTCTTGATCTCTAATCCTGCCCGTTCCCCAATGACCAGCCGGTCGTAGTTGGCGTGCGCGTAGGGCATATCGTCCCGGAATACGGTGTAGTTCTCCCGGCGCACCTTTTTCCCGGTAGCTTCGGTAAACCGCTTTGCTACGTATTCCTCCAAGTCCGTGCCAAGGCGTACCGCCTCTTTCTGGGAAATATCCTCCGGGATGACCTTACCGGTTTTCTCCGCCCACAGGGCATACGGTGACTTGTAGGGGTTCAGACCCAGAATGGCGGCGGCATCCGAACCACCAATGGTGGTAGAGCGCAGCGCTGTCCATTCCTCTTTGCTCATGGTCGCGGTTGGGATTTTCCGTATCATTCTTCATCCTCCCGCAACGGCTCAAACCGTTTTATAGCGATACCGCCTTTGTACGGATATGCCCGGTATTTTGCCCCGGGGGGAACAATTCCGCCTAAGCTACCTGTGCTGATATAAAAGCCCCCACCAACTTTGTTTATTTTTAATGTTCTACCAATTTTTTGCGGAATAAAAACGACGTAGTTCTCGCTTACTTTTATCCCAACAGTGTTTTCGCCGTTCCAAAACTTTGTAGCAAGGGCGTTAATGTAGGCAATGCGCCTCTTACCATCCGGGAAACTGACAGCCGGAACATTGACTCGATTGTACGGCCTAATGTAGATATCCTCGAATCTTTCCGATTCGCTTATGATGATTCCGTCCTCCATTATTCCTCCACCTCTGCTTCCTCGTTGAACTCCGTCATGGAATCTATGCAATTCAGGCAGTAGAACTCATCATGCGCCGGGATATATACCAGTTTGCTGCCTGTGATGGGATATCCGCACCTGGCACACTTCGGGAGTACCGCTTCCCGGGAGTCGGCATCCGCCGCCAACTGTTCAGCCTGCCGCCACGGCTCCATGCTATCAAAAACGTCCATTGACTTTCCTTTCTCCATTTGATATACTGTAAATGGTAGAGATTTTTTATATCGCTTGCCGTCCCCGGTGCTGTAACATCGGGGGCGGCTTTTTATCGCCCTCTGATGCACCGTCCGATACCGGCACCCATCAGGATAGCGCACACCCACATTGCGGGGACTGCCGCCCTGTCTGCCAGCAAATCGGCCTGCTGCCACCAGAAAAGCACCAGATTCAGCCCCGCATAGGGAAGCACACGGAAAACACATTCCTTAACATTGAACGGCTTCCGGTTCTCCGGCACCGGCTCCCACCTGGCATCCACGGGTTTATTCCTGCTTGCCATATCCTCACCCCCTGACCGCATGATTTCGGTGGACTACGTAGAAAAGCTCCACGTTCTCATTGTCAAACGCCTTGCGTTCCTCCGTTTCCATGCCCAAGGATTCCCGCAACTTGACGTTTTCCTCCCGCAAGCGGCGGAATATCTCCGCCATGGTGCGAAGCTGGGCAACCTCGTTCGGCGTCATTTGGATTTCTCCTTGTAAGGCTTCAAATCCCCGGCATCCACATACTGAGATATCTTCCCGAGACAATAGATATTATTCACGGTGCCTATTGCTTCCAGCGTAACAATATCCCCTATTGCAAAGCCATGATGCGGGATATAGCGTTTCTGTACAACCACAAACTTGTCTCCAACCTTGGGCTTGCCCTGTTCACGCTTGCTCTCTTTGGGCTTATCCTCCTTGCGCTTCTTCTCAAACAGCCGCTCAACGGCGACCCTTGCGTCCTCCGCTCTGCTGTAGGTATCCTTCGGATTGCACCGGACTTCTGCGGTCTTCACGTCCCGCCCGCCACGTTTCAGCGTGGCCGTGGTAATCATCCCGTCAAAGCGGAGTTCCACGGTGCAGAGTTCCCGCTCAGGCTCCGCAAGACCAGCGATCATGTCTTCGTACCAGCACCAATGCCCAAGAAAATCGTCGCGATCCTCCTCCATGCAATAGTAAACTCCTTCAGCGTTGATTCCGGATTTTATGATCGTCATGGTCTTTCCCAGATGCTTGTCCATATAAGGGTTCCAGCACCGCTGCGGCCTCTTGCTCACAATCCGCACCTTATCCCCAACTTTGTATTTCGCCATAAATAACTCCTTTCAAAAGTTCGGCGCTCTGCCGTATGTCTCGCGGTAAATCCGCTCGTAGATGTCCGGCTGCTCTTTCATGAACGCTCTGACCCGTTTCCCAAGCTCCCGGATCGCGTTTGACCGAAGTAGCTCTGCTCGTACAGCTTGCAAATCTGCTCCGCTCTGGCCAGAAACTCGTCCGTCTTCGGTGTCATGCACCGAACTGCCAGCGCGTCGCACAGGGATGTCGCGGAGATGATGAAGCCCTCGTTCCGAAGCTGCTGAATCAGCCAGTTGTTCCGAAGATTGTAAGTGTTCAGCGTCTGCCGGATATACTTTGCCAGTTTCTCCCGCTCCCCGTAAGACTGCGGGAGGTTCAGTTTTGCCATCCATTTGTCCCTCCTCCTTAGATGAAATTCTTTGAACATTTTTTCCACAAAAGACTTGAAAATCTGAGTAGCGCATGGTATACTGGATTTGCCGAAACAATAAACCATCCGCTACTCGCCGGAGTTTGAATTTCCGAAAACTCGGATTTCATACCCCGTGATTTTCTGCACCCTTTTTGTAATCGGTGTTCATGGGGCTATTATAATTCACTTAGTTCACTTTGTCAATGGCGAAAATGATATTTAATTCACTTTGTATAATTGCACAAAGTGTATGGAGGAAATTTAGCTATGTTTTATGATAAGTTTTTGGAACTATGCAACCAAAAGAATAAGGCCCCTTCTGTTGTTGCTGATGAGTTGGGATTTGCGCGTTCATCAATCACAAAGTGGAAGAGCGGAGCAACGCTTAGGTCTGCAAACTTGAAACGTGTTGCCGACTACTTCGGCGTACCAGTCTCATACTTCTCCGAGGAAGCCCAGGAAGAAAAAGAAAAAGCCCCGATGCCTATCGACATCGGGGAGGAAAATATTCTTCGGATGTACCGCTCTTTATCTACAGAGGAAAAGGGGGCATTGTACGCCTATGCTCTCTCCCTAAAAGACAAACAGAACGGAGGTAAATAGCATGAAATTAGATTATGACGGATTTATGTTGTATGCGTCTATGCACAACGAGGATGTTCTAAAGGACATTTTGAAATTCACAAGTGAATCTTGGAACGATAGGATCACTCTTTCACAGGATGACATTTCTCTGATTGTGAAGATTTCTCTTGCTTCAACAAAGGCACTTCTTCGTCAGTACCACGAATGAGCAAATTCGCAGACCTGACCCCCTCCTTGATAGCCTCAATGATTTCTTCCATAGAAGTTACCGGTTTGCACATTTTTTTACACCTCCAAAGATGGCTTTTCATTGGTTTCATCACTTATTATACCACAATCTGCGGTTTTATCAAGTGGTGGCCGTTTGGACAGCAGATCAGAAAAGAAGCACAGAAGCCTCCGTTTGTTTTCATCTGTTAATGTCCGGTAAACGCTGATAAAGCCCTTTTCGTCCGCTGTCATTTCTACCGCTCCTTTACTTTTTATCATTCTCGAACGCATGTTCGGCTTGCGTGCTAGTTATAACATACTATCTGTCCAATAAAACGGACTAATTAGGGGTTTTCAAAAAATTTTTTGAATTGCCCCGCCACCCGTGCCACAAGGTGACGGGGCTCGCCGCCGGAATGGTGTGTCCCTTACCTTTGGCTAGTATGATAATACTGTTCAGCCGGTGGTGACGTAAAGGTGCATCCGGGTAATTCAGTCGTTTTCGGCGTAATTCGTAGGATTTTTTCGGAAAGGGCGAGCAGAAAATGGAAAAACGGAAAATAATACAACAAATATCGACAATTTGTGATAATCTGCCCACAAAGATGAAATGGGCAAAGGAGGAACAGCACAAAACCAATCAGCAGATTATTGACAGCACGGGGCTAAGTGAATCCATGGTTAAAAAGTTTTTCTCTGGGCACCTGACGGGTCCAAGTATCTATGATGTGACCGCCATCGCCATTGACCTTGGTCTGTCCCTGGATGAGCTGATGGAGCTGTCCCCGCCGAAGCAAGACCAGAGCGCGGAAATCGAACGGCTGAAAACCGAAATTTCACACAAGGAAGAACTTATCTCGGAAAAAGATAACGCCATCTCCCGGCTGGAAGAGCGCAGCCACATGATGGATAAAGAAATATCCGCCGTCCGGGATAACTGGAAGCATGTGACTTATGGAGCCGCAGGGCTTGCGGTTCTGTTCGGCATCTTCCTTATGGTATATGTCTTTCTGGATATGCAAAATCCGAATCTTGGCCTGTTCCAGTCCGGCCACGCCGCGCCGATCGTTTATGTCGCGGCCTTTTCCATTATCGAAACATGCCTGTATATCGTCCGAACTGTGACAAAGCGAAACGCAAAAAGGAGGAACCGCGATGCAAACAATACCAATTGATCTATCGGCTCTTACACCGGAGGAAAGACAGCAGTTTGCGGATAACCCCTCCGTTCTTTCCTCGGACTGCGAGGCGGTCTGCTGCCTGTATATGCGCTACAGTTCCGACCGGCAGACAGAGCAGTCCATCGAAGGGCAGCTCCGGGAGCTGATAGCCTATTGCAAGCACCACAGCTACCGGGTCGCCGCCATTTATGTTGACCGGGCGATTTCCGCCCACGCAAGCATGGACAAGCGTCCAGCGTTCCAGCAGATGCTTTCTGACAGCGCCAGATCGTCATGGAAAACCGTTTTGGTTTACAAGCTGGACAGATTTGCTAGGAACCGGGAAGACAGTGCCATTGCCCGTATGCGGCTCCGTAAGAACGGCTGCAACGTGGAATCTGCGAAAGAGGGCATTTCCAAGAACCCGGAGGGTGTGATTCTGGAAGCCCTGCTGGAAGGCATGGCAGAGTATTATTCTTTGGAGCTGTCCCAAAAAATAACCCGTGGAATGCGGGAATCCGCCATCAAGGGAAATTGTTTGGGCGGTCAAATCCCACTGGGATATAAGATTGAAAATAAAAAGTACGTTATCGACCCCCTAACAGCCCCTTTGGTAAAGGAGGCGTTTTCCCGCTATGGTGACGGGGAAACAGCCGCCTCGATCTGTGCAGACTTCAACGCCAGAGGTTACAGGACAGCAAGCGGCGCAGAATTCAACAAAAGCAGTTTCAAAAACATTTTCCGGAACGAGAAATATATAGGCGTATATAAGTACAAGGAAATGCGGCGGGAGGGCATCATCCCGCGAATTATTGCCGACGATGCGTGGATTGCCGTTCAATCCCGCTTGAAGGACAACGAAGCTGCCCCCGCCCGTGGAAAAGCAAAAGTAGCGTATCTCCTTGCTGGGAAGATTTTCTGCGGTCACTGCGGCGCTCCAATGACAGGTGAGTGCGGGCGCGGGAAATCCGGGAAAATGTACAATTATTACTCCTGCGCGACCCGCAAACATCATAACAGCTGCGAAAAAAAGCCAGTCCCGAAGGACTGGCTGGAAGATGTGGTAGCTCAGGACGCTTTGGACGTACTGACAGACGAAATTATCGAATTTGTGGCAGAGGTAGCCGCCCAGCAGTCAGAGGAAGACATTCAGAAGAATACGCAGATTCCGGTCATACGCAAAAAAATCTCTGAAATTGAAAATAAAATCCACAACCTGACGAAAGCGCTTGAATGCGCTTCCGTTGCGCCGGACGCTATTGTGGAAAGACTTGCCGAATTGGAAGCCCAGAAAAAGGGGCTGGCTACCCAACTATCCGATGAAGAGCGTGGTGTGGTTCCGCTCACAAAGGAATCTGTCGTGGTTTATTTGAAAGCGGTAAGAGAAAATGCGGTTCCGCTGGAAACCCAGAAAGCCATGCTTATTGATATGCTGGTAAATTCCGTCACCGTTTACGATGACGAGCCGGGATTCCTTAAACTTATATACGCCTACCGGCTGACGCAAATTCCCGCGAGGACATATCGCGTGCCCATTTCCGAAAAAGTACCGTGTTCGGATTTTAGGACGCAACCTGCTCCATTGGACGCAAATCCGAACACAATTACCGTTGTGGGAATGGTTTTCATCCAAACCAAAAGACACGCCCTGCCTTGATTGGTAGGGCGTGTTTCTTTATTTTTTATACATCCCCTGCACCACTCCGACGTTCTCCGCCCGCTCAATATCCCGCTTGTGCAGGTACTCATAGACGGCCATCATGGCCGCAGGCGGTTCGCCCTTCTGCTTGCGGTATTCCTCGATGTGGGAAACAACGGCCTTGTGCAGGGCGTTCATGTGGTTCATTTCCTCCCCGCTCAGCCGGTAAAACAGGTCTGCCAGTTCCGGGTCGTCGTGCTTGTATTCCACGGCCAGCTCTGCGTAGGTGTGCGCGTCCTCCAGCTCGTCCTCAATGTGCTCCATCAGCAGTTTGATTTCTTTCATGGCTTACGCCTCCTTTATGTATCTCAGAAGCTTGTCAACCTCTGCCCGGTCAAAGGACAGCTTGCCGACAAACGGGATGTCAAATTCCAGCGGTTTCCGAATCTGCGGGGCAAATGCGTTGTAAAGCGCGTCCTCGTCGATGTTTCCGTCCTCCAATATGTGCATCATTTTGACGGCGGGAATGCTTTCCAGCCTTTCAAAAATCTGCGGCGTTCTCTTGGCGTACAGGGCTACCACCCCGGCGACAACGACGGCTTTCATTTCCGGAAAGTGGGGAAGAACCTCTTGCTCCACATACCGAAGCGCCCCGTTTACAAAACGTTCTTTTGAAACCATAGTTACCTCCGATTATTGTTGGGGCGGCGATTGCCGCCCCGTTTGGATTAGCCAGCAGCGGCAGCAGTGGGCGCAGTCCAGCTGTTCTTTGCGGGCATGGGTTCAGGGCACACATTCCCAATGGGAATGACCGTCTTGGTCAGCCCGGACAGGGTGTTCAGGGCGTTCTGCATACAGCTGAGGTTTGCAGTGATCTGGGCATTGACAACCGCCTGAGCGGAAATCTGCCCCTCAACGCCCCGCAGCCGCCCATCAAGATACTGGTACATTTCCAGAATCTTGCTGTCGGTGTAGGTGTTGGCATCCCGCAGTTTGATGTCGGATTTCAGGGCCGCGATCTCCGCAGCCTGTCCGGCCTCGTAGCGGTTGACAACGTGGTCACCCTCGGAGCAGTTGCCGCCGAAAATGCCACCGTTCGCCATGCCCAGCAGGGTGGAAATGCCGCCGATGTAGCCGCCGATACCGCCCACGCGGTCAGCAGCAGTGAAATTTAGAGACATATAGAAGTCCTCCTTCAAAATATTAGGAGGTGGCCACCTTCTACCTATAGAATAACAAAAATCCCGACGGTAGAATCATCATCTACTCGTCGGGATTTCGTCAATAAATCGTCAATAAATCGTCACGCAGAATCAGAATTTCAGATTTTCAGGGAGCTTGTCGCTGTACTTTCTGCACAATTCGTATTCTATCCGCAACTTTTTAACCGTTCTTGTGATAGTGGCTTGGGACACACAAAACTTGTGGCACTGTTTTGTCTGGCTCCATCCGGCGGCTCGGGTGCGGATGATCTTTTCCTCCAGCGGCGTGAGAATCGCCAGAGAACAGAATTCATCCAGAATCACCCGATTCCACGGGACTTTATCCACTTATCACATCAGTCCTCCTTGGGAGAAATGTAGGTTCTTGCCTGTTTGCTGTCAGCGATACCGGCGGTGGTGGGGTCATTGACCACGCCCAGAATCACCAGCAGGGCAAACACGGCGTTCACCACGGCCAGCAGCTTGTCGCCGATTTCGCCCAAGTCCAGCGTAAAGCCGAACAGGGCGGCTACCGTCTGCACCAGCAGAAGCAGTGCCGGAATCGCGGCCAGCCAGAAGTTCTTGTTTTTGATGCGTACAATCCAGTTAATCATTTTGTTTTCCTCCTTAATTATGCAACGGTATTTTGCGCACTTCCTCCATAACTCTTTTTGCAGAGCCATTCCCGCCAGCGGCGGCGTATGGTTCGTATAAGTAGTCATTGAGGTTTTCATATTCGTCTTTGGTGATGTATCCACGTTCGATGTACTTCATCCCCAGGTAAATGATACGGTCGTGGGCCATTCCCACCAGAAGCCGGGTGTTCGCATCGTTCTTCTTCCGGCGGGCCTCCAAGAATCCCCAGAAGCCCGCCGAACCCACGAACGACAGCAGAATGGTAATAGCGGTTTTGATCCATTCGCTCAAATGGTTGTCCTCCTGTTTCTCAGCCGTTCCACCGGCTGTACTTCCCGTTGTCCTCGTGAATCCCCCATCCGTACAGCCCCAGACCGCCCCGCCCGGGGATTTTCTCGGCCTGTACCTCCTGCGCTATGGCATACAGTTTCTCCGGGGAGATAGCCCCTGAGAGGTCTACGGCCTGTCCCGTGGTGTGCAGGGAGTTGGATACCCCGCCCACCTCGGCATTGTGCCGCTTGCACCGCACACCGGAATTTACATTCAGGGGAACCCCCGCCCTGCGGCGTATCTCATCCGCCATGCGGACGGTTTCCTCTGCGGGTTCTGCTGGGAAGCCGTTGCAGTATTTCCCGCCGCACTGGCACCGGAATTCCTCCCGGGTGAAATGCTGGATACCGTCCCAGAACGTCCCGGTTTTCGGCGCGTCGCTGCTCTCCGGCTTCTCCACCTTTACCGCCGTCCCGGCGATAGCGCCGATGAGCATTTTCTGGGTAGCCGCCCCCGGTATCCCGTCCACGGCAAGCCCGTAGTCGGACTGAAACGCCTGAATAGCCGCTTGGGTATTCCTGCCCTCAATGCCGTCAATCGTGCCGGGAGAATAGCCCAGATAGGCCAGAAGGCACTGAATTTGCTTTACCGTCATACGTTCACCTCTTCCCAGCCCTGGGGGTATGCGGACGGCGACCATACATTATTGTCCAACGTGGAGCGGTACACGTTACTGCCCTCCGTGCAGCAGTCGCCCTTATTGTAGGGGCTGGTAGCCATGGCGACGAACGGCAACGCTTTCGCTGGGTCGGTGCTCCAAGCGAACCCCCACTGTGCGGGAAGTTCCTCCGGCTCCTGGGTGTAGATAGTGCTATCATAGGACTGCAACAGCCGCACCACACGGCCAGCAGATGACCGGCACACAAACCCGGCCTTGCGCTCCAGCATGTTTTTGTTTGCGACAGCAGCCTTGAAACTGGGAATATCACTATCCGCCGCGTTCAGTTCGGTGCCTGTCATGTCCGGGGCTTTCTCCTGCAGGGCAAGCGCGTTCGCCCGCCCCTGAGCATACATGATGCTTTTTCTTTCCTCTTGTGTCACAGACTGTCAACCCCTTTCTTGTAGGCTTCATCCAGCTCTTTCAGCTTTTCCTCACCGCCGCTGGCCTTGATCTCGGTGATTTTCGCAAGGATGGCGTTTTTGCGTTCTTCGATGGTCATGCGTTCACCCCCAGCGCGGTTTCAATTTCGGATAATGCGGCTTCGTACTCAGTGTTCTGAGCAGCGAGATCCTGATACTGCTCCCGCTCATACTCCCGCTGTACAGCGTCCAGCTCCGCCCACGGCTTCCATGGGGCGATCATCTCGCCGGTGAACACCACGCCGTCAGCGCGTGTCCACGTCTGACCCGCTGGGATGAAGCGGTAGCCCTCAACGTAGGTGTCGCACTTACCGTCGAATGCGTCTGTTTCTACCTGTGTCCGCCCTTCGCCAGAGGTGACGTAGCACTTAAATTCTGAGCCAATATAAATTGTTTTCAAGCGTTACACCCCCTACTGCATAGAGACTTCGTAGACGTACCGGCTGCCGCCTTTTTCAGAGTACGAATAGAGCCGGATGAAGTGGCTACCGGTGATGTTGGATATATCGAGGCTTACTTCATCCGAGGCGGTATCGAGCTCTGCCTTTGCCACCGGCTTACTTGCTGCGTAGGAATCCTCAATAATCAATACAAGAGAAACGTTACGAATATTTGCGTCGGTCTTAGCGGATATGGTGCTGTAGTCAGTCATATCAACCTTGCTTTTCGTATGCACATTTTGTGTTTTTCCCGCTTGGACAATAAGCTGTAGTGCTTGCTTTTCAGCATTAACCGTTCCTTGCCACCCGCCGGTCAGTGAATCGTAAGTTTCCCCATCCTTGAACAGATAAGTGATATATAGCAACGTGACACTCTCGGTCTGGCCGTCAGTGGTTATCACGACATCGGCACTTTTCGACTTATCCCCATCCGTAGCTGTCGCCGTCCAAGTTCCTGCATTATAGACTATGCATGTCCACGAACCACTGGTGTCAGGGGCGGATAGAGTCGTTGTACCGTCAGAGCAAGTGCAGGTCGAACCGGCGGGATATGTAATATTGATCGTCGCTGCGAAAAATGCAATTGCCGTGCTGTAATCGGTTGTGACCACAACATTCTTTTGCGCAGTCTTGCCGTCACCGGTGATGGTAACAGTCCACGTCCCGCTTTTCAGCCCCTTGAACACCACCACGCCGCTCGTGCCGGAGTTCTTGGTCTTTGTCTTTC
>OOIG01000284.1_pt1 | contig 44278 bp, 33 predicted proteins | sample 1692091 | NCBI WGS metagenome assembly OOIG01 (sample SAMN06348188, study PRJEB24527) | human gut metagenome | biome: human gut; feature: ankylosing spondylitis patient; material: feces | host: Homo sapiens | place: China | collected 2015-10 | reverse complement strand
CTGCTTGTTTGTCAGCGTCATTCGACCGCCAGCTCCCGGTCGATCCGGTCGGCCATGTAGCGGCAGAAACTGCGCGTATCGGCCAAGGGAGCCGACGCAGCGCCCCGCCGGTACATCGCCTTCATGTCGAGCAGCAGTCCGTAGAACAGATGCTCCCGGAAGGCGGGAATCACCCGCGGCGTCCGGTAGCCGTAGGCAGCGCCCTGCACCTCGCCGGCGCCCAACGGCGTGAAATCGTCGGCCCGGCGCTCCGCCGGCATGTCCGGAAGCGCCCCGGCGTCAGTCGCCGGGAACAGATCGCCGCCGTCGGACAGCGAAGCGGCCCCGTCAAACAGCGCGAAGGCGCTTCCCGAACCCGACGAAGGCTTATCTTTGACGTTGGCCGCGGCGACGGTCGATTTGAGCAGCGACTGTTGCAGATTACGGACATGGTCCGTCAGCGGTTCGCGCGAACGGAGCCGCTCCTCGAACCACGCCACGAGGTCCTTCGCCATGAGGTCGGCCGTATAAGGATCGTCGGCCTTCGAAGCCGCGAGGTCCAGCGTTCCGAGCTTTTCAAGAAGCGTGCGCGCAATCCGGCGCTGGAGGTATTCGCATGCCTGCACGCGGTTGTAAACGTTCTTCGACACCCCCTGCCGGTCGATCCAGCCGAGGTCGGCGGTCAGGGCGAGCGCCTCGCGCAGGGCGCGCCGCTGCACTTCGCGCGGCACGGCCGTGCAGGCGGGCCGGGCCGTTCCCTCGTAGACCGGATTCATATAGACGCCCCCGATGTAGCGCATCAGCTGCAAGGCGAGGGAGTTGACGCGCAGAACCATGTCCGTGAGCAGCTCCTCGCGGAACTTGTAGTCGCCGTCACGGCCCGAAAGCCACCCGTCGCCGTGCTCGGCGACATATTTCAGATTGGCCGATTGCAGCGCCACGCTCCGGAACAGGTCGTCGCCCAAGTCTCCGGCCCCCACGCGGGGATCGTAAGTCCCGGAGGCGTACTGCGCGAAGAAACAGCGGGGGTCTCCCTCCTTCGAGGCGAGCAGGCGGCGCAGCTCCGGAACCTCGTCGTGCGGCGTCACAGCCCCCGGAACGGGCTTGTAGAGCCACTCGACGGCCAGATAATCGTAAGGACCCAGCGCGTCGGCCACGAGCTTCACACCGCGCTCCCTGTCGCCCGGCTGCGCGACGATGTTGTAGAACACGTCGTCGGTGATCGACGCCGCCAGGCCGTTTTCCCGCGTAAACGACGGCGAACGGAGCGAGTCGGTCGGATAGGCCGACGAGGCGGCGTAGTTGGGCATCACGCCGAAAGCCGAGGCCGCACGGCGGGCCACCATGGCCGTCAGGGCGTCGGCGATCTGACGCGCCGAAGGCTGCGTGGTGCGCGCCTCGGGGTCGGCGGCCGACAACGTCAGGAGCAGCTTCTTCTGAATGGCGGCCGTGAAATTGAAGGGCACGAAGATGTCGGTCCCGAGGATTTCACCGCTGCGCGGATCGACCCACGAGGCGGTGTAGAGTTCCGAATTGGAGGTTCCCGTGCGCCGCACGCAGTTGTTATAGAGGCTGTTGTCGTTGAAAGCCGGATCAGCCGGAAAAGGCTCTACCCGCACGACATCCTTGCAGCCGATCTTCGCGAAGGCATCGTTCCACAGCAGAAGCCCCCGCTCGACGGCGGCATAGGCCGAAGCGTCGAAAGCCGTGTCGACGTAAAACACCACGGGACGCACCTTCCCCGCGCTGTCGAGGATCGAACGGCGGCAGACGTAATAATCGGTTTTGGCCTCCTGCTCCCGGTCCGAGAAGCGTTTGAACGCCTTGGCCGCCAGCCCGAGCCGCTGGTCGCAGAGCCGCATCCGCCGTTCGGGATCGCCCAGCACGCGGAGCGTGCGGCGGGCGACGATCGACTGGGGCTTGTCCTTCCACAGGTCGAGCAGGCCGAGGAAGCTGACCGTCGTGCCGTAGGAAAGCTCTCCCACCACCGAAACGCACCCTTTTCCGCCCGTCACGCCGGTCAGCATCGAACGGTCCTTCTTGTAATCGGCCTTGGCCGTCATCCAGCCGCCGTAGGTGTTGCCGCCCTCGGGGTCGATCGGACGCAGGCGTTTGACGTCCCCGACGAAAAGCGCCGTGACGTCGACGACGGACGACTTCCCGTCGGGCGTGCGGGCCTTCACGGCATACGAGGCCACGATCGGACCGATGTTGCTCCGCCCGACGGCCTCACGCATCGCCGGGCTGCCGTCGACGATCACCACCGGAGCGAACTCCCGCATGCAGAGGAGCGTGTCGCTCTTCCCGCGGCCGAACTCGACCATGTAGGGCGGCACGGGCTGCTGGTGGGCCAGTCCGTCGCCGGGATCGCCCGTCCGCTCGATCGTCGTGGTGATCATCAGCCCCCGGCCAAGCAGCGAATCGGGGAGTTCGAGGTAGAGTTTGTCCGCAGTCAGGTGCAGGGTCAGCCCGCCGCCGCGGACAGTCTCCACCCGCTTGTCCTTGAACAGTTTCTCGTAGGGAGTCGCCTTGGCGGCGGTATCGGCCTCCTGCTTCTTTTTCTTGTCGCGCTTCCTGTCCCCGGCTCCGGCTTCCACGGCGGCCGAACCGGCCGCCCGGACGGGCCGAGACGCCGCCGGCAGCAACAAGATTCCCGCCAGCAACGGAAGGAAAGCTATTTTAAACAGTTTCATCATGGTCCGGAAGGTTTATTTTTTCAACGCTTTCTCGATGTTGCGCAGCAACAACTCGTAGTGCAGGCGCGCTTCGCCCGTCGCCGAAACGCTCTTCGTGCGGAGCATCGCACGCAGTTTGAGCAGCGCGGCATAATCCCCGGCCTCGGTGTTGCGCGGGTCGTAGTAGTTCAGGCGCGGAGAGCCGTAGCCCAACAGCGGCGCGGTGTCGACGCGGTGCGCGGCGGAGAAGGTTTCGAAGGGGTCGTGGCCGCAGCGTTCCCCGCAGGCGGTGAGCGCCGCGGTGCGGGCCGCATGCTCCCCAAGGAAGGCGGGAACGGGCATCAGTCCCTCGTCGGAGACCAGCTTCTTCTCCTCCCGCGCCCCCGTCCCTGTGTATTTCAGCCCGGCCGAAAGACTGAGACTGCGGACGTATTCGCGCTGGAGCATCATCTCCAGCGCATCGGGCGTGCGGCCCTTCAGCGTCGAAGCCCACACGAATTCATAGACATCCCTGCGGCACTCCTCGGGCGTGTAGGCCTCCTTTTCGGCCAGCGCGGCGCTCAAAGCCACACGTGCCGGGGCGGCCACGACGACCGACACCAGCGAAGCCATGATCGACTCGGCGGGCGAACCCATCAGCGGCATGTCGCGGATCAGCTCGGCGTTGTCCAGCCACTTCATGTCCTTGAGCTGCGCGAGACAGAACAGCAGGGCTTCGCGCTGGCGTTCGCGCGGCACGCTGCGGTAGGCTTCCACGGGGTCGCCCTCCATCTTCTCGGCGAAGTAGATGCCGCCGACGTTGGCCAGCACGTGGTTCAGGTAGCGGATATACTGCGTGAGCACCTCGTCGTAGAGGGTGCGCCGCTGGGAGAAATCGGGGTCCTGGGCGCTGATCCAGGCGTTCATGTTGCCGAGAATGTATTTCAGATTGGCGATGCCGTAGCCCGAGGCCTTCACGGCGTCGTCGCCCAGATCCTCCGACTGCGAACGGGGATCGATCGAGCGGCTGAACTGCTGCTTGCCGAAACGGTAGACCGAATCGGCGGCGGCCCCGGTTATCCATTTCGAAGTGACGGCATATTCGTCGGCAGCCGTCGCAGCGTCGGGCACGGGCGTGTAGAGCCATTTCACGGCATAGTAGTCGTAGAGGCCGAAACGCGGCGGGGTGAGCTTCACGCCGCGCTCCCTATCCCCGGGCCGGGCCACGTAGTTGAAGCGAGCGTAGTCCATGATCGAGGTGGTCGTGCCGTACTTCTGCGTGAACGACGGCGAGCGGAGCGAATCGACCGGAATCACCGCCGAGGCGCTCATGTTGTGCATGTAACCCAGGCAATGGCCGACCTCGTGGGCCACGACGTAGCGCAGTCCGTCGCCGATCACCTCCTCGGGAATCGTCACGGCGCGCACGCGCTCGTCGGCCTGCGCCGTCTGGACGAACAGCCAGTTGTTCAGCAGTTTCATCACGTCGTGGTAGACATAGACCGAAGCGTTGAGTATCTCGCCGCTGCGCGGATCGACCCACGAAGGCCCCATGGCATTGGCGATGGCGATCGGCGCGTAGCGAATGCACGAATACTTGATGTTGTCGGGATCGAATTCGGGATCGTCCTTCGGATAGGGCTTTGCGGCGATGGCGTTTTTAAATCCGATGCGCCCGAAAGGCTCGTTCCACTGATCGACGGCCTCAAAAATATGCTTTTTCCACATCTCCGGGAATCCGTCGTCGACGTAGAAAACGATCTGTTTCTTCGGCGCGACCCGCTCGCCGCGCTTCCAGGCATCCATGTCCGACGGCTCCAGCCGCCAGCGGTGGGCGTAGTAGATCACCTTGGCGCGCTGCTCGCGCTCGCTGAAAAGCACCTTGCCGGTCGGGAACACCGACATGCGGCTGTCGGTGATGCGCGGACGGTAAGGCTCGCGGGGCAGCAGCACCAGCGAACGGGTCATCACGGCCGTCAGCGGCTGGTCCTTGACCAGCGTCGTGCGGCCGCGGGTGAGCGTGAAAATATAGCTCAACGTACTGCGCACCACCACATTGTCGCTGAAAGCCTTGATTTCGCCCAGCATCGAACGCTCCTTCTGGAAGGTCTTCTTCAGCTCGAAAGCCGTATAAAGTCCGTACTTCGAGAAGGGCGACATCTCCTCCACGTCGGCCACGAACAGGTCCGTGACGTTGACCACCACGGCCGTGCTGTCCCGGTTCCAGGCCTCGATCTTGTAATTGCGCAGGATGGGATCGGCCGTGTTCCGCTTCACCGCCTCGGCCAGCGCGCGGGAAGCCCCCGTCTCGTCGGTGATGTTCTCGCAGTTGACCGTACGCAGCTGGACCGAACGGTCGTTGCGCGTGAAAACCACGTGCAGCGGATAGTCCGACTTGGAGCCGGTCGTCGCCGCAGCGTTGTCCGAAACCTCCGAAATGGTCGATCCGAGTAGCATTTCGCGCCCGAAAAGCGAATCGGGAATCTCGAAATAGAGCTTCCCCTTGACGTCGTGCAGGCGGAACATGCCGTCGGCCACCGTATGTTTCTCCTTGAAGAGTTTGTCGTAATCGCTTTCCTTCGGTTTTTCGGCCGAACTCTCCGCCTTCTTCGAAGCGGAGGATTTGGGCTTCTTCGCCGTCGCCGTCGCCGCCGTGAGGCAGAGCAACAGCACCAATAGTTTTCGGATCATCTGCTGAAATTTAGAATTGTGTTCGAGGTTCTTTTCGTCCCGGTTCCTGCGCCCGTTCCATAATAAAGAGGGAATTTTACCGGAAACGACATACACGAAGGCCGAAAAAAATGGGCCGCGTCGTGTGACGCGGCCCGCTCATCCCTGATTTTCAGCGGATCAGTACATATACTCGGTTTTGGATGGGTTGCCTCCCTGCTGCGACCACGACGCGGCGCAGCCCTCGGCCGCACCCTTCACCGCGAAGACGGTGGGCTTGTCGTCCTTCATGCCGTTGACGTAGATCGTGCCGTCGTAGGAGATCGTCGGCGACGAACGCAGCTCGTCGGCCAGCTTGATCTCCACCACGCGCGAGCCGTCCTCCGGGCGGAGTTTCACCAGTTTGCCCGTAGTCCGGTCGTTGTAATAGACGAAACCCTGATCGTCGACGGCCGGAACGCCGTTGATGTCGCCGTCGGCGGCGTGCTCCCAGCGTTTCACGCCCTGCGCGGAGATGGCCGTGACGTGGGCCGCCACGCTGCCGGTCTTCTGCGTCGCGGCGTAGACCGTGCCGTCCTCGCCCAGCGCCACGCCCATGCCCGACTGGGCGCAATCGCCCTTGACGGGACAGTACCAGTCCGGTTCGGGCGTCTGCCCGTAGACGGTCTTTGCCGGATCATAACAGTAGACGACACCCCCGCCCAGACTCTTGTCCGCACGCACGCCCTGGTTCTGGAACAGGATGTAGACCTTGCCGCCGGGACCCGACGCAGGCTGCGTGCCGTTCGGCGCCTCGCACGTAGCATCCTTGCCGCTGCCGCCGTAGTTGTGCTCGCGGCCGTTCGACTTCACGCAGGAGAATTTCCACTTGCCCGCGCCGTCGGGGAAGAAGACGCGCATGCCGTGACTGCCGCCCGTACCGGCGATCACCATGCCGTTTTTGAGCGGCAGCACGCCGCCGTAGGAGCCGCCGTTGACGTGCCGCTCGTCCACCAGGTCGCCCGACGATTTGTCGTAGACCTGGAAATTCTGGTGCCCCGAAGGCACGTTGCGCGCCACAATGAAGAGGTATTTCTCGGTGACGGCCGGCGAAAGGAACCGGAAGCTGGTGTTCACGCCCGTATTCACATGCCAGACCTGTGAGCCGCCCCCGGCGCCGCCGCTGACGGCGTAGAACGCGCTGCCTCCCGCGCCCTTGTTCGGCTCGTTGAAGCCCGCCAGCGCGTAGACCGTGCCGTCCTCGTCGACCGAAGGCGTCGGCGACTGCACCTTGATCGAACCGCTGTTGTTCTCGGCCGACGCACCGTCCTTGCCGATGTCGAAGGCCCAGAGACGCTCGCCGGCCTTCGTGAAGCAGACCAGCGAATAACCCGTCGAAGTCACATAGACATACTCGCCGTCGGGGCTGACCGCGGGCGACGTGCCGAACACATAGGCGTCCTTCGTGTCGTCGTAGGGGTACGACCAGAGCAGGTCGAGGCTGATGGCGCCGCGGCCCACGTCGATGGTCACCGTCTTGGTGTTCCTGCCTTTCTTGTTGTCGGTCACGGTCAGCGAGACCTCCGTAGCCCCCTGCGCCGCGAAGGTGAATTCGGGATTCTGCTTGTCGGAGGTCGTGGTTCCGAATTTCCACTCCCAGGCCACCACCTCGCCGTCCTCGTCGGTCGAACAGTCGGTGAACTGCACCGGTTCGCCCGCCACGACCTTCTCGGGCGACCACGTGAAGTCGGCCACGGGCCGTATGTTGTTGTCCACGACCCGAATGGTCTTCTCGAACGACGACTTCTTCGCCCCGCGGTCGGAGGTGACGGTCAGCTTGATGACATACTCTCCGGCCTGATCGTAGGAGATGTTCTCCGGGGTGGTTTCGTAGGAGACGACGCCCTTGCCCAGCTCCCATTTGCAGATGGCGATCAGGGCGTTTTCGGCCATCGAAGTGTTGGTGAGCACCACCGGATCGCCCACATCGTAGGACTCCTTGTCGGTGGTGAACGAGGCGTGGACCGCCACTTCCTCGTCCGGCTGGCAGGAGACGGCCCCCATGAGGGCGAAAGCGGCCAGCATATAGATAAATCGTTTCATTTCAATCGGTTTTGAGCTTTGGTTGCAGGATTACTTGAACTCTAACACGGCCGCGATGGGATAGTGGTCCGAAATGTAGAGGACCTTCTCGTAACGCTGGTCGACGGTGGCGAAGCGCAGGGGCGTGAAGCCCGAGCTGAAGATGTGGTCGATGCGCGGGTAGTTGGTCGCCCCGCCGAAGTTGTTGAACGACGCCTTGTTGTCGGTCACGGGAGCGGTCGTGCGCGCGTCGGCCATGAACTTCTTCACTCCGTCGAAAATCGGGCTGTCGAGCATCTTGTTGAAGTCGGCGGTCAGCACCGTCGGCTGGTTGTCGGGGTTGAGCGACCGGATCTTCGCCTCGATCAGCTCCATCGACTTCTGGGCCGCCACCTGCCCCACATGGTCGATGTGGGTGTTGACGTAGAAGAACTTGCGGCCCGACTTGTAGTGGGTGAACAAGGCCCACGTGGCCGTGCGGTAGGTCGAGGCGTCCCAGCCGACCGACGGGACGTCGGGGGTGTCGGAGAGCCAGAAGGTTCCCCACTTTTCGAGCTTCACGGCATCGGCGAGGTAGTAGATGGCCATGAACTCACCGGCATTCTGGCCGTCGGTGCGGCCCACGCCGACGCTCTTGTAGCCCGCGCAGTTCTCGTCCATGTAGGTCTTCTGGTCGAGCCGCGCCTCCTGCACGCCGAGCACCGTCGGCTGCTGGTCGGCGAACATCGCCGGAACGGCCTTTTTGCGGTTGTCCCAACTGTTCGCACCGTCGTCGCCCGAGCTGTAACGCACATTGAACGACATGACTTTCAGCTGATTGTCCTCAAGTCCGGGATTGACCGGCTCCTCCGGTTCGTCGCCGGGCTGGGGTTTGTAGAATTCCGAGTAATCGGGCTTCGGATCGCTGCACCCGGCGGCGAAAACGAAGGCGAAACTCAACGAAAACGTCAGTAAATAACGGAATATTCTCATGGTCTTGCTTTTTATTTATTCGTTGTCCCACTCGGGGTTCTGCGAGATCGTATAGCCCGCGTTCCTGTAATCGCGGATCACCTTGGCGGGAATCGGATAGAGGTACTGGCGCCCGTCGGGATACCAGTAGCGGTCGCCCGCACCGGTCTTGTAGACCAGATCGTAACCCGACACGGGATTCGCCTCGGCATAAAGCCCCACGCCGTCCTGATTGACGCGGACGGCGATGTTCTTGTAGGCCGCCGGAGCCGACGCAACCTCGCCCTCGGTGAAGTAGTAGTCGTTCACGCCGTCGCCGTTGACATCGACGGGCTGCTCCAACCCGGGGATGTGAATGCCGCTCCACGGCAGGGTCTCCATCAGCGATCCGCACTTCCAGCGGCGCAGGTCGTCGAAGCGCATGCCTTCGGCGACGAGTTCGATGGCCCGCTCGCGGCGGATTTCGAGCAGCACGGGGCTGGTCACGTCCGGATAAAAGGTGCGTTGCAGGTAGCTGTCGACGGTCGTGGGCAGCGTCTCCGTGCCGCCCGTGATACCCGCGCGCTTACGCAGCGCACCGACCGTGAGCGCCCATTCGGAATCGGTGATCACCCCCAGTTCGGCCTGCGCCTCGGCGTAGTTGAGCAGCACCTCGGCATAGCGGATCAGCGGAATGCTGTTGATGTTCTTCGCACCGCCGTCGTACTTCGATTCGTCGAGCGTGTACTTGATCACCTGGTAGCCCGTGAGCGAAAGGTTTTTGATGTCGGCGACCGCCGTCTTGCCGTCCCACAGGAAGTTGCGGCCGCGCACGGTCTGCTCCAGGCGCAGGTCGCGCCCCTCCATCTCCTCGGCGAAGGATTTCACGGCGTAGTCGGCGGCGGCGGTGAAGGGCGTGCCGTCCTGCTTGAGGTAGGTGTGGACGAACGAGCGGACGAGGCTCCAGCACAGTCCGTACGAGCGGGCGTTGAACCACCAGTTCTGCTCGCCGAAGATGCCGGATTTCTCGTTGGCGCAGACGGCGAGGATCACCTCCTGCGTCAGCGGCGTCTCGCGGTAAAACAGATCGCGATAGGCGCCCTTCTTGCCCGCGGCGGTGTTGAGCGAGCAGCCGCTGTTGTCGATCACCAGCTTGGCGGCCTTGGCGGCCTCGCGATACAGCTCCTCGGGGGTTATCTCAAGCCCCGTGAGGTTGTGGTAACGGCGGTAAGCCGCTTCGAAGAGGCAGACGCGCGACTTGAGCGCGGCGGCGGCCCAGCGCGTGAGCGTCGCGCTGCCGGTCGACGAGGTGGCCTGGATGTGCTCGTAGGCGAAATCGAGGTCGGCGATCAGGTTGCGGATGATCACGTCGCGGCTGTCGCGGTCCTTGTACATCACGTCGTTCTGGTAGGACTGGATGTCGTTGGGGAACCAGGGAACTTCGCCGTAGGTGGTCAGCTTGTCGTAGTAGAACCACGCACGGAACCAACGGGCGATGCCCAGGTAGTTGTCGCGCGTCTCGGCTTCGACGGTGCAGTATTTCGGGTCGTTGCAGCCGTCGATGAAGTAGTTCACGTTCTTGAGCGCGCCCCAGCTCCAGCTGGTCGCCGTCTCGGTGTTGTAGGCACCCTCCTTGATGAAGGTGTCGGTGTTGCTGACGGCCCCCACGTCGCACATCTTGTCCTGCATGAAGCCGTTCTTGAGCGTCGGCAGGGCCTTGTAAAACGAATTGGAGTAGAGTTCGAGACCCGATTTCGATCCGAAGATCATCGACTTGTCGGCTTTCACCTGCACGTTCTCCGTCAGGTCGCACGACGTGGCGAACGCAACGCAGCCCACGAGCAGACTCCATATATAGGTTGATCTTTTCATAGCACGTAAACAGTTTAATAGGTGATCGAGATGCCGAAGCTGAAGCTGCGCATCACGGGATAGTTATGTCCGTCGCCCTTGCTGTTGGAAATATCCGAGTCGGATTTCTTGCTGGCCACCGTCACGTCGAAATCCTTCGTGTGGCGGTAGAGCGGCGACCAGCTCCAGAGGTTCTCGCCCGAGAAGTAGACCGAGACCTTCGAAAGACCGATCTTCGAGATCCACCGCTTGGGCAGCTCGTAACCGAACTGAAGATTCTTCAGCCGGATGTACGACACGTCCTGCAGGTAGCGCGTATTGACGTTGACCGTATTGGCGTTCATCGGGCCGTAGTAGCCCACGTAGCGCGGCAGGTAGGCGTTCGGACGCTCCTCGGTCCAGTAGTTTTGCAGATGCCACGTCGGAACCTGGTTGTAGGGACGGTTGTACATGCCCCAGAAAAGGCTCTCGTCGCTGGGGAACCACTGCTGCCTGCCCACGCCGTCGAACAGCGCCGAGAGGAAGAAACCGTTCCAGTCGGCATTGAGCGAAATGGTGTAGAGGTAGCGCGGCTCGGAGTTGCCGATGATCTTCCGGTCGCCCGGATCGTCGACCGTGCTGCTGCCGCGGTCGATGGCGTCGTTACCGTTCAGATCCTCGAAGCGCATGTCGCCCGGATAGGTGATGTACTTCTCGGAGGTCTGCATGATGTCATTCTTGTAGCCCTTGCCGCCGAACGCCGCGTCGATTTCGGCCTGCGACTGGAACAGCCCGTTGCAGACGAAACCCCAGATCTCGCCCAGACGCTGCCCCTCGTAGTAATCGGAGAGCTTGCGCGAGGCGTTGTTATAGCGGTCGATTATGGAATAATAGTCGGCCAGCGTCGCCTTGATTCCGAAATTGAAGGGCTTGCCCGCCAGCTTGAACGAATCGTTGTAGCTCAACGCGATTTCATAGCCGTAGGTGCTCATGTCGGCGTAGTTGCCCTTGGGGGCCGTCGCTCCGAAGGTGTCGGGAAGCGTCGGGCCGACGGTGTACATGTCCACCGTCTTGCGGATGTAGTAGTCGGCCGTGAGGTTCAGCCGTCCGTTCAGGAAACCGGCGTCCAGTCCCACGTCGAAGGTTTTGGAGGTCTCCCAGCCGATGTTGTCGGGAATCTGGCCCGGGAGGCTCGTGTAGCGCAGCTTGGCCTGCCCGAAGAGGTAGCGGGCCGCGTCGCCCGAACCGGTTCCGAAGGTCGACAGGCCGAAGGTTTCGAGGTAGGTGTAGGGATCGACGTTGCTGTTGCCCAGCGCACCGTACGAGGCGCGCAGCTTGAGGTTCGAAACGGCCTTGGGGCTGACGTCCCAGAACTTCTCCTGCGAAACGCGCCAGGCGGCCGAAGCCGAGGGGAAGAAGCCCCATTGGGAGTTGTTCGGAAATTTCGACGAGCCGTCGTAGCGGCCGTTGACTTCGAGCAGGTAGCGGTCGTCGTAGGCGTAATTGAAGCGGAAGAAAGCGCCCACGTAACGCCAGCGGCTGCCGCCGGCGGTGATCGACATGACGTCGCCCAGCGCGAAGTTGATGTTGTCGGCGTCGGGCATCAGAAGGCCGTTGCGCTCGGAGTAGGTCGACTTGTAGTCCTGCTGCTCGTAGTTGTAACCGGCCAGCGCCTTGAAATAGTGTTTCTCGGCGAAGGTGTCCTCGAACTCGGCGTAGGCGTTGGTGGCGATATAGGTCGTCAGTTGCAGCGACTCCTTCATCACGTCGTCGGTCTCGGGCGTGCCGAGGTAGACGATTTCGCCCTCGTAGGCGCTGTAAGGAATGGCCGTGGTCTTTTTAGTCTCGGTGTAGTCCTTGGTGCGGAACGAGAAGTCGCCCGTCAGGCGCAGGCGGTTCTCCAGCATCGTGACGTTGAGCGTGGTGGTGTTCTTGAGCGTCTTGGTCGTGCGGTCGAGCCAGTTGTTGCCCGTCACCAGACCGCCGATGGCGTAGGCGCCCGACTTGGTGAGCGTACCGTCGGGATTGAAGATCGGCGACGAAGGGTGCCCCTGGTCGTTGAGCGAACGCCACAGCACGCCTCCGCCCTCCTTCGAATAACCCATCGGCTGACGGTAGCGGTCGTGCGTATAGTCGAAGTTATTGCTGATCTTCAGCCATTTGAACACCTGCGAGGAGACCTTCGAACGGAGGTTCATCGTGCGGTAGGTGTCGGGCGTGAAGTTGAACAGGCCGTTGTAGTCGTACAGACGCCCCGAAAGGTAGTGGCTGATCTTGCCGTTCGAACCGCTGACCGAGATGTTGTGCGTCTGGGCGATCACCGTATCCTTGTAAAGTGCGTCGTAGTAGTCCGTATTGCCGTAGTAGACATACTTGCCGTCGGGTTCGACCGTCGTTTCGAGCTTGTTGCCCGCGAGTTTGCGCTGGCGGAAGGTGTCGAGCCACGCACGCGAAAAGTCCTGCGAGTTGTTGAAGCCCGTCGGCTCGTTGAAGCGGTAGTTGTACCATGCGTCGTAGAAGAGGCGCGAATAGACGTAACCGTCGTCCACGACGTCGGGAATGGCCGTGGGCTGCTGGATGGAGACGTTGCCCGTGTAGTTGATCGTGAACTTGTCGGTGAGTTTGCCCGGGTCCTTGGTGGTGATGAGCACCACGCCGTAGGGTGCGCGCGAACCGTAGATGGCGGCCGAAGCTGCGTCCTTGAGCACCGAGACCGACTCGATGTCGTTGGGGTTGAGCATCGCGGGGTCGCCCTCGACGCCGTCGATCAGCACCAGAGCCGATCCGCCCGCGCCGATCGACGTCTTGCCGCGGATGTTGTACGACGCCGAGCGGTTGGGCTTGCCGTCGGCCAGCGAAATATTGAGGTTGGGCACGGCGCCCTGCAACATCTGCGTGACGTTGGCCACGGGACGGTTCTCCAGAAGTTCCGAGGAGACCTGGTCGACGGCGCCCGTCAGGTTGGCCTTCTTCTGCGTGCCGTAGCCCACGACCACCACCTCGTCGACGAGCGTGGCGTCCTCCTTCAGCTCCACGGTGACGAACGAACGGTTGCCGACCGGGATTTCGGCAGAGGCGTAGCCCAGCGCCGAGACTTGCAGCACGGCGCCGTCAGCCAGACCCTCGAACGAGAACGAGCCGTCGGTCCCGGAACTCACGCCGCGGGTGGTTCCCTTGACAATCACCGCGGCCCCGACAACGGGCTGGCCCGCGGCATCCCGGACGACGCCCTTAACGGATTGCGGCACAGCGGCACTCTGCCGGGGGGGGGAAAGGTAAATCTTGCCGTCGCGGATCTCGATTTCGACCTTGTCGTCCGCCAGCAGCTGTTTCAGCGCCGCACGCACGTCGACATCCGCGACGGCGATGCTGACGACCTTGTCGGGATTGACCGTCGGACGCGCGTAGTAGAACGTGTAGCCCGTCTGCTCGGTAATCCGCCCGAACACCTGTTCGAGCTTGGCATTCCGGAAATTCAACGTCACTTTCTGCGCCCGGGCCGTCAGGGCCGTCCCGGCTACACAAAGCAGCATCAGAAATAGTAGTCTGATTCGTTTCATACAGATTAGTTTAGGTAGTTGTTTACTAAAAAGCCCGTTTGCGCGCTTTTCACAGAATAGACACGCAAACGGGAAAAAACGATGAGCCGAAACTCTTTTTTTTATCTGAAACTTACCTTTATTTCTGTTTTGGTGCGTTCGAAACGCACCGGAGAGATCAGTTCCATTTCACGCAAAACATTATCCAGCAGCGTGTTGTCGGTCGCAAAGGTGTAGGATATGGGGCGATCGGGCTGTCCGTCTGTTTCGAAACGCACGTCGTACCACCGCGAAAGGGTTTCGAGCACCTCTGCAAGGGGCGTGTCGCGGAACGAGATCACGTCGTCCTTCCAGATCGAATAACGCATGGCGTCGGCGCCGCGGACGATCCGCCCCTCGCCCGAGCGCCGGTCGTAGAGCAGCTGTTCGGAGGGCGACAGCTCGAAACGACCGCCGCGGCGGTCGTCGAGCACCACGCGCCCCTCGTCGAGCGTTACGGCGACGATGTCGTCGTCGCGGTAGGCCTTGACGTTGAACGACGTGCCGAGCACCTGGATCTCTCCGCCCTCGAACTCCACGACGAACGGCCGCCGGGGATTGTGGGTCACCTCGAAGTAGGCTTCGCCTTCGAGCCGGATGCGGCGCTCGAAAAGCCCGAACTTCACGGGATAGTGGATTTTCGACTCGGAATTGAGGTGGGCGACCGTGCCGTCCTGAAACAGGCACTGCGTACGCCGCCCCCGGTCGACGACGAATTCGCCGTACTCCGCATCCGAAAAGATGCCCCCTACCTGACGGTCGAGACGCAGGGCGACGCCCAGCACCATCGCGACGGGAATCACGACGGCGGCGACGCGAAAAAGAATGCGGCGGCGCCGGCTGCGCGTGAGGGCGGTTTTGATCCGCGCGAAGATGCGCTCCGAGGCGACCTCCTCCCGCTCGTAGTCGCCGCAGGACTCCTGCCGGTCGAAGTCGCGGCCGATGTAGCGGCTGGCCCATGCCTGGCCCGAATCGGTGGCGAGCCACTCGGCGACCGAAGCGGCCTCGGCGGCGGTGGCGCGGTTTTCGAGCGTCTTATGCAAAAGTTCTTCCGAAGGTCTGTTCATAAAAATAAAGTTTGCAGGATGACGATAAGCAGGACGATATGGCCGAAACGGCTCTTCAGGAGTTTGACGCCCTCCTGGTAGTGCGAACGGACGGTGTTGACCGAAAGATTGAGCATTTCGGCGATCTCGGGATTCGAATAGCCCGCCTTGCGCAGGTACATGACCTGCCGCTTCTGGGTCGGAAGCCCCGCGATCACCGTATCGAGCTTCTGCAAAAGATCCTCGCGCTCGATCTGCGCGTCGAGCGGGTCCGAGGCCTCGGGGACGAGCTGCGCCAGGCGGTAGCTGTGCACCAGCTCGGTATTGCGGCTGCGCAGGTAATTGAGGATGTAGTTGCGGGTCATCGTGTAGAGGTAGTTCCGCAGGCTCAGCATGACGGTCATCTCCTGCCGCCCGATCCAAAGTTTCACGAAGACGTGCTGCACGGCGTTCTCGGCCGCGGAACGGTCCTTCAGCATCTTCAGGGCCACGGCATAGAGTATCCGGTGATACTTCCCGTAAACCACCCGGAAAGCCTCCTCGCTCCCCTGCTTGATCCGCCGGAACAGTTCCCGATCCTCGTTTTCCTGAATGAAATCTTCGGTCATACCGGAAGCAAAGATAGCATTAATTTCAGATTTGCAACCTCCTGCCCCAAAAAACAAAAAAGCCGCAGCCCGAAAGCTGCGGCCCTGCCGGTCTGCGGATCAGCGGATTCCGTATTTCCGGAAAATCTTGCGCAACTGCGGTTCGAGATGGCGGGTCATGTACATGAAACCCTGGTCGGAGGGGTGCGAACCGTCGACCGTCCCGAGGTGGTCCGTGCCGATCATCCCCCGGGAGTCGATGAAGTAGATGTTCCGGTCGTCCTTCATCAGCCGCCGGACGCCCGCTTCGGCGGCGGCGCGCTTGTCGGATTCGAATTTCCGCGCCCGGAGGTTGAAATTCACGGTCTCGCGGACCTCGGTCTGAATGAAGATCAGCGGCGTCGAGGGATGCGCCTTGCGGACGGTCGCCACGAAGGCGTCGAGCCGCTCCTCGATCTCCCCGGCGCTCGGGTTGGAGAAGGCGTCGAAAACAAAGGCGTCGGCATCCATCTCGGCCAGCATCCGCGCGAATTCGGGTTGCAGCTTGCATTGCCCGCTGTAACCGAGATTCAGGAAATCGAGTCCCATCCGGCGGGCCAGCCGCGCCGTCCAGGTCATGCCGGGACGCCCGGCCGAAGCGCCGTGGGTGATGCTCGACCCGAGCACCACGATCCGGTGGCGGAAGGGGTTCGGAACGGCCTCGATGCGGCTGTCGCCGTCGATGCCCAGTTCCAGCGAAAGCACCTCGTCCCACAGGGGCAGGTAGACCAGACAGGTCTTTTCGCCCTCGTCCATATACTCGACCAGCGCGCTGTCGTGGTTGTCGCCCTTGGGCCAGCCGAAACCGGCGTAGACCCACTGCCCGTCGCGCTCGATGTAGAGGTCGAGACCCTTGCGGGCGATGGCGGTCATGTTGTGGCCCAATCCGTATCCGCCGGTTTTCCACCGGGCGCGGATCGTCCGGCTGTCGGTGCGGAAAACGACGGCCAGTCCGGTGGAGAAGGCCGAGTAGTTCTTCACGGGCTGCCAGAGTTCGTAACGGGCGGTGTCGACCCGCTGGAACAGTTTGGGAGTGGGCATGCTCTTGCCGATGACGGTCAGCGTCGCGGCATCGACGTAACGGAGCGGTTGCTTCTCCTGCGCACCGGCGGCGTTCAGCGTCAGCAGCAGCACGGGCAGCGCGAGGCTGCGGAAAACGAGGGAAAGGTTCTTCATGGTATCGGAATTTGGTTGTATCCGGGTTTGTCGGCCGTCCGGCGGATTCAGAGTTTGTAGAGCGCGTAAACGGGATTGTGATCCGAGAGGAACGGAACGCCGTAACGCCCGGAATCGACAAGGGTCCGGTAGGCCAGCGCACGGGCGTTGCGGGCGAAAATGAAGTCGATCCACAGCGAACGCTTGCCGAAGTCGTTGAACGTCGGCAGTTCGTCGGTCACCGGGGCCGCATGGCGCGCCGACTGCATCCACGCCTTCAGCGGGTCGAGCAGGGCGTTGTCGTAGGTCGTATTCAGGTCTCCCGAGAGAAAGACGGCGGCCTTCTCACCGGCGATCCGCTTCATCCGGGCGACCATCATCCGGGCCGATTCGGCGCGGGCCTGCTTGCCGATATGATCGAAATGGGTGTCGAAATAGAAGAACTCCTTTCCGGTTTTCCGGTCCTTGAGCTGCACCCACACCGTGACGCGGCGGCACATGGCGTCCCAGCCCCGCGAAGGGCATTCGGGCGTGGGGCTGATCCAGAAAAACCCGCTGTCGAGCAGGATGTATTTCGAACGGCGGTACATGATCATCAGATGTTCGCCGCCGTCGGGTTTCTTCTCGATGTCGGTCGCGGCGTCGCGTCCCATGTCGACCTCGGCGTATTCGGGGAGGTTCACCTTCAGATAGTCGATCTGCGGCCGGAGCGGCTCCTGGAAGCCGATGACGTCGGGCGATTCCGCACGGATCATCTCCAGACAGGCGGCGCGCCGCGCAACCCAGCCGTTGTCGCCGTCGGCGCCGGGCTTGTAATAGCGGATGTTGAACGACATCAGTTTCAGGTCGGCCTTCGCAGCGGCGGCGGCCAGCGCCTTGTCGTCCTGCGCCCGCAGGGGCAGCGCGAGGCCGAGAAGCGCAACAAAAAGCAGTAGTTTTTTCATCATGGACAAAGGTGCCAACACGCCGGACGCAGCCGAAACCGGACAGTCCGGCAGAACGCTCCGACAAATAAAAAATATCATTACAGCACCAAAGATAATTCAAAAAAAGCAAAAAAGCAAACCGGGTCCTGCTTTTTTATACGGATTACGGGCCGCAGGCCACTGCAACAGACAGCAAAAAGAAAGGGCCGAACCTCCGACGGAGCCGAACGGAACGGGGCGCACGCCGCGGTTCCGGGACAGAAACGCCGCATCCGCCGATCTTCGGACGTCAGGCGTTTTTTCCGCGGGAAAGGCTCCGAATGTCCCGGAAAATTGCTACCTTTGCCGCAAACAAACCCTATTTACACTATGGAATTCGAAGGAACCGTTTACAAAATACTGCCCGTGACGAAGGGAACGTCGGCACGCGGTGAGTGGCAGCGTCAGGATGTGGTTTTCGAAATGAACGAAGGCTCTTTCACACGCAAAATCTGCGTTACGTTCTTCAACAAGCCCGAAGACGTGGCCCGTCTGAAAGAGGGCTCGACCTACAACGTCTCGGTCAACATCGAGTCGCGCGAATACAACGGCCGCTGGTACACCGACATCCGCGCATGGCGTCTGCAACCCAAACAGGAGGCCGCGGCGGCCCCGATGCCCGACATGCCGCCCATCGCCGAGGAGCCTTCCTACGCCTCTGCGCCCGCACAGGTCGACGACCTGCCGTTCTAAACGGACTCAACCGAAAAACTCCGGCCTTCGAATCATCGAAGGCCGGAGTTTTTTAGATGCCTATTTATAAAAAATCCGGATGCGCATGCGCACATCCGGATTCATTTTTCGCGGTCCGACTATTTTGCGGGAGCAGCCTCGGGCTTCTCGGCCGTTGCGGTCGAATCGGCCGGAGCAGGCTCCACGTAGGGAGTGACGTCGATCAGCTCGACCTCGAACTCCAGAGCCTCGTTGGGACCGATGTCACGGCCTGCGCCGCGCGCACCGTAAGCCAGGTCGGCGGGAATCCAGAGCGTGATCTTGCCGCCCTTGCCCACCAGCTGCAACCCTTCCGTCCATCCGGGAATCACACGGTTGAGCGGGAACTCGACGGGTTCGTCCTTGTCGAAATCATCGGGACGCTGCTTCTTGATCATCTCCTGCTGCTCCTTCGAACGGTTGGCGAACTTCGAGGTGTCGAACACCTTGCCTTCGCGGGTACGGCCCGTATAGTGCACCTTCACCACGTCGCGCGGGTCCTTGGGCATCACCGAAGCGTCGCCGGCGTCGGTAACCTTATAGAGCAGGCCCGACTCGGTCTTCTTCACGCCCGACTTCTTCTCCGTCTTCTCCAGCCACGCCTTCGAAGCCTCGGCGTTCTCGGCCGGACGCTTCACCATGAAGTAGTACTGCAAGTACTGGTTCACCTCGTCCTCGGTCATCTTGGCGTTGTTGTCGCGCACGTTCTGCATGGCCTCGCCGATCCAGACCAGCTGAATAGGCATGCCGCTCTGTGCGATGTTGTAACCGATGTCGTTACCAAAGGCATAGGAGATCTCGGTACGCTCCTCCTCGCTCTCGAACATGTCGGGATCGGCCGCGGGATACTCCACCTTGGTCGTGTCGCCGCCGGCCAGGCGCACGCTGTCCGCCTCGGCGCGCTTCTGCGCCACGGCCTGCGCACGCTCGCCGCGCTTGGTCATAAAATATTCGCGCAGCATATCGAGCGACTTGTCGTGCTCCTGGGTGGCCTTGCCCAGAGCGCCTTCCCGGACGCCCTTGTCCACAGCCTTGAAATCGAACGGAATATCCTTCATTTCGTAGCTCATGCCATAGCCGATGTTGGCTCCGAGCGAATACGACAGAGAGTCGAACTCGGACAGACTGCCCAGCTGTACCCCGCCCTTGTTTCCTCCGCAGGAGGCGAGCATTGCGGCACCCGCGAGCGCCGCAGCAAAAAAGATTTTTTTCATTGTTGTTTTCACTATGTTTGATGTTTCCTTTATATTGTCGCCGTCGCACGCGCAAAGACAGTGCAAACCGGGAGCAGAGGCGAATTTATCCGGCTCTGCCGAGGCGCCGCCTATCAAAGCGCGGGCTTATTCCCCGCAAAGATATAAAAATTTTGTTAACGAAATGATTCCGAGCAACTATTTTGGCGAAATCCCCGCGGCCGGACGATCCGGCCGCGGAACCGGCGGCGCCGGACGCACCGTCAACGCCGCCGCGACCGGGTCGTATACTTGTCGAGGTCGACGAGTTCGATCTCGAAATAGAGCGTCGCATTGGGAGCCACGCCCAGTTCCTTGTCGCCCTCGGCGCCGTAGGCTGCCGACGAAGGCATCCAGGCGTTGATCTTGCCGCCCTTGCCGATGAGCTTCACGCTCTCCTGCACCCCGCGCCGCAGGTTGCGGACCAGCGAACGCACCGTATCGCCCCGCTCGTAGGAGGAGGTGATCTCGTCGCCCGCCGCCGTGCGGATCACCCACCGCAGGGCCACGCTGTCGCGCTCGGAAGTGGGAACCTGATTCTGATCCCCGACGTCCGTAACGGTGTAGGTCACGCCCGACGACGTGCGGGCATAGGAGCGGTTCGACTTGGCGATGTCGAGGAGGAACTGCTCCTCATAGGCGCGCGCCTTCTCGGGAAGGGCGTAGTTCACGTAGCTCAGATAGAACGTCTCGGCATCGGCCGCCGAGAGTCTGGGATTGCCGCGGAACATGTCGCGGATGCCTTCGCAAACGGCGTTCACATTGATCGTCGAATCCATTTTCAGCAGGTTCGCGCCCACGTTCATGCCGATGACGTAGGCCACCGAATCGGTATCGTTCCGGAGTTTCACGCCGCCTCCGCCCGAATTTTTCGAGCAGGCTCCGGCCAGCAGCAGCACGAGGGCCGGGAGGATCGGGAAGGTCTTTTTCATCATTATCGAATCTTTTTTGCAAAGATAGTGCAAGGCGCCGGCAGAAGCAAATAAATCTGTTCCGGCCGCACGGGTCCGGACCGGACGCCATTTCCGGCAAACGCCGCCTGCGCGGCGGATGCCTACCGCCCGCCCTGCCGGGTCCGGCGGTTTTTCCCCGAAAAGATCAGGATCAGCAGGCACCCCACGACGGCGGCGGCCAGCGAACCCATCAGGATCGCGATCTTGCCGCGGTCGACCAGATCGGGGTCGGTGAAGGCCAGCGAATCGACGAACAGCGACATCGTGAACCCGATACCGCCCAGGCAGGCCACGGCCAGCAGCATGCGCCACGTCGCCCCCTCGGGCAGCTCCGCAAGACCCGTCCTCACGGCTCCCCAACTGGCGAGGAAGATGCCCAGCGGCTTGCCGAGGACAAGACCGAAGAAGACGCCCATGCCGATTGATCCGATTTCGGGCGAATAGTGGAAAATATTGAGGTATTCGAGCGACGTGATCTCGACGCCGGCGTTGGCCAGCGCGAAGACCGGCATGATCAGGAACGTGACGTAGGGCGCCAGTCCGTGCTCCAGACGGTAGCTCATGCCCACCGAGTTGGACGACAGGTCGTGCATGCGCCGCAGGTAGAACCGCTGCTCCTCGTTGGGGAAGTCCTCGTGCGAGGCGGCGCGGAGCATCAGCGCATTGAGCCATCGCATCTTATGGGCGAAATACTCCTTGCTGTAACGCGGCTCCATCGGGATCAGCAGCGCCATCGCCACGCCCGAGATGGTCGAGTGGACGCCCGAGTAATAGAACAGCCCCCAGACCACGAAGGCCGGGACCAGATAGGAGAACATGCGCTTCTCACCCATCTGCTTCATAAAGTAAACCCCCAGCATGATGACCAGCGCCACCAGCAGGCAGGTGATCTGCACCTTGCCGCCATAAAAAAGCGCGATGACCAGAATGGCCCCCAGGTCGTCGGCGACGGCCAGCGCCGTGAGGAAGATTTTGAGCGACACGGGGACGCGGTTGCCCAGCATCGAGAGGATGCCTATGGCGAAGGCGATGTCCGTGGCGGTGGGGATTCCCCAGCCGTTTGCGGCCATCGTGCCGTGGTTGAACGCCGTGAAGAAAATCGCCGGGACCAGCATGCCGCCCGCAGCGGCCAGCACCGGAAGGATGGCCCGGCGCGCGGACGAAAGCTGCCCGCAGACGATCTCGCGCTTGATCTCAAGCCCCACGGCAAAGAAGAAAATCACCATCAGCCCGTCATTGATGAACTTCTCGACGGTCATGCCCCGCGGGAAGATCCAGTCGATCACACCGTCCGGGGAATGGACCATCAGCGAAAGGTCGGTCTCCAGCAGGTGGTGGTAATAGAGTTTGGTCGCGGGGAGATTGGCCAGCAGCATGGCGGCGATCACGCACACCAGCAGCACCACGCCTCCGGCCCAGGGCGCTTCCAGGAAGTTGCGGCCCCGAAGCCCCATCATGTGTCGCTGGCGAACCCAGCGGTACATCGAAAAAAGTCGCATCTATCGGTCGTTTTATGATTCGTTTGACTTGAGGGTCTGCCCGCAGAGTTTCCAGAGCATGCGGGCGCCCGTGATGGCGTCGATCCGCTCGTCGGGCGCGGGGCACACCTCCACCACGTCGAAACCGATGATACGGCGTCCCGAGCGGGTGAGCGTATCGAGCAGCCAGACGGCCTGGTTGAACGTAAGGCCGCCGGAAACCGGCGTTCCGGTGTGAGGGCAGTTTTCGAAGGTCAAGGCGTCGATGTCGAAACTCACGTAGACCTCCTGCGGCAGCGCGTCGACGATGCGGCGGCACTGCGCATCCCACGTCTCGCCGCGGAAAAGGGCGGCCGCGAGCGAAAGGTCGTCGAACGTGGCGACGCGCCCGGACGAAGCGGCCAGCGCAGCCTCCGACTCGCTGAAGTCGCGCACGGCGACCTGGGCGATCTTCGTCACCTGCGGCACGTCGCGCAGGACGTTGAACATGATCGAGGCGTGGGAAAACTCAAACCCCTCGTAGGCATCGCGCAGGTCGCAGTGCGCATCGACGTGCAGGATGCCGAACGCCGCATGGCGCGCGCCCAGCGCCCGGATCAGCCCGTAGGGCGTCGAGTGGTCGCCGCCGACCAGCCCCACGGTCTTGCCCGCATCGAGCCAGCGCGAAGCCTGCGCCCCGATGTTGGCGTTCATCGACATGCACCCCTCGTTGACACGGCGGACCTTGCGCACGACATAGTCGTCCTCCAGGCAGCCGCCTCCTTCGAGGTGGTCGATCACCCGTGCGGCGTCGGCCCGCAGACGCTGCGAAGACTCCAGCAGCGAATAGTCCACATCGGCCGTGGCGATGCCGCGGCGCCAGACGCCGGGAGCCAGCGGATCGTGGAAATCCAGCTGCGTCGAGGCTTCGATAATGGCGTCGGGGGCATAAGCCGCTCCGGCCCCGTAGGAGACCGTCACGTCCCACGGCGCCGAGATCAGCACCAGTTCCGCCGTTTCGGGAGCGAACGGAAGTCCGAAATAGGTTCCGTTGTCCACGCCGACCCCGTCCGGATCGAAGTTTTTCTGTTCCATAACATGCTTTTGAATTGCAAAGGTACGCATTTTTTACCTATATTTGTTTGCTCAAAGACGAAAAACGAAAAAAACACCCGTTACCATGAAAATCATTGCCGACAGCGCCATTCCCTTTCTGCGGGGCGTTCTGGAGCCGTTCGCCGAGGTGGAATACCTCCCCGGAACGGCGATTTCGGCCGCCGACGTCCGCAACGCCGACGCGCTGGTGATCCGCACCCGCACGCGGTGCGACGAAAAACTACTGGCGGATTCGCGCGTAAAGCTGATCGCCACGGCGACCATCGGCTTCGACCACATCGACACGGCGTGGTGCGCGGCGCACGGCATCGAAGTCACGACGGCCGCGGGCTGCAACGCCCGGGGCGTACTGCAATGGGTCGGCGCGGCGCTCGTCCACCTCTCCCGCACGCAGGGCTGGCAGCCCGCCGAGCGCACGCTGGGAATCGTGGGCGTGGGACACGTCGGATCGCTCGTGAAAGCGTATGCCGAAGGGTGGGGATTCCGCGTCGTCTGCTGCGACCCGCCGCGCGAGGAGCGCGAGCGGTGCGGATTCCGGACGCTGGAGGAGGTGGCCCGCGAGGCCGACATCCTCACCTTCCACACGCCGCTCGACGCTTCGACGCGCCACATGGCCGACAGCCGGCTGTTCGGCCTGATGAAACCCGGCGCCATCCTCATAAACTCCTCGCGCGGGGAGGTGGTCGACGGCGAGGCCCTGCTCCGGAGCGGTCTCGGCTGGGCGCTCGACGTCTGGGAGCACGAACCGCACCTCGATCCGGCGCTGCTGGAAAACGCGCTGCTCGCCACACCCCACATCGCGGGCTACTCCGAGCAGGGCAAGCCCAACGCCACGGCAATGTCCGTTGCCTCGCTGGCCCGCCGTTTCGGCCTGCCGCTCGAAGGGTGGTATCCGCCACAGGCCGCCCCGGCGCGCCGGCGGCCGATCTCCTGGCAGGAACTTTGCCGGACCATCGGCGGGGCGTACGACATCGCGTCCGAAAGCCGCAGCCTCAAGGAGCGGCCCGGGGATTTCGAATCCATGCGCGACCACTACGCCTACCGCCGCGAATATTTTTAGCACGAACGGCGCGGATTGCGCACGCTCCGGCGTCCGAAAAAGGCGAAACCTGCTTTTTATTAGCGAATTCGCCCTTTTTTAATTACCTTTGCCCGCGATTATCAGTTAAGAACCATGTACCGGAGAGTCATAAAGCCCGTACTTTTCTCGCTTACCATCGAGCAGGCCCACCACGCGGTGCTGCTGTTGCTGCGCATCATCGGGCTGATACCCGGCGGCCGCTGGCTGTTGCGCAAATGCTACGCCGTGGAGCATCCGGCGCTCGAACGCGAGGTGTTCGGCATCCGTTTCGCCAACCCCATCGGGCTGGCCGCAGGATTCGACCACAACGGCGAGGCGTTCCGCGAACTGGCCGCGCTGGGATTCGGATTCGTCGAGGTGGGGACCGTGACGCCCCGTCCGCAGGCGGGCAACCCGCGGCCGCGGGTCTTCCGCCTCCCGAAGGACAATGCCATCATCAACCGCATCGGTCTGGCGAACCGCGGACTGGAAGCCACCATTCGCCACCTGCGGCGCCCGCACGACGGCGTGATCGTGGGCTGCAACATCGGCAAGAACACCTCGACCCCCGCCGAGAACGCTCCGGCGGACTACCTCAAACTCTTCCGCAGCCTCTACCAGTATGCGGACTATTTCACCGTCAACATCAGCTGCGACAACGCCTGCCGCGAAGGCACGACGCACACGCGCGAACATATCCTTCAGATACTCAACCCGCTGTTCGACTTCCGGCGCGGGCAGAACCAGTTCCGGCCGATCATGCTCAAAATCTCGCCCGACATGTCGGACGAGGTGATCGACCAGATCACCGACGTGCTGCTCGAAACGCCGCTCGACGGGATCGTGGCCACCAACGGAACCCACAGCCGCGGAGGACTCCACACGAGCCGTACGACGCTCGAAAAGATCGGCAGCGGACGCCTCAGCGGCGCACCGCTCACGCACCGCGCCGTGGAGATCGTGCGCCGCGTCCACACCCGTTCGGGCGGAACCTACCCCATCATCGGGGTCGGCGGACTGATGTCGGCCGGCGACGTGCGGGCGATGCTCGACGCCGGGGCCGACCTCGTGCAACTCTACACCGGATACGTCTACAACGGTCCCGGAATGGTCAAAGCGGTGTGCCGCGAACTGATCGCCGCGGCCGAAAAGCCGGCCGCCATGCGCGCCGCCGGGGAGTCCGTGCAAAACGGGGAAAACCCCGAAGCATCCGCCCCGGAGGCCGTCGGGACCGCCGGGAAGGCATCCGACGGCGAATCGGAAGAGGAACGCCGCCCCGGGTCCGGACAAAAATAACCCCACACATGAAGGCAACCATCATCACCATCGGCGACGAAATACTCATCGGGCAGATCGTCGACACCAATTCGGTCTCCATCGCCAAACACCTCAATGCGGCGGGCATCGTGGTCCGCGAGAAAATCTCGATCGGCGACGACCGCACGCAAATCATCGAAACCGCGGAGCGCGCCCTCGCCGGCTCGGAGGTGACCGTCATCACCGGAGGACTCGGCCCCACGAAGGACGACATCACCAAAAAGACCCTCGCGGAGATGTTCCGCAGCGACATGCGCTACGACGAACGGGTGGCCGGGCACGTTGAGAAAATGCTCGCCGAACGCGGCATCGAGTTCAACGAACTCAACCGTTCGCAGGCGATGGTCCCCGCGTGCTGCACGGTGCTGTTCAACGCCCACGGCACGGCCCCGGGCATGTGGTTCGAGCGCGAGGGGCACGTCGTCGTCTCGCTGCCGGGCGTGCCGTTCGAGATGGAGCACCTGATGGAGGACGAGGTGATGCCCCGCCTGAAGACCCGCTTCGCGCTGCGGCAGATCGTCCACCGCACGATGATCACCGCCGGACTGCCCGAGTCGATGCTCGCCAAGCGCATCGAAGCGTGGGAAAACGCCCTGCCCCCGTACCTGAAACTGGCCTACCTGCCCAATCCGGGCGCGGTGCGCCTGCGCCTGTCGGCCTACGAGGTGGAGGGCGAAAGCGTCGCCCGCGAAATCGAGAGCCGGTTCGAGGCCCTGCGCAGGATCATCCCCCACAACATCATCGGATTCGAAACCGCCACCATGCAGGAGGTGGTGCACAAAATACTCACCGAACGCTCCCTGACGCTCGCCACAGCCGAAAGCTGCACGGGCGGCTCGATCGCCGCGCGCTTCACGGCCATGCCCGGCGCTTCGGCCTATTTCCTCTGCGGCGTGGTGTCGTACAGCAACGAATCAAAAGCCGAACTGCTGGGCGTCGACCCCGCGGACATCGCCCGCTACGGCGCCGTGAGCGAACAGGTGGCCCGCCAGATGGCCGAGGGCGTCCGCCGCACGGCTGGCGCCGACTACGGCGTGGCCACCACCGGAATCGCAGGACCTTCGGGCGGCTCGGCGGAAAAGCCCGTCGGCACGGTGTGGATCGCCGTGGCGACACCCCGGGAGACGGTCGCAATCCTCAAACAGTGCGGAACCGACCGGGGACAGATCATCGACCGCGCCAGCGCCTTCGCCATCGGCCTGCTGCGCGACTGCCTGAACGGAAATTAAACGCCTCCAGCCACGAACGAACCGCCCGTCATGCCCCCCCCGGAGCGCGGTCTCCGCTGACGCCCCCGCAGAATGGCGCAAATGCGGGCCGAATAAGCACTCCGGCCGAAAAAAAAGACGGCCGCTTTTGCTATTTGCCGAAAAGGTTGTATATTTGCACTCCCTTAATCGGGTGTTTAACCAAAAACAATCAAACAATGAAAGTTTGCGAAATCACAGGCAAGGTGGCGATCGTGGGAAATAACGTCTCGCACTCGCACCACAAGACCAAGCGCAAATTCAGTCCCAATCTGAAAACCAAGCGCTTCTGGTCCGAGCAGGAGGGTCGCTGGATTACCCTGAAGGTATCCGCTGCCGGCATGAAAACAATCAACAAGAAAGGGCTCGCAGCCGCTCTGCGCGAAGCTGCCGCACCCAAAAGCGTGTACTAAAAACAACGAGTAACAAATGGCAAAGAAAGGCAACAGAGTTCAGGTCATCCTCGAGTGCACCGAACAAAAAGAGAGCGGCGTTGCGGGAATGTCCCGTTACATCACCACCAAGAACAAGAAAAACACCCCCGACCGTCTGGAGCGCAAGAAGTACAATCCGTTCCTCAAGCGGGTTACCGTTCACCGTGAAATCAAATAGTAAAGAAGCTCTATGGCAAAGAAAGTAGTCGCAACACTGAAAACCGGCACGGGTAAGCAGTTCACCAAGTGCATCAAGATGGTCAAGTCGGAGAAGACCGGTTCCTACATGTTCAAGGAAGGCGTCATCGCCAACGACCAGGTAAAGGCTTTCTTCGAGGAGAAGAAATAAGTATTTTAAGAGTCGAACTCTTAAATACAAAGGGCATCTTTCGGGATGCCCTTTGTGTTTTCAGCCCCGCCGGTCGCGCATATCAAAATAATTTATTACTTTTGAACATTAAATTCCGAGTATGCAGGTCAAAACCATCGCCTTTTATCACTATACATTCCCGGCAGGCGGCGCCGAAGTCGTAACCTGCAACCTGGGCCGCTTCTTTGCCAAACACGGCTTCAGAGTACTTCTCTATACCTGGAAGCCGAATGCGGAACTGCTTACCGAAGAACTGCGAAAAATCTTCGACATCCGTCCGCTGCCCGACACCAAACGGATTTCGGGAGCCCGAAATACCGACTTTCTCTGCGAATCGCTGAAAACAGAGCGGGCAGACGTCCTGTTCATACAAGCAACCACCGACATCGCATTCGAGCAGATCCGGACGCGCACCACGGCCAAAATCATTTTCTGCCTACACAACACGCCATTCTGGGAGGTATACGACCTGAAGCACAAGAAGTCGTCGGAAATTCCTCGTCCCACACTGACGCGCAGGCTGGAATACGCACTTCTGCGCAAGCCCGCCTACCGGCTAACCCGCAAACTCGAACAACGTTACGCCCAACTGTACATCCGGGTGCTCTCGAACGTGGACCGGTTCGTGACGCTATGCCCGGGTTACAGCGACGAATTCGAACGAGAGATCCGCCGGTCGGGACTTCCCGGCTGCGATTTCCCCCGCGAACGCCTTACCGCGATGCTCAATCCGATGCTGCCGACACAGGAACCCGCGAAAACGCCCAAAGAGAAGATCGTTCTCTACGCCGGACGATTCCAGCGATGTCACAAACGCATCGACCGGCTGCTGAAAATATGGAAGCGCATCGAGCAGCAAAATCCCGAATGGCGGCTGGTGATCGTCGGCGACGGAGAAGAACGCGGCGATCTGGAGAAGCAGGCCCGCAGGTTGAAATTGCAGCGGATTGAATTCGCAGGCTATCAATACGATGTCACGCCCTTCTACCGCCGGGCCACCTTCGTCTGCCTGACTTCAAACTTCGAAGGGCTGCCCATGTGCCTGATGGAGGGGCAGCAGTACGGGGCCATTCCGGTGTCGTTCGACTCGTATTCCGGCATCCGGGAAATCACCTGCGACGGGGAATGCGGAATCATGGTCCCGGCATACAGTCTGCGCAAATATGCGGAACTGCTGAACCGCGCGCTGGCCGACGAGGAACTGCAAAAACGAATGCGCGAAAACTGCTACAAGGCCGCAGAGCGCTATGATCTGGAATGCATCGGCCAAGAGTGGCTCGCGCTGTTCGGCAAGTTATAACTCATTATGAAAAAAATAGCATTCATCATCGTCCGTTACGGCGAAAATATCAACGGCGGCGCAGAAGTTCACTGCCAGATGCTTGCTGAACGGCTGCTGCCCTATTACGAGGTCGAAGTGCTGACCACGACCATCCGGGCCTTCAACCACCCGGATCAGGATTACACGGAAGGTGTCAGTTCCTGGAACGGCGTCACCATACGCCGTTTCAAGCCGCAGCCCATCGACCAGGAGCAATTCAGGCCCTTCCGCAAAAAATACAAGACCGCACGCCGTATCCGGCAATACCTGAAAAAGCTGAACCTGCTGCGAGCGGCCTCCTTCCTGCACCCGGAGTGGAAATCGGGGATTGAAAACGAACGGCCTTTCTACGAATCGACAGCGACCCATGCCCCGGGCCTGCTGCGTTATATCGAAAGCCACAAGGCTGAATATGCAGCGTTCATCTTCGCGAACTTCTACACGCCCCAAGCGGTTCTGGGATCGGTCGTCACTCCGGAAAAAAGCCTGCTGATCCCGATGGCGCACCCGGACAAGCCGCTCTATTACTGCATCAACGCCCCGATGTTCACCCGGGTACGGCATATCGCATTCAACACCGAAGCCGAACGGCAATTGTGCCGCAGCGTTTTCGGACGGTTCCTGGCCCCGAACAGCATCGTCGGCTGCGGTATCGAAATGGCCCCGGAGGCAGAGTGGAGCGGCGTAAAGGCAAAATACGAGCTTCCGGATGAATACGTGCTCTATTTGGGGCGCGTCTCCAAAGCCAAAGTGGACAAACTGCTGCCCTACTTCCTGCGCTGCAAGGCAAAATACGGCGGCGACGCCAAACTGGTATTGGTCGGCGGATTCGAAAACGAAATCCGAAAGTTCGACTCGCCGGACATTCTTTTCACGGGCTATGTCTCCGACGAGGAAAAAACCGCAATCGTCCGGCACGCCACGGTGATGGTCAACCCGTCGCCGATGGAGAGCCTTTCGCTACTGATGCTCGAAGGGATGCAGAGCCGCATACCGCTGCTGGTCAACGGGCGCAGCAAGGTGATGAAGGACCATTGCCGTCTGAGCGGCGCGGGCTTGTGGTATAATAACGGCCGCGACTTCCGCAAAAAACTGCACAGACTGCTCTCCGATCCGGAACTGCGGCGCACAATGAGCGAAAAAGGCCCGGCCTATGTGCGCGAACACTACGACTGGGAGATTATCATTCCGAAACTGCGAACGCTGATCGAAAGCATCTGACCGACAGCCGGCATCAAAAAAGACGGAGCGTCCGCATCGGACGCTCCGTCTTTTTTGCGGTCTTTGCGCGCAGCGTCAGAACTTGTGCACGGCGCGCACGAGGAACTTGTTGTATTTCGGAATTTCGATCACATAGGGAGGCTCGATGCCCATATGGGTCGTGTAGGCGTTCTTCTCGTCCATCTCGGTCGAGGAGAAATAGTAGACCAGGCGGTCCATGCGTTTGCCGCCGGCGTCCTTGAGCGCATCGTTGAACTTGTTGCGGGCCTGGCGGTTGTTCTGTACGCGGGTGCCGCCGTTGTAGTTGTGGCCGATGGTCAGCAGTTCGTCGATGGCCGGCAGATACCAGCCTTCACCCTTGTCGCGGCACCATTTGAAAGCCGGGAAATCGTCCCACGAAAGGTTGTTCGCAGCGATGTACTGCGCCACCTTCTCCATGTTCGCCACCCCGTCGGTGCGGTTGTCGGCGCCCGCAAGGCGCAGGTCCGGCTTGCGGAACTCGCTCCAGTGAAGGTAGATTTCATCGAGCGATACGACCAGTCCGTGCTGGCGGTCGTCCGAAAGCTGGCAGATCACTCCCCGGATGCCGTTCTGGTCGTAGAGTTCGCCGATTTCGTACTGTTTGAGCACGTACCGGCCTCCGGAAACAGGCTGCACGGCCGGCGCTTCCGGGACAGCCGGAGTGGCCGAGGTGGCTGGAACAGTCGGAGTGGCCGGAGTCAGCGGCGTCGCGGGAATGGTTTTGGTGTAATACTCCTTTTCGCCGTTGGCATACTGGATGTAATGGATCTGCGCAACGGGGAGCACGTAGGTCGGACCGTCGGGATTCGAAAAACGCTTGTAACGCACCGCTTCGGGCGTGATTTCGATCACTTTGGCTTCGATTTTCGCGGCGTCGGTCTTGACGATCAGGTCCTGCGCGGCGGCCGTCAGGGCGCAGCACAACGCTGCGAGCAACAACAGAATGGTTCGTTTCATCATTATCAATACAGGTATATACGACAAATATAACGCTTTTTTTCAAACTTTCTTGTTATCTTCGGCGTCGCGACGACACTTTTAGGAGTCGGAACCTTTTTTCGCGCCGGAGGCGGTTCGGTTTTGGCCCCATCCGACTTGTTCGTATCTTCGGCGCCGCAACGGCGCTTTCAGGAGGTCGGAACGTTTTGCCAGATTGCCCGCGATCCGGTTTTGAAACCATCCTGCATTTTTCGTATCTTTGGTGCCGTAACGGCACTTTCAGGAGGTCGGAACGTTTTGTCAGATTGCCCGCAATCCGGTTTTGGAACCGTCCTGCATTTTTCGTATCTTTGCAAAGGATTAATCCTTACGACATGGCATTTTTCGATATTTTCAAAAAGAAACAGGATACGCCGCCCACCGGGGAGCAGGCGCAGAAACAGCAGGAGGAGCTCTCCGCCGGGCTGGAAAAAACCAAAACAGGGCTTTTCTCGAAACTGGCGCGCGCCGTGGCGGGCCGGTCGACGATCGACGCCGGGGTACTCGACGACCTCGAAGAGGTGCTCATCTCGTCGGACGTGGGCGTGGAGACGACCGTGAAGATCATCCGCCGCATCGAGGAGCGCGTGGCCCGGGACAAGTACATGAACGCCTCGGAGCTGCAATCTATCCTGCGCGGGGAGATCGCGACGCTGATGGAGGATGCGCACGGCTCGTCGGAGAATTTCGGGCTCGACGCCACCGAAGGTCAACCCTACGTGGTGATGGTCGTGGGCGTCAACGGCGCCGGCAAGACCACGACCATCGGCAAACTGGCTGCGCAGCTCGGCAAGGCGGGCCGGAAGGTCTGGATCGGCGCGGCGGACACGTTCCGCGCGGCGGCCATCGACCAGTTGCAGGTGTGGGCCGACCGCGCCGGAGCGACGATGATCCGTCAGCAGATGGGTTCCGACCCTGCATCGGTGGCTTTCGACACGCTCACCTCGGCCAAGGCCAACGGAGCCGACGTGGTGCTGATCGACACCGCCGGACGCCTGCACAACAAGGTGGGCCTGATGAACGAGTTGACGAAAATCCGCAACGTCATGGGCAAAGTGATTCCCGGCGCGCCGCACGAGGTGATGCTCGTGCTCGACGGATCGACGGGACAGAACGCCTTCGAGCAGGCGAAGCAGTTCACGCAGGCCACGCAGGTCACCTCGCTCACGATCACCAAGCTCGACGGCACGGCCAAGGGCGGCGTGGTGATCGGCATCAGCGACCAGTTCCACATCCCGGTGCGCTACATCGGCATCGGCGAAGGCATCGACCAGCTGCGCATCTTCGACCGGAAGGAGTTCGTCAACGCATTGTTCGGCCATGAAAAAAATTAACGTCATAACGCTCGGCTGTTCGAAGAACACCGTCGACAGCGAGCATCTGATGGCACGGCTCGCCGCCGCCGGATACGAGGTCCTCTTCGACAGCGACCGCACCGACGCCAAGGTCGTGGTGATCAACACCTGCGGATTCATCGGCGACGCCAAGCAGGAGTCGATAGACATGATTCTGCGCGCCGCGGCGGCCAAGCAGGCCGGAAAGATCGAACGGCTGTTCGTCGTGGGATGCCTCTCGGAACGCTACGCCGACGAACTGCGGGCCGAGATTCCCGAGGTGGACGACTATTTCGGAGCGCGCACGTGGGACGGCATCGTCCGTGCACTGGGAGCCTCGGAGGACCCGGCGCTGGCCACCGAACGCCGTCTGACGACCCCGAAACACTACGCCTACCTGAAAATTTCGGAAGGCTGCAACTGGAAATGCGGCTACTGCGCCATTCCGCTCATCCGCGGCGCACACGTCTCCGTCCCGATGGAGGAGCTGGAGGAGGAGGCCCGCAAGCTGGCCGGGCAGGGCGTCCGGGAGCTGATGGTCATCGCGCAGGACACGACCTACTACGGCATCGACCTCTACGGCCGGCGGATGCTCGCCGAGCTGCTGCGCCGCCTGTGCCGCATCGACGGCATCGAATGGATCCGGCTCCACTACGCCTACCCCGCCGGGTTCCCCGACGAGGTGATCGAGGCGATGGCCTCGGAGCCGAAAATCTGCAAATACCTCGACATTCCGTTCCAGCACATTTCCGATGCACAGCTCGCGTCGATGCACCGCCGCCACACCAAGGCCGAGGCCATGGAACTGATCGGCCGCCTGCGCGCGGCGATCCCCGACCTGGCACTGCGCACGACGCTGCTGGTGGGTTATCCGGGCGAGACGGAGGCCGATTTCGAAGAACTGCTGGCGTTCGTGCGCGAGGTGCGTTTCGAACGGCTGGGCGTCTTCCCCTACTCGGAGGAGGAGGGAACCTGGTCGGCCGAAAACCTCCGCGACGACATTCCCGAAACGATCAAACAGCAACGCGCGGAGCGCGTAATGGCCTTGCAGAACGAGATTTCGCTTGAAAACAACCGCCGCCGCGTGGGGCGCACCGAACGGGTGATCATAGATTCGCGTCAGGGCGACTGGTATGTCGGCCGCACGCAGTACGATTCGCCCGAAGTGGACCAGGAGATCCTGATTCCCGCCTCGGAACGCCGCCTGCTGCGCGGGCACTTCTACGACGTGACGGTCACCTCGGCCGCCGACTACGACCTCTACGGGGAGATTGCCGCAAAATAATTTTTTGCTTTTTTGCGTTTTTTTCGTACCTTTGAAAAGTAAACCGGAACTTTACCCGAAAGTCATGGCCGACAAGAGCGTGATAACAAACATCGAAGCCCGCGTGCGGCAGCTGATCGACGACCACAAAAGGCTGTCGGACCTTTGTGCGGAACTGACCGCACAGCGCGACACGCTCCGCTCCGAGAAACGCACGCTCGAAGAGCGCGTCCGGGAGCTGGATGCCGAACTGGCGCGCATGCAGCTGACCGAAGGGCTTGCGGGCGGAGGCCGTAACCGGGAAAAAGCGCGGGCGCGCGTCAACCGTCTTATGCGGGAGGTGGACAAGTGCATCGCGCTGCTGGGCCAGCCGCTGGCGGCCCCGACGACGCAGGAGGCCGAATAAACGGCCCCGGGAAAAACGGCCGGAAGGCCGGAGAAGAGGACGACGGAATAAACGAAACGAAAAAATGGCAAAACAGGCAATAACCCTCAAAATAGCAGGCAAAAGCTATCCGTTCAACATCGAGAGCGGGAAGGAGGAGATGTACCGGCTTGCCGAACGGGAGGTGAACAGCTACCTCGCGCTGATAAAACAACAGAATATCAAGAACTGGAACGACCAGGACTACCTGTCGATGACCGCGCTGAAATTCGCCATCGCGAACGTCGGAATGCGGCAGAGCCGGGAGGTGGACGACGAAGACCTCCGACAGCTCGAAAAAATCGGCACGGAAATAGATGCGTATCTGAACGACCCGAAAAAGTAACCGGCCGAAGGCCTCCGCAGACGGAAGGCCGAGAGGGGGGGGGCGAAAAGGGCGGAAACCGCCCGGAACGACACGCACCGTTCGAAAAACGTTCTTTTACATACAAGAATCTACCCGCATAGATTCCTTATAGCTTTGCGAAACTGAACATTTACTAAATTGGGGCAACTCAAGGCGTTTCAAAATCAGGCCTTACCACCCTCACGGGGAGTACGTTACGGCGTACCGTTGGAAGATTGCGATTGTCGGAGCCCCCACACATGACTGATCGGCAGATTCGTCAAACAAGATTAAGGAATCCTATGCGGTTTTTTTATGGCTACAATTAAAACCCTAATTAATAACTAAAAACAAACAAGCAAAGACCCATGTATAGTATCATTTTGGCTGCCTCAATCTCTGCCGTGGTCGCCGTCGCAATCTACGCGGTCGTAACGAACCTCGTGATCAAGACGTCGATCCGCAAGCGCCGCGAAGCCGCCGTCAAGGAGGCTGAAGCCGAGGGAGAGATGATCAAGAAGGAGCGCATCCTTCAGGCAAAGGAAAAGTTCATACAGCTCAAGAGCGAATACGACCGTCAGGTCAACGAGCGCAACCAGAAAATCGCCCAGAGCGAGCAGCGCGCCAAGCAGATCGAGCAGAACCTGCAAAACCAGCAGCGCGAACTGGAAAACAAACTCCGCGAGAACGACCGTCTGAAAGAGCAGATGCAGAACCAGCTGCAAATCCTCGAACACAAGAAGGAGGAGGTCGACCAGATGCAGCGCGAACAGAACGCACGCCTGGAGCAGATCTCGGGCATGAGTTCCGAAGACGCCAAGAACATCCTGATCGAGAACATGAAGGCCGAGGCCAAGACCGAAGCCGCCGCCTACATCAACGAAACGGTCGAAGAGGCCAAACTGACCGCCACGAAAGAGGCCAAACGCATCATCGTGGCGTCGATTCAGCGCGTGGCGACCGAGACGGCCATCGAAAACGCCGTGACGGTGTTCAACATCGAGAGCGACGAGGTCAAGGGCCGCATCATCGGCCGCGAGGGCCGCAACATCCGCGCCCTGGAGGCCGCGACGGGCATCGAGATCATCGTCGACGACACCCCCGAGGCCATCATCCTCTCGGGCTTCGATCCCGTACGCCGCGAAATCGCGCGTCTGGCCCTGCACCAGCTCGTCACCGACGGCCGCATCCACCCCGCACGCATCGAGGAGGTGGTCGCCAAGGTTCAGAAGCAGATCGAGGAGGAGATCGTCGAGGTCGGCAAGCGCACGACGATCGACCTGGGAATCCACGGACTGCACCCCGAACTGATCCGCATGATCGGCAAGATGAAATACCGTTCGTCCTACGGACAGAACCTGTTGCAGCATGCCCGTGAAACGGCGAACCTCGCAGGCATCATGGCCTCGGAGCTGGGTCTCAACCCCAAGATCGCCCGCCGGGCAGGCCTGCTGCACGACATCGGCAAGGTGCCCGACGACGAACCGGAACTGCCGCACGCAATCATCGGCATGAAACTCGCCGAGAAGTTCAAGGAGAAGCCCGAGGTCTGCAACGCCATCGGCGCCCACCACGACGAGGTGGAGATGACCTCGCTCATCGCCCCGATCATCCAGGTCTGCGACGCCATTTCGGGCGCACGTCCCGGAGCGCGCCGCGAAGTGGTGGAGAGCTACATCAAGCGTCTGAAGGAGATGGAGGACATCGCCCTTTCGTATCCCGGCGTGATGAAGACCTACGCCATTCAGGCCGGCCGCGAACTGCGCGTGATCGTCGGCGCCGACAAACTCTCGGACCAGGAGTCGGAGGGACTCTCGCACGACATAGCCAAAAAGATCCAGGACGAAATGACGTACCCGGGTCAGGTGAAGATCACCGTCATCCGCGAGACACGGGCAGTCTCCTACGCGAAATAACCGTCACGACCCGGGTACGCCATCCGGCACAATGACAATCCTCCCTAAATCCCTCCTTATATGATGGATGAGTGTTTTTTTATAATTGGAATAGACAAAATGTAAATAACGGAAAATCAATATATTAAAATTCCGTTATTTACACGGATTTCGGATGCAAAGGCTATTAAAAGTAGAATTCGACGGGAGTTTCGTTACCAAATCGTAACCCCGTCGAATTGCTTTACAATAGCATATATGCGACTGAATTACAATTTCTTGCGCAAATATACGTAATTCTTGAGAACTCAACAACCGATACCTTTGTCACATTAAAAATTGTTGAGTTATGAAAAGTACGTTCAAAGTTCTGTTTTATCTGAAAAAGGATAAAATCTCGAAAGACGGGAAAGTTCCGGTCATGGGGCGCATCACGGTCAATGGCACGCAAGCCGGTTTCAGTTGCAAGTTGAATATCGACCCGGCGCTATGGGATGAGAAAACCAATTATCTGAAATCGCAACGAAATACGCTTTCGCGCGAAATTCACCAGATGCTTGAAAACATCAAGGCTCAAATCACCAAACATTATCAGTCGATCAGTGACCGTGATGCGTATGTCACGGCCAATAAGGTCAAGAATGCTTACCATGGTTTCGGCGACCGATATAAAACGCTTATCGCAGCTTTCGACTACCATGCCGATTCTATAAAAGCGAGAATCGGACGTGACAGAGCGCAACGTACTTACGATAGGCTGATGGAAGAGCGCCGTTGCCTGATGCGGTATCTGGTTCTGAAAAAACTGGAAGATGTGACTTTGAAGGAGTTGGATGTCACGTTCATCGAAAGATATTACGCATGGATGCTCTCAGACGGACATTGCGGCAAGACAACGGCTTTCAAACGCACCCAGACGTTGAAATGTGTTTTATATGTAGCCGTTGAGCAAGGCTGGATAGACCGTCATCCCTTTCTGGCGTTCAAATGTGCACCGGATTATAAGCCCCGCATGTTCCTGTCCGACGAAGAAATACAACGGCTTATGGATATAGAATTGCGTTATCATCGGCAGCGGGCCGTGCGGGATATGTTTATTTTCTGTTGTTTCACCGGACTGGCTTATATAGATCTGAAGAATCTGACTTACGATCATATCGTAACAACTCCGACGGGAGAACAATATATCTACAATCGCCGTCAGAAGACCGGTACGCCTTATCACATCATGTTGCTGCCCATTGCGCAGGAACTTATCGAACGATATAGGGGGTATCCGGGTAAAATCGACGAAACGCGGGTCTTTCCCGTGAAAGATCGTAGAAGTATGTGTACAACGATGAAACGTATTGCCCAAAAATGCGGCATTACCAAAAACCTATCGACGCACATCGGTCGGCATACATTCGGAACGACGGTCACGTTGGAGAAAGGAGTACCTATCGAAACCGTTTCGGAAATGCTCGGACATAAGCAGATTACGACGACTCAGATCTACGCCAAATTAACCGCCAACAAGATGAAGGAAGACGTACGTCTTCTTACGCAGCGCATCGGTAATCTGTATGAACTCACACAGCCTACGACCCGGCTGCTTTCCAAAGAGGCTTAACCCTAAACGGACGGCGACCAGATCAGTCTGGTCGCCGTCCGTTTACTTATTCCAGGGCCGGAAGTCGCGGTAGTTTTTCTTCAGCACCTCGAAGATACCGGATTCGGGATAGAGGATTTTCCCGCCGAGCGTCGTATAGGGAATCGCTTTCGTATCCCGCAAGGTCTGCAACGTCCGTTTGCAGACATGGAAGCGTCTGCAAATCTCGTCTCCGGTCAGATAATGCTCCTGATCGATCGTCGGCCGCAAATGTTTCATGGCCGTTTCGATCTCGCGCGTGGTTTGCACCATCCAATCCGTCAGTTCCTTGAACTCTTCGGATCGCTTCGTAATAATGTCCGACATACTATCTGCGGATCAGAGCTTCGCGGATGACGCGTTCGACGTCGGTCTCCCGGTAATAGAATTTGGAACCTATCGTGGAATACGGGATGATTCCCCGATCGCGGTAATTCTGCAAAGCCCGCTGCGAGATATGCAGCGCCTCGCATACTTCCTGCGTGCTGAGCCATTTCTCCCGTGTGGGCGGAGCTACCTTACGATACAATTCCGTTACGGCGACCGACAGGCCGCACAGACGCCTTCTCAGTTCCAGATAGGCATCGTGTTCCATCATGGTTACTTCCATAAGTCGAATGTTTTATGAATTAGTATTTAGTATAATTTAAGCACCGGCATCGGATGCCGTCGTGTTTCATTTCGTCGTTTCAAATCCGGTGCACACAGCCGGATTTGCCGTCGTGCCGAAAAGTAATCCTCCGTCAGCATCAGCTTTTCTGCTTCCGGTGTAAAGAGCGTTACGCCTTTCATCGCCGCATAATACGCCTCGTCATTCGCCACGACATGACGGGGCTGTAACTTCAGACGAGTCAATTCCGGCAATAATTTCCGCATGTATAGTTCATCGGGCCGCTTCGCTTCTTCCGTCGTCGCATGGAAGGATGCTTCCGGAGGCAGATCGTATTGCAGATAGAACAGGTTTTCGAGCGCCCGTCCGGGTGTTGTCTTTTTCAACTCTTCGGAGATGTGATGCCTGAAACCCTCTTCGCCGTTCGTTCCGACAGCGAAACGTACGGCATGCAGCGTTCAGTCGAGCGTCAGGTAAATACTTCGTATCCGGTCTTCCCGCATATTCGTTACATTTTTATTGCGGCACGTTTGCCGCTGACAGGACGGGAATGCCGCAGCCTGCGTTCCGTTTCCCGCCTTTTGGTTACGGTGCCCGTTCCGGGCAGGGAAACATGCTGTTTCGCATCCGGCGATGACTCTTTGTATTCCGTCAGGAATCTCCCGTTCTGAATGTTGTATTCCGTGCGAAGAATACCCGCTGCGATTTCACGGGCCTGCTGCTGCAAGGCACCGTATCCGAAGTCGTGCGTCGATTGCCGGTTTCCCATACGCGCCCGGTCGCAATCCCGGAGTTTCGACGCCACCTCGGAGAAGAACTCCCGATGTCTGAAACGATGCAGCCCGTCGTCGGCCACAGATGCGGCATACCCGTTTTCCGCGATATACAACAGCGTCGCGAGATCGTGATTGCCTGACGATATCTGTGTCCGGTTCCCGGCAACGAACCTCTCGAAGTCTTCGTAGCACGGCGATATGGAATATGCTGCCGAACATACGCCTTCCGAAAGTACCGATGTCGGAATCCGCTTCTCCTCGGTAAAACTGTACCGGGATTTCTCCAATCCCGGATACTCGCCTTTCAGGTCGCTTTTCACGAATTTGTCTATACACTTGTCCGCCATCGCGGCGATTCGGGGCGGCAAATGTTTCAATTCATAGATTTTCAGCGTATCTGCATCAGTCCGCATTCCGAAGAAACGATCCGTCATGTATTGCATATAGCAGTACATGGCCCGTCGGCCCTTGGGCGTATCGCTGAAGAGATAAGTTCCCTGCGAAGAGGTTACAGCCCGATAGAGCGGTGCATCGTCGGGCGCCGTACGGGCACAATGCATCGTAAATCTCCGGTATTCGGAATCGCGCATCAGCTGTTCCCGCCGCCCTGCCGGAGAGAGGGGCGAAAGACCTTTCGAGAGTGCGAAAGCCGCATCCCGGAGCGAAACGGCCGGTTCGGGGTGTATATCCTGCCGGATAAAAGCCGGAGCCAGCTTCCCGTAAAAATATTCGTTCGTCGTACTTCGGCGCGACGGAATCGCTTTGCTGTCGGGAAAGGTCAGATGCAGCAGCGTGTGGTCAGGAACGACCGATGAACGGGAGCAGGCGGCAACCTGTTCGCGTATATAATCTTCGAAAGACTGACGTCCGTTTTCTCGGACGGCGATACGTACGGCCTGCATCTGCGGGTTCATCGTAACGAAAACACTCGCCGGAATCTTGCGCCTCATGAGGCGGTCTAAAAAATCTGCGATTCGGGACATGAACGGTAAATTTCAGAGGATTTTACAAGACAGAATCGGAAATAATATCTATTCCCTGACACAACGCACCAGCCCTTTGCCTTTTCCGCCTTCGAAATTCGTCCACCCGCTGTTGATCTCGAATTTGAAATAGACGGTCGGATACGGCGTAGCGGATGTCGGTTCGGACGCCGCTCCGGTCAGCATGACGGCAACGCCGTCACGATCCAGCCAAAAATCGTCGTTCCCGACCGGTACGGGATAAAACGTCCCCTTCGTATCTCCCCTGAAGCGCTGGAACCAATAGCCGTTGTCGAACGCTCCGACCACATAAGGTTCTCCGGGAAAAACGTAATTCTCGAAAGCCGTCCATGTATAACGGCTCGGCAGCCGGTACCCTTCGGGACAGGGGTCATGCACGCTTTTCGCACTCGCCCAACCGTAAGTGTCCACAGGCGCGGGATCGCCCCAAAGGGCATTGTCGTAATGGGTATAAAGTTTGGCATACCACCCCGTATAGACATACGTCGTCGGGTGCCGGGTCATATAGGTCAGATCGTATGTTTTGGCTTCGGATCCGTTCGAGGTGTAGATTGTCGGCCAATGGTTTATGAACCGATCCTTACGTCCTGCGGCGTTGTAGACCTCGTTCGACGTAAAGGGATCTTTGCGCCCCCATGTGTAGACCAGTCCGTAGCGGGTTTTCAAATCCGTACCGATGGCCCCCAGATTCCGATCCATGACAAGGAACTGTTCGCCCGCCCGGTTCGTATACCGGTCGTCCTGCGGCCGGTCGCCGGACAGGCACCATATATGCCAGCTCCAGAGAATCGTCCCGCCGGCATCGTACACCGCGACGAGCGCATTGCCCCGCTGACCGTTCGTGTGCACCGTAAGACGGTTGTCCGCAAGCGTGAATCCTGTAATGATCTTGTTGTCCTGCCACAGCAGCCCGGCGGATGCCGGAGCGTATTCATCGCCCGCCTCGATTCCCAGATAGGCGTAATTGCGGCTGCGGGACGTGCGATACGGGGTAACATCGAACGTAACCTGATCGCCGGTGCAGATATGGCAGTTCGCCGTTCCGTAATACAGACCGTCGTAGACGAGAACCCGGTTGTCGATCTCATTTTCGCCCATGATAACAAGCTCCAGATTATGCCACGTGTTTCGGCGGACATTGAAATCCGACGTGTTATTTTCACCCGGATAAACGATGTATTCGACAAGGGCTTTGTCCGTGCTCCGTTCCGCGAGAATCCGCAGGTAGGTGGCACAGGCCGGAGCATTTTCAGGGCACTTGTCCTTCTGGTCGGTGATCGTGTCTACCGAGCCCTGCAAGTTCTCGAAAAGATACGCTGTACCCGCGGTTCTCCGTTCATTGCCGACAGGCATCGCCTCGCCGTCATAGTAGTTCGCCTCGACCGTCGAGGAAATACTGCCCGAATCGAAGGGACGTATCGTCCGCGGCAGATTGCAGAACTGCACCGAGCGAAGACTGAGCGACGGTGCGACGGCGTCGGCGACCTCGATGGTATAGGCGATCTTCGCCGCACTGCGCGTTACGCGAAGCGATGAGGGGGTACACCGGCCAGCGCCATCGATCGCCAATGTTCCCCGATCCGTCATCGGGATAGCGTCCGAAGAGACCATCACGTCTACCGCTGTTTCGTAAAACTGGATCTTGAACGCATTTTTATCTCCCAGATCCTGTCCGGCTTTCGCAATCGCATAACTCCGATAATTGCCGGGAAGGACGTTGAACACCAGCGGCGAGGAAACGGAGGGGAAATAAAAATGATATTCTGTATCTCCGTACAGATACAAATTCACATCCCGAATGCAATTTTCGTCCATTGCGCGGGTGGCGGCCTGCTGTTGCTCGGTCGTCAGATGCAGTTCGACCCTGACGGGCGATTGTTTTTCGGGCGCCCGAACCGGTATCTCTACCGCTTCGGTGCAGGCTGCGAGCATCGAAAGCATGCCCGGGAGCCAAATCAACAGTTTTTTCATCGTGACAGCGGTTAAAATTCGGGGGTTGCGATTTCCTTATCCCAGCCGGGAATGTCGATCGTATCGGCTTCGATCACCGGGCAGCGGATAATTTCCACCTCTTCATGTTCGTAGACATGGCAGCCCATAAATAGCGATGCGATAAGCACGACCGCCGTTGCTGCAAGAAAGCCGTACGCGACGGCATATTTGATTTTCAGTCTGTTCATAAGTTCGATTGTTAAGTTCGTTTTTTTCGGTATTCCTCATAATCCACGGAGTAGAACAGCGGCTTGCGGTTGCACCAGTAGGCCAGCCGCCATTGCTCCCGCGAGGGTTTCCCCTCGTGTTCGAAATCCCGGTACGGCTGTGCGAAAGGCTGACACCCCAACGCTTTCAGCTCCCGGATACGTCCGAGCGCATCTTCGGTGTCATCCCTTATCAGCACATAGAAGAAGAGCTTCCGGGCCGGAACGCCGTGCTTACAGAGGAGTTCTATGGCTTTATGAACGTCATCCTGCATGACGCGGCTGTCGTAGGCCATGCGCAGAAAACGTATCCATTTGACCTGTGCGAGCAGCGCGGCGATCTCCGGTGTGCGGACGATACGCCGGGCATCGAGTCCTTGGTTGAAATCTACCCGGATGCCCATGCGGACAATCTTCTCGATCTGCATAAGTCCCCACTCCGAAGCCAAGACATTGTTGTCGAGCAATACGGCGCTTCGGCGACCGTCAAGAAACTCTTCGATGTCGGCATGCGCCCGGACTTCACCTTCCTTATGGGGCACGACGCACCACGAACAGCGGTTCACGCATCCGCGCGTGAGAAACCCATAGGCTTCTTTGACCCCATAAAGCGAGTAATCCGGGCATATATGTTCGATCTCTTCGGGAAGAATCGTCGCATAGTCCCTGTAACCCGTCCCGGCACGCACGACCTCGCAATCGTAACGGTCGGTGCAATCCCGAGAAAAGGTAAAGACCTTCGACATATAGACCTTGTCGTAACGACCCGTCTCGGGGTCGGCGAACTCCACCGTATCGTCCCGGCACTTGTGCCATGCCGAGAGCTTCATCAGCGCGAGGTTCGGGAAGTTGTGCCCGTCCACATCCACCAGTCCGATCCGCATGGCTATTCTTTTAAGAGTTCAGCAATCTCCGGATCGAGATTGCCCCGATACTCCATACGCCCGTCCAAGCGGCATGCTTCGAAGAAATGTTCCCGCCCTTCGGCCTTGCGGCCCAAACGCGAGCAGGCGATGGCCCGCAGGTACTCCGTCACGGCATCCTTCGGCATCATTGCCAGCAGTTCCAATGCCCGCTCGTTGTGATCCAGCGACAAATGCGCCACGACGGTATTACGGTCGTTGTAGTCGTTGAGAATGTACAAGGCTTTGGCGTATTTGCGTTTTTGCAACAGCTCCACACCACGGGTATAGGTGGTATCCAACTCCGTGGTGTGAATCGTATCCTTTACCATCCCTTTGCGCCGCAGGTTGTAGCGGAAATTCACGGCCCGCAGCTGCGGATAGATCACCGAACGGATATAGGCATACTCTTTCGAAAACTGTTGCCGGATGGCTTGCTCCCGCCGGTCGGGATTCTTTTCCTCGGCGATCAGCTCCAGAATAGCGTCACGGTTTACGATCTCCCGGTCTGTTCGGATGCGGTTTGTCAGCTCCGCCCAGTCTTCGGCCACCCACCGCACGGTCAGCATCGTGTCAATGCTCCTGCCGTATCGGCGGACGAGGTAGCGTTTCAATGCCTGCGCTCGTCCTTGCGAAAGACGGTCGTTGAAAGCATAATCGCCCTCCGGAGACGATGCCGCCGTCAACGTGATGGTATCGACCCAAAATTCCTGCTGTTCGACGATCTGCCGCATCAGGCCGGTGATCTTGTCCAGCTGCCGCCAGTTGTCGCCCAACGTATCGACCACACGGGTATCGCCCACGAAGAACTGAATGTAATTGCGGTCTTCGACCGTCAGATACTTATCGACGATTCGGATGCGGTAACGCGGCACGGTATCGACAAAGGAGAGCATCGAGGATACGATGTAGCTCAGCGTATCGGACGGCGGCAGACGGTAGGCGCTGTCGTCCACGGCCAAC